>Ga0315555_1002040_pt1 | contig 14419 bp, 11 predicted proteins | sample SalMarSW160380MG_FD_202113 | JGI IMG/M metagenome (GOLD analysis project Ga0315555, IMG submission 202113) | Salt marsh sediment microbial communities from the Plum Island Ecosystem LTER, Massachusetts, United States - Salt Marsh Sediment SW1603-80 ... | reverse complement strand
CGTTATGATTCTTGAAATATTTTGTACAACTATTTATACATTGTTTTTGAGGGATACATATATTTCAAAATATTATCCGGTTTTGATATTTGAATCTATTGCCTTATTAGCGTTCGGTATTTCATGGCTGGTAAAGGGACATACGCTATTTAGAGACAGGATAAATGCTTAATGATTATTAATGCAGCAGTTTTTGGTCTATACCGCTTCATTATAAAAGAAGAATGAATCATTTGTGTTTGGTTATCTTATTGCACGTGTAATAAAGGGGGAATTGCGAAGCGCAGGGAGTAGAAATATTATAACGGGAGCCTTTCACAAAAAGAAATGTTCAAGCAGATGGTGTTTTTTGTTATACCTTTTTTAAAGGCGTGGGGTATAAGTAAATTGAAGATATTTCGGAAATATTCTCGAATAAAAGGATAGTCGCGAACTTTAGTTCGCGCTATAATTTTGATACTTTTTTTAAGAGCGCAAAGTGACCTTATCAGACCATAATAGATTGCTTTTATCCGGGCGCAATGCATTGCGCCCGGACAAATGAGATACCAATAGCTAACTGCGTCATTCTTATCAAGGAAAATTTGAATTACGCGAAGCGTGATACATTTTCAGGCCTCCGGCTGAAATCGAAATATGTTTTCTCAAGGAAGTACTTGGAATTAGTATATAACTATCATCACGTTAAAGATATGTGAGTCGGAAATAATAATCATCACCTCACCTTGGCATTGTTCACTTCTATCGATTTCGCGGGCGAAAGTAAAAGACAAAAAAGCATAAGTAATATCCGTATATGTGGATATCTCATTGTAGGGAGATTTAATCGAACGTACAAAGGCACCGATCCTCATTTTCCCACTATTAATACTCGTTAATATCGCATTTTGTGTTAAAATTTTCCTTTCAAACTCTTGACAAACTGCAAAGTTTTTCGTATGGTATATGAGAATATATTTACTGAAGTACAGTGAAACAGAATAACCAAAATACCTCCGTTTTATCGTTAAATCCCGCCGGAAGAAACATCCGGCCTACGGTTCTTCTGTCTACACTTGGTTTATTACCGCTGACTCTTATTCTTAGCCTCCTGCTTGTACTTAGCCTTATCATCGTAGGCTGAGGAAGGCCAGAGGCGACGAAGCACACCGAAATCGGTACCCCATAAATTCAGGTTTTGCAGCGTTCTCCTCTGGCAGAGGAAAAAATGTTTTTTATCTGTCTGAAAGGAATGAACTATGCGATCTGACATCATGAAAAAAGGATTTGAACGAGCACCTCATCGTGCTTTGTTTCGCGCTACAGGCGTCAAAGAAGCCGATTTCGGCAAACCGTTTATCGCTGTTGCTAATTCTTATGTAGATATTGTACCGGGCCATGTACATTTGCAGGCTTTCGGAAAGCTGGTAAAGAACGCTATCCGTGCCGCAGGCGGTGTTCCGTTTGAGTTCAATACAATCGCGATATGTGATGGCATCGCGATGGGGCATGCCGGAATGAAATACAGCCTGCCTTCACGCGAGCTTATCGCCGATTGTGTAGAAACCATGATCGAAGCGCATCCGTTCGACGGCATGGTGTGCATACCTAATTGCGATAAAATCGTTCCCGGTATGGTGATGGCTGCACTCCGTGTTAACATCCCCACTCTTTTTATTACCGGCGGTGCGATGAAGGCCGGAAAAACTCCCGACGGCAAAACCACCGATCTCATTTCAGTCTTCGAAGGAGTCGGTTCCTATAAGGCCGGTACCATGGACGAGAAACGCTTAAAGATTCTTGAAAAATATGCCTGCCCGTCCTGCGGTTCATGTTCAGGACTTTTTACGGCGAATTCTATGAACTGCCTCCTGGAAGTGATCGGACTGGGTTTGCCTTTTAACGGTACAGCCATAGCAAAAAGCAAACAACGGAATGACTTGACTAAAGATGCGGGGAAAATAATTTTAAATCTGATCAAAAAAAATCTCCGGCCTCGCGATATCGTTACGCAGGATGCCGTCGATGATGCGTTTGCTTTGGATATGGCGATGGGCGGCAGTACAAACACGGTTCTTCATACATTGGCTTTCTGTAATGAAATCGGACTGGAATATCCGCTTTCACGAATTAATCAAATAGCAGATAAAGTTCCGCACCTTTCTAAAATCAGTCCGTCCGGAAAATGGCACATTGAAGACTTAAACAAGGCGGGCGGGATTCCCGCACTCTTGAATGAAGTTGCAAAAAAGGGAAACGATATTCTCCATCTCGACCGGCCGACGGTAAGCGGAAAGGCAATGCGGAATATTATTGAAAAAGCAAAAGTGAAAAATTCAGAAGTCATCCGGCCTGTGGATAATCCGCATTCGGAAAAAGGCGGATTAGCAATTCTTTTCGGCAATCTTGCACCTGAAGGTGCGGTTATCAAGACAGCAGGTGTTTCTGCCGCGATGCGTAAGTACAGCGGACCTGCGCGAATTTATGAAAGTCAGGAAGATGCACAGGAAGGAATTCTCGCGGGACAAGTGCAGGCAGGCGATGTAGTCGTGATTCGTTACGAAGGACCAAGCGGCGGACCCGGTATGCAGGAAATGCTCTCGCCCACTTCGGCAATTATGGGCATGGGATTGGGTGAAAAAGTTGCGCTTATTACCGACGGACGTTTTTCCGGAGGTACGCACGGCGCATGTATCGGACACGTTTCGCCTGAAGCAGCAGGCGGCGGTCCTATAGCAGCTTTACGCGCCGGTGATATAATAGATATCGATTTAGATGAACGCACATTGAATGTTCGCCTGAGCGACGAAGAAATACATTCGCGTATTGCAGAATTGCCGAAATTTGAATATCGCACAAAAAGCAAATGGCTCAGGCGGTATTCTAAGTTCGTTACGAGTGCAAGTACAGGTGCGGTGTTAAAATCATAAAGCATAAAAGCATGACGGATGCGTTTCCGAAAGGAAACAGCATGCATGAGAAATGTGTTGGGAAAATCGTACAAACAACAGCAGCAAAAAGAGGAAATAGCCGGATATGAAATATTCATACAGTGTCTTGCAGCAGAAGGAGTTGACGTAATCTTCGGATATCCGGGCGCATCGATCGTCGGTATTCATGACGTGCTCTACGATATCAAGGCTGCAAAAATATTAAAACAGAAGAAGGAACGATTTCAAACAATAGAAGGAATAATGCAATGACTCCGACAAAAGCACAAGACAATCATCAAGGGAAAACGATGACGGGGGCAGAAATATTTGTACGGAGCCTTGTTGAGGAAGGCGTTGATATCCTCTTTGGGTATCCAGGCGGAGTTCTCATCGGTATCCATGATGTACTGCTTGATGTAACGCACATCAAGCACATTCTTACGCGGCACGAACAAGGAGCAACACATGCCGCAGAAGGATATGCCAAGGCGACAGGCAAACCAGGTATTGTGCTTGCTACTTCGGGCCCTGGCGCAACAAACACTGTCACCGGCATTGCTAATGCGTATATGGATTCGGTGCCGCTTGTTGTGTTTACCGGTCAGGTTGTCACGAAGCTTATCGGAAACGATGCGTTTCAGGAAGTTGACATCGTCGGTATTACGCGACCGATCACAAAACATAATTTTCTCGTTAAAGATGTTAATGAGTTGGCGAATACCATCAAAGCGGCATTTTATATTGCCACCACCGGTCGTCCCGGTCCTGTGCTTGTCGATTTACCGAAAGATATGCTTGCGGCAAAAACTGTTTTTGAATATCCAAAGTCGATTACACTTCGCAGTTACCATCCGACGCTGGAAGGAAATATAAAGCAGATAAAAAAAGCGGCAGAAATATTAAGTCAGTCAAAACGACCGCTGCTCTATGTAGGCGGCGGTGTTATAAGTTCCAATGCATCTGCTGAAGTTCGCGCGCTTGCAGATAAGCTGCGCGCTCCGGTTGCAACGACGTTGCATGGATTAGGCGTATATCCTGAACAGAGCAAGCTGGCGCTTGGTATGCTGGGCATGCACGGCACATGGTATTCCAATATGGCTGTTGATCAATGCGATGTGTTGGTTGCTATCGGTGCGAGGTTTGACGATCGCGTGACCGGCAACGTAGAAAAATTTGCAGAGAATGCAAAAAAAATTCATATCGATATCGATCCATCCGCCATCAGTAAAAATGTTCAGGTGGATGTTCCTATTGTGGGAGATGTTAAACATGTTTTGAAACATTTAAACGAAATGGTAAAACCGCTTGAGACAAAAGATTGGTTGAGATTGATCGATGAGTGGAAAGCAGAACATCCGCTGCGGTATAAGCATGACGAATTGCTCCGTGCACAGTATGTTATTCAAAAGCTGGGCGAGATCACTGACGGTGATGCAATTATTATCTCTGATGTCGGTCAATCGCAAATGTGGACAGCGCAGTTTTTTAAGTGGAAACATCCGCGCACACACATAACATCAGGCGGATTGGGAACAATGGGATTTTCACTCCCGGCTGCGATGGGCGCGGCGTTTGGCAGAAACGACATGCCGGTTATCTGTATTAGCGGTGACGGCGGTTTACAGATGAACATTCAGGAATTGGCAACTATTAGTTATAATAAGCTTCCTGTGAAGATATTTGTTATGAATAACGGATATCTTGGAATGGTACGTCAATGGCAGGAATTTTTCTGGAAGAAACGGTATTCGAGTACGCGCATTACCAGTCCGGATTTTGTGAAAGTGGCCGAGGCGTACGGTATCCCCGCTCAGCGCGTAACATCTCCGGCGGAGGTCGAAAGCACAATCAAGAACGCCTTGAAATATAAGGCCGGCCCCATTTTTGTTGAATTTACAGTAGTCAAGGAAGAAAATGTATATCCGATGATTCCTGCCGGACAAACAATCGGTGAAATTATTGACAGCCCGGAACCGCTGGAACAAAAACATGCAACCCATAAGACGATGATTCATGCAAAAGGATAATGATCATTGACCAGGAGAAGAGACCATGGCATCTTCAACAACTAAAGAACAATTGAAACAGCACACTATTTCTATGACGGTGGAAAACCATTTCGGAACGCTGAATAGAATTGCAGGACTCTTTGCAGCCAAAGGGTACAATATTGACAGTCTCACGGTCGGTCCGACCGAGGATGAAGCTATCTCGCGTATGACCATCGTAACGCGCGGTGATGATCAAGTCATCGAACAAATCTTAAAACAGCTTCATAAACTGATAGATACGATTAAGGTTGTAGATTTAACGGAAGACACGTTTGTCGATAGAGAGCTTGCATTAGTAAAAGTGCAATGCACACCGGCAACTCGGATGGAGATTATGCAAATCTCTGAAATCTTTCGCACAAAGGTTGTGGATGTAAGTCCGAAGACATTGACCATTGAAGCTACAGGTTCGCAGTTAAAAGTGGATGCAATTATCAATATACTGAAACCGTTCGGTATTAAAGAGCTTGCACGCACAGGACGTGTTGCCATCAAACGGGAATTTCAAGGAGAAGCATAGTTAATACGTTGCCTCGTTTTAAATGCTGTTGCCATTTAACAGGCATTCAATAATACGAAATGAAACATATTCAGAACGAATGTAAAAAACTAAAAGTAATAAAAGGAGAATAGAACCATGGCATTTATTAATTTCGGCGGAGTAAAAGAAAAGGTAGTTACTCGAAAAGAATTCACATTAGCGAAAGCACGCAAGGTTCTAAAGAAAGAAGTCATAGCAGTGATCGGGTACGGCGTGCAAGGTCCTGCCCAGGCGCTTAATATGAAAGATAACGGCATTAACGTAATAATAGGCCAGGCAAAGGAATTAAAAAAAGATTGGGATCGCGCGGTGAAAGACGGCTGGGTTCCCGGTAAAACACTTTTTCCAATTGATGAGGCAGTTCGGCGCGGAACAATTATACAAATGCTTGTATCGGATGCTGCTCAGCGAATCGTCTGGCCTATAATAAAAAAGAATTTGAAGCCCGGAGATGCGTTATACTTCTCGCATGGGTTCTCTATTACATACAAGGAACAGACAAAAGTAATTCCGCCGAAAAATGTTGATGTGATTTTAGTCGCTCCAAAGGGATCCGGCTTAAATGTCCGCCGCAACTTTTTATCGGGCGCAGGTATTAATTCAAGCTTTGGCGTGTTTCAGAATGCAACGGGACGTGCAGTAGAGCGTTGTCTGGCTGTCGGTATTGCAATTGGGTCGGGATATTTATTCCACACAACATTTTTGAAAGAAGTGTACAGCGACCTGACCGGCGAGCGCGGCGTACTGATGGGTGCGCTTGCAGGCCTTATGCAGGCGCAGTATGACGTGCTTCGCAAAAACGGCCATTCACCGTCGGAGGCATTCAATGAGACAGCCGAAGAACTGACACAGAGTCTAATACGGCTTGTCGATGAGAACGGAATGGACTGGATGTATTCGAACTGCTCTGTTACTGCACAGCATGGCGCACTCAAATGGAGGCCGATTTTCCGTAAAGCGAATCTGCCTGTATTTGAGAAGTTGTATAAATCAGTTAAAAGCGGCCAGGAAACGCGTGAAGTGATCCGTGACTGCGGAGGAAAGAATTATCAAAAGTATTTGGCAAAAAAACTGGGAGAAATTCATAATTCCGAAATGTGGCGCACAGGCGCTGCCGTTCGCGCGCTTCGTCCTAAAGAAAAAGCGAGAGTTATTACAAAGAAAGTCAAAGGAGTTAGCGGCAGAGGACAGAATTAGGAAATCATCATAACTTAAACATAGACCAATTAAAGGTTGTCTATGCAACAAATACTATTATACGACACAACGCTGCGCGACGGTACACAGGGAGAGGATATTTCCTTTTCTGCAGAAGACAAAATAAAGATCGCCAAACGGCTTGATTCTTTTGGTATTACTTATATCGAAGGCGGCTGGCCGGGCTCGAATCCGAAGGATATGGAATTCTTCGAACATGCTAGGATGACGAAATTCAAACATGCAAAAATTGCGGCGTTCGGATCGACAAGGCGCGCAAAAAATCCTGTTGAAAAGGATGAAAATATTCGTGCACTGCTCGATGCTCAAACACCTGTGGTGACGATTTTCGGCAAGACGTGGCTGCTGCATGTGAAACAGGCATTGCAAATTTCTCCGGAACAAAATTTAACATTGATCGCTGATTCCGTTGCATATTTGAAAAAGCATGGAAAAGAAATTATCTACGATGCAGAACATTTCTTCGACGGATACAAACAGGATAAAGAGTATGCCCTGAAGACATTGAATGCCGCTGCGGAAGGAGGCGCCGAAATCCTTATTCTCTGCGATACCAACGGCGGAACAATGCCGTGGCAGGTAGCGGAAATAGTGCGTGAAGTCAAGAAAAGTATATCGACTCCGCTTGGTATTCATACGCACAACGATTCCGAAACAGCGGTCGCAAGTACATTACAGGCAGTACGCGAAGGATGCATTCAGGTGCAAGGAACAATTAACGGTTACGGTGAACGCTGCGGAAATGCAAATTTGTGCTCTATAATACCTGATCTTCAATTAAAGATGGGGTATAGATGTGTTTCAGACGAACAGATGCTGCATCTCACGAGTGTCTCGCGCTATGTAAGTGAACTGGCAAATATGAAACATCAGAAGAATCTTCCGTTTGTCGGTGAAAGTGCATTTGCTCATAAAGGCGGCGTTCATGTAAGTGCGGTAATGAAAACTGCACTCACCTACGAACATATCGTTCCGGAATCGGTCGGAGGTGCCCGCAGGGTCTTGATTTCAGATCTTTCCGGTCGAAGTAACATAATCTTTAAAGCAAAAGAATTAGGCGTGGAACTTAACGAGAAATCTCCGGCCGTGCAGAAAATCGTCAACGAAATTAAGGAAATGGAACATTACGGTTATAGTTATGAAGATGCCGAAGGATCGTTTGAACTGATGGTGAAACGTCACACCGGAGAAATGAAACATTTCTTCGATTTGGAAAGATTCAAGGTCAGTATTCAAAAAGACAGTCTTGAAAAGGATGCCCGTTCCGAAGCGCTGATAAAAATTCGTGTCGGCGATGAGACTGAAATCACAGCCGCTGAAGGAGACGGGCCGGTCAATGCATTGGATCTGGCGCTGCGAAAGGCGCTCGAAAAGTTTTATCCGGAACTTAATCAAATTCATCTAACGGATTATAAGGTGCGTGTTCTCGACACACAAAGTGCAACAGCAGCAAAAGTCCGTGTCCTGATAGAAACTAAGGACGGTAAAACTTCATGGAATACGGTTGGCGTATCTCCTGATGTGGTCGAAGCAAGCTGGAAGGCGTTAGTCGACTCAATATCTTATCATTTGTTAAAACATAAGTCATAAAGTGCTCGTTGATATCAGAGGCCTTAATTAAAAGGAAATGGTTTAATGATTATTGTGATGAAAGCCGGCGCGAGCCAGCAGCAAGTTGAACATATTTTTGATAAGGTAAAAGAACTTGGATTTAAAGTTCATCCTATCTATGGCGAGCTGCGTACGGTTATAGCATGTGTCGGCGATGAGCGCGGTAAATTTCGTCTGCAGGCGCTTGATTCTCTCGATGGAGTTGAAAACGTTGTTCCGATATTAAAGCCGTTTAAACTTGCCAGCAAAGAGTGGCATAATTCACGGACGACTATTGCAATTCCTTCACCCGGTGGAGGCGGTAATCCACCTGTTGTAATTGGAGGCGATCATTTTGTTGTTATGGCCGGTCCCTGCTCGGTCGAAAGCCGGGAACAAATATTACTATCTGCAGAACAGGTAAAAAAGGCGGGTGCAAAAGTGCTGCGCGGCGGGGCATTTAAACCGCGGACGTCGCCGTACAGTTTTCAAGGACTGGAAGAAGAAGGATTGAAGCTTCTTTTTGAAGCAAGGGAAAAAACAGGATTACCGATCATCACGGAAGTAATTACTCCAACCGATGTAGCATTGGTTGGCGAATATGCCGACATTCTTCAAGTCGGTGCACGCAATATGCAGAATTTTGTTTTACTGAAAGAAGCCGGGAAGTTGAAAAAACCGGTTTTACTGAAGCGCGGACAATCAAGCACGTTAAAAGAATTGTTAATGTCGGCAGAGTATATTATGTCGCAGGGAAATGAGCAGGTAATACTCTGCGAGCGTGGAATCAGGACATTTGAAGACTATACACGCAATACATTCGATCTTTCTGCCGTGCCTGCATTAAAAGAATTAAGTCATTTGCCTGTTATTGCCGATCCAAGTCATGGGACCGGCGTGCGGAGTCTGGTTACGCCCATGGCAAAAGCTGCGATTACTGCCGGTGCCGATGGATTGATTATCGAAGTACATCCGAATCCGGAAGAAGCTTTTTCAGATGGAGCACAATCGCTTGCACCGGATCAATTTGCCGTTTTGATGGATTGGATTCGTAAATTGGCTGACATTGAAAATAAAAAGATATAGGAGAATTTAATCATGGAAGACCGCGTATTCATATTTGACACAACGCTGCGTGATGGTGAACAATCGCCCGGCTGCAGCATGAACATTGAAGAAAAACTGCGCCTGGCCCGACAGCTCCAATTACTATGTGTCGATGTCATTGAAGCGGGATTTCCTATCGCATCCGTAGGTGATTTTGAAGCTGTGAAACTGATTGCGGAAAAAATTAAAACCTGTACTATTGCAGCACTTGCACGTGCAGTAAAACCCGATATTGACCGTGCTTGGGAAGCAATTTGTGAAGCTGCAAAACCGCGAATTCATACTTTTATTGCGACTTCAGATCTGCATCTGAAATATAAGCTGAAGAAATCACGCGAGCAGGTTTTAAATGATGCTGTCCGGGCTGTTCAGTATTCGAAATCATTATGCGATGAAGTGGAATTTTCATGCGAAGATGCTTCCAGGAGTGATATAAATTACCTTTGTCAGGTCATAGAAGCAGTAATTAAAGCCGGCGCAACAACTATCAATCTTCCGGATACAGTGGGATATGCTATTCCTGATGAATACGGTGCGATGTTTAAAGCTGTCCGCGAACGCATTCCGGATATTAAATCTGTCGTTCTCAGTTCCCATTGTCATAACGACCTTGGACTGGCGGTTGCTAATTCCATAGCTGCAATTCAAAACGGTGCACGACAAGCTGAATGTACTCTTAATGGTATCGGGGAACGTGCGGGAAATGCATCATTAGAAGAAATTGTAATGGCGATTAAGACACGGCATGAAAAACTCGGTTTAACAACTAATATTGATAATGAAGAAATTTACAAATCGAGTAAACTGCTGAGCAGCCTTACCGGTATGATGGTTCAGCGAAATAAGGCAATTGTTGGTGCAAATGCATTTGCGCATGAAGCCGGTATTCATCAAGATGGAGTGCTTAAAAGTCCGATTACATATGAAATTATGACACCGCAGTCCGTTGGAATTAAACACAGCACTTTAGTGCTTGGCAAGCATTCCGGACGTCATGCATTGAAGCAGCGTTATGCGGAATTGGGATATCAGCTATCGGATGAAGAACTTCAAAGCGCATATAAGATTTTCTGTTCAATTGCCGATCAAAAGAAAGAAATCTTCGACGAAGATCTTGAAACAATTCTTGAATCGGGCGTCAGTTCAACAGAAGAAGTGTATCACCTGGCCAACCTTCAGATTACAAGCGGTACTAATCTGCGGCCGACGGCAACCGTCGAATTAAAGCAAGGTGAGCAGTTGACAATAGATTCTGCAACAGGCGACGGACCTGTCGATGCTGCGTATAAAGCAGTTGAACGTATTACCGGTGTCGTCGGTAAATTGACAGAGTATTCTATTAAATCTGTTCATTCAGGCCATGATGCTATCGGTGAAGTTTTTGTTCGGGTTGATTTTGACGGCACGCTGATGAACGGAAGGGCAGCAAGTACAGATATCATTGCCGGAAGTGTTCATGCGTATATTGAAGCTCTAAACCGGGCACTCGCGTCGAAGAAAAGAAAAGAAGGACAACAGAAGAAAATACTGCCGAAAGATAGTATAACTGTTTAAATAGAAATGCAGACAAAAGTCATAGGAATAATCGGAGGTATCGCGCCTCCGTCGACTATAGAGTATTATCAAAGAATAATTACGGATTTTCAGGAGAAAAATAATACACGTAATTATCCATCTATACTGATTAACAGTATTGATATGACTAAAATGCTGGATTTAGTTGCGAAACAAGAATATAACGCGTTAGTAGATTATTTAAACGATGAGATTCAAAAATTGAAAAACGGCGGCGCTGACTTTGCAGCAATAGCATCCAATACTCCTCATATTGTTTTTGAGCAGTTGAGAAATAAATCTGCCCTGCCGCTAATCAGTATTGTCGAAGCTGCTTTGGCAAGCGCAAAAAAAAATGGCTGCAAGAAACTTGGGTTATTTGGAACAAAATCAACAATGGAGGGCGGATTCTATCAGGCAGGATTTTCAAAGGCAGGTATTGAGATTATTACGCCGACTACTAAATCGCAGAATTTTATTCATGATAAATATATGAATGAGTTTGTAAAGGGAATATTTATTGCAGAAACAAAAAAAGCGTTTGTAGAAGTTGTTCAATATATGAGAAAGCAAGATAGTATTGAAGGTTTAATTTTAGGCGGTACGGAACTGCCGTTTATTCTCAAAGAAGAAGATTTCAGTAATTTTAGACTGTTCAATACGACGGAAATTCATGTGGACAGTATCCTTGAATATGCAACACGGTAATAAATTGATGTATTTATGTTGTATAAGTCGTGGATTAAAAAATGATGCAAACTGAAAGTGAAAGAGAGTATTTTTAAAACAAATGGATTACAAAATGGCTCAACCACGGACACTTTTTCAAAAAGTATGGAATAATCATGTCGTTGTTCAGGAACCGGATTCGCCGGCTGTCCTGTATATCGATTTGCAACTCGTTCACGAAGTAACATCGCCGCAGGCATTCGACGGATTAAGGCACAGGGGACTCAAAGTCAGACGTCCTGACCGCACGGTAGGAACTATGGACCATAGTATTCCGACGCTTCCACCGTCTGTTCCTGTTTCTGACGAACTTGCGGCAAAGCAAATGCGTCAGATGGAAATTAATGCGCAGGAATTTGGTTTTCGTCTCTATGGTAAAGATCATCCTCAGCGCGGAATTGTACATATAATCGGACCGGAACTTGGTTATACTCAACCGGGAATGACAATCGTGTGCGGTGACAGCCATACGGCAACTCATGGAGCTTTTGGCGCACTAGCATTCGGCATAGGAACAAGCGAGGTCGAGCATGTTCTCGCAACTCAATGCCTGCTGCAGCGTCTGCCAAAAACGATGGAAGTCCGTATAGAAGGAAAACTCGGCCCTGGTGTAACGGCAAAGGATGTTATTCTTGCACTGTTGGCAAAGATCGGTGTCGGCGGCGGTACTGGAAATGTTATTGAATATACCGGATCCACAGTTCGTGCGCTGACAATGGAAGAACGAATGACAATCTGCAACATGTCTATCGAAGGCGGTGCGCGTGCCGGTATGATGGCGCCGGACGATGTTACATTTGAATTCCTGGCAAATCGCGAGTTTACTCCAAAAGGCGAAGCCTGGGAAAAGGCATTGAAACGATGGCGTTCATTACCAGCGGATGTCGGTGCTGTATATGACGCAACCGTGACATTGGATATATCTAATCTTGAGCCAATGCTGACATTCGGCACTAATCCGGGAATGGGAATACCGGTTACCGGGCGTATTCCTGATCCGTCGAGTCTGCGGAATGCGATGGACAAACAGACATTGGAAAAGGCACTCCAATATATGGGATTTAAACCGGATGAACCTATTGCCGGAAAAAAGATAGATGTTGTTTTCATAGGCAGCTGCACAAACGGCCGTATGTCCGATCTGCGCGATGCTGCACGAGTCTTCAAAGGCCGCAAAGTTGCGCCGCATGTACGTGCAATGATTGTTCCAGGTTCGCAGGAATTGAAGAAGCAAGCAGAAGCGGAAGGATTGCATAAAATTTTTACAGATGCCGGCGCAGAGTGGCGAGAATCGGGCTGTTCGATGTGCATCGCAATGAACGGCGATGAAATTAAGGCAGGACAATATGCTGTTTCAACCAGCAATAGAAATTTTGAAGGACGGCAGGGCAAAGGAGGAAGGACACTGCTCGCTTCGCCTCTTACAGCAGCAGCAGCAGCTGTGACTGGTAAAATTACGGATGTTCGAACCTTATTACGCGGATAAATTAACATGCAAACTTATAAATGGAATGCAGTCGATTATACTAAGAGCTCGAGTGTTCAACAGCTATGGGCACGCGAGCTTATCCGTAAGCTTAATTTGAAAGGTAGTGAAAGACTGCTTGATATTGGATCCGGAGACGGTAAAGTAACGGCAGAAATTGCATCACATTTACCAAACGGATCTGTTATCGGCATTGACAGCTCGGAAGATATGATAAAGCTTGCGCAAAGTATGTTCTCTGCGGATATTTTTACGAATTTACGGTTTCAACTTAACGATGCCAATAGTTTATCGTTTGAGAATGAATTCGATATTATTTTTTCGAATGCAACTTTACACTGGATATTTGATCATCGCCCTGTCTTGAAGGGAATTTATAAAAGTCTGAAACACGGCGGAAAAATTCTCTTGCAAATGGGCGGACGAGGGAATGCAGACGAGGTAATTAATATACTTGCGGTAATGCTTAAGAAAAATGAATGGCGGAAGTACTTTGACGGTTTCAATTTTTCCTATGGATTTTTTGGTCCCGATGAGTACAGCTTATGGCTGTGCGAAGCAGGATTGAATGCCAGAAGAGCGGAACTGATTTCTAAGGATGCTGCGCATCAGGGAATATCCGGCTTTAAATCATGGATTCGGACAACGTGGCTTCCATATACACAGCATTTACCTGAAGAAAAAAAAGAATTTTTTATTTCACAATTAGCTGATGAATATATTCGTAAGTATCCTGTTGACGAAAACGGTATTGTCCATGTGAACATGATGCGGCTTGAAGTCGAAGCCATAAAATTGTAATCACTTATTCACTTAAAAAGAACGTAATAACATATGGCAAAATTTACTAAACTTACATCCCATGTTGTACCTATACTGGTAGACAATATAGACACGGATCAGATCATTCCTGCGCGGTTTTTAAAAGTCACTGATAAAAAAGGACTTGGCGAGCAGTTATTCTGCGATTGGCGGTACAATTCGGACGGCTCTCCTAAACCGGATTTTGTCTTAAATCAGCCGCAGCATCGCGGAGCCCGGGTATTGCTGGCAGGAAATAATTTCGGATGCGGTTCATCTCGTGAGCATGCACCCTGGGCACTCACCGCTTTTGGATTTCGCGCAGTTATCAGCACAATGATAGCAGATATCTTCCGCAGCAATTCTATGAAGAATGGATTGCTTCCTATAATTTTGTCGTTGGATGAGCATAGACAGTTGAAAGACGAAA
>Ga0315555_1002039_pt1 | contig 14430 bp, 10 predicted proteins | sample SalMarSW160380MG_FD_202113 | JGI IMG/M metagenome (GOLD analysis project Ga0315555, IMG submission 202113) | Salt marsh sediment microbial communities from the Plum Island Ecosystem LTER, Massachusetts, United States - Salt Marsh Sediment SW1603-80 ... | reverse complement strand
TCGGACTGCCGGCGCCCTCGGGAACCACCTTGCCGCACTCGAGGGCCTCCAGCAGCCTTCCCTGTACCTCCAGCGGCACCACGCCGATTTCGTCCACGTACAGCGTTCCGTCCGCCGCCGCCGCGAAGGCTCCCGGCCTTCCCGAGCCCGCCGCTCCGTGCGCTCCCTTCACCCGTCCGAAAAGTATCTCGCCGGCAAGCTTCGCGTCCCCTCCCATCCTTCCCGCGCTCACCAGTACGAACGGCTCCAGCGCACGGAAGCCGCTCTCGTGCACCAGCCGCGCGCACTCCTCCCTCTCGATACCGCTCTCGCCCTCTATCAATGCCACGTCGGTTGCCTGGCCGATCCGGACCGTCACCGACCGCAGCAGCTTCATCCCCTCCGACGCTCCCATCCTGGCGTACTTGCCCGTGCAGTGACGATAGTGCTGGACGGCGCTCTCGCTCGCCGCGTCCCTCTTCTTGTTCAGCAGCGTGCGGATCGCCGCCCCGTACCGCTCCCGCCCGCCGCCTCTGAAGAACTCCCGCCCCGCGGCCCGTATGAACTCCGTCCAGAACGAGGTTTCCTCATCGATTGCCCTCTCCCCGGCTTCTGCCGCGTCCGCCTCGGCGATCCGAAGCAGGTCCACCATCCGCCTCTCTTCCGACAGCCGCAGGGTCACGCACACCGCTTCCGTATTCGTCCGGCAGTCCACGAACGCGGGTATTGAAATGCTCTCGAACCGCTCCCGATCCTTCTCCAGGCGCCCCAGCCCGGAGTGCCAGAACACCGCGCACCCCTTCTCTCGAAGCTGCACCGCCGCCGCCGCAAGTGCTCCCCACCTGTTCTCCACGTTCATCCCGCACACGTGGATCTCCCCAGGCGGCTCCTCACGCCCCGCGAACTCCGACATCGTCGCATGGATGCATCCCGGCGTGCTCGGCGCCACCTCGGCGCCCGGGTTTCTCAACAGCACCGCGGCCGTGCAGCACGCGTCATCCACTCCCGTTCGCGACACCACGGCAACCTTCTTCGTTTCCACGACGGATGGGCTCCTTCACGACGGTATAGCGCGATTTCCGCGGACTCTATCAGCGCACGAAGAGAATGTCAATAGTTGAACGATACCGCTTAATTATTAGGCTTGCGTCACGTCCGATCACCATCAATCCACGTATTGTGTTCCAAAAACCGTAATGACTCGACATAGTGTATCGACTGAATGCAGCGCCGCGATCAACGATATTGACTGCTCAAAATAGATGCAGCACCGCCCAGCAATCAGGCAGGTGGACTTTTCTTTTTGTCTATAATGGGGTTATATGGCTCCCCGCCACGCCAGGTCCAGACCACGACGAAATGCGTCAGCGGGACCACTCACGCCCACCTTCCCGTCCAGCAGGCACTCAAGCCCCCTCTTTCCCTCGCCCCAGTTGGTGTCCAGATGGCCTATCCACCGCCTTCCGCCGTGTTCTGCGGCGTATCTCATGAAGGTCCCGACCGCCCGCGGCTTCTGGTAGCTGCAGGTGACGAAGTCGAAGCCGGCCTTCCTGAAGCGCTGAACGGAGGGATACGACCGGTGGGTGTGGTAGTGCCAGTCGCATATCAGAATATCCCGGGGAATCATCCGGAGCGCGGGGTGGGTGCCGTTCCGGGCGCCGTTCATCCGATTGTAGGGGGTCCTGGAGCCGTCGATCAGCCGGTCGCCCCACATCAGCATCTGCTTCCGCCGCCTCCCGACGACGTGCCGGTACATGTCGTTCACCGCCTTGGCGAACAGCTCCGCCGCCCCCTTGCCCCGGCAGCGGGGGCATTCGCCCAGCTCGAAGACCTCGTCCATGCCGACGTGGAACGCGTCCGTCTTGAACACGTCTATAAGCTCGTCTATCAGATCAAACACCACCCGGTACACGCGCGGGTCGGACGGGCACCAGCTGTAGCAGTACGTGATGTTTTGTTTTCCCGGCGTCTCGTTGAATTCCGGATACGCCCGAAGCAGCGCCCCTATCCGTTCCGTCCGCCATGACTGGTGGCCGAGGCAGTTGAGTTCCGGAATCACCCGTATGCATCTCTCCCGGCAGAGCTTGACGATGCGCTTCACCTGGGACGACGTGAACGGCTGCGCTGACTTGAGTTCCGGATGGCTCTTGAACCGGTAGAGGTAGCCGATACCCAGCACCAGCGTGTTGACCTTGTAGACCGGGAGCACCTCCTCGATGAGCCGGGTGATCTTCGCGTACGATTTCGCTCCCCCGGTGGAGATGTGCATCCCACGGAATTCGTTCACCGGCACGTCCGCGACGAGCGCCTTCGGCACCGCTCCCCCGGTGACGAGCTGGACGAGCGTCTGTATCCCGTAGAACGCGCCCCGCACCCCGTCGACGACGATCCGGATTCCATCCGAATCGGATACCAGCACGTACCCCTCCTCGCCGAGCTTCCCGCCGGGCAGCCGCGTCTTCCCCTTCCTCCACGCGTGCGCCAGCTCCGGGGCGTCCTTCCGCGAACCGATGAGGAGCCGCGCATTCCCCCCGGTGCGGATGCCCAGCTTCGCCAGCGCCCCGGCCACGATCTTCCGCTCCCCGGCCAGCGTCTTCCCTGTACGCGCGCGCAGACCTTTCACCGGCACCGCCTTCTCCGGCCACACCCTGGACCACCGCGGTTTCGGAACGATATCGCTCACTGGGGTACGCCCTCCTCCGACAGCCGGTTCTGGAACCGCATGATGAAGTCACCGTTTCCCTTCTGCTCGATGAAGGTCATACCGGTGTTGCCGTGCTGGAAGCGGCCGTCGAGAGGGATCTTCATCAGCGCCTCCAGGAAACGGGCGCCGCTGCAGGCGTGACCGACCACCAGGAAGGTGATCTCCTCCATGTCGTGCTTCTCCAGCAGGTTCTTCCCCGCCACCGTCACCCGCCGCTGGCCCTCCTGATAGTTCTCGTCGCCGGGGGCGAGGTGCGTGCCGTATTCGTCGTCGCGGATCTCCAGGTACGGCAGCGCTTCCTCGGGTAGGCTGATCGGCTCTCCCATCCGCATCACCTCCGGCACCTCCTTCTCGATGTCCTTGCGGCCCCGCGCCTCCACCAGCTCCGGCCACACCTCCGCCTTGTGGTCCGTCTTCTTCAGATAGGGCAGGATGGTTCTTACCGTCCTCTCGAGCGGGCTGACGATGATCTTGTCGAACTGATAGCCCATCAGCCGTTCGGCGAGTATCTCCGCCTGCCGGAGCCCCAGCTCGGTGAGTGCGCTCGCGTTCGAGCGATCGTACTCGCCTCCCGCGTTGCCGACGGACTGCGCGTGACGGACGAAATAGATCTTCATGACTATGCTCCTTCCCAGAATGCCCTGCCGCTTTCGCGGATCGAATCGATGATGAACTGCTCCCGCTCCTTCTGGAGCGGCGCCCAGTGCGTGGAAATCATCCCCATGATCCGCTGCTCGGCGGCGCGCGCCGCCATGGCCCGGCTCGCCGGATGGGTGTACCCGCCGGTGGTGGCGAGCACCGGGTAGCCCCGGCGCTTCAGCCAGCCGATCTCGCTGAACTCCCGACCGAAATACTGCCAGTGGCACAGGATGACGTCCTTCGGAATCCTGCCCACCGCCCAGCGCATCTTCGCCTCGATGTCCTTCTGCCACCGCTTGCCGATGTCTATCCACTGTATCGTCTTCACTCCGCGCTTCTTCAGCCAGCCGCGCAGGTTCACGATCTTCTCCACGTATTCCTCGGGGGTGTGCTCGTGGTCCTCGTCCATTCCGATATGGAAGTATTTCGGTTTCGTCGCCCGTATCAGCTCGGACATCAGCGAGAACGCGTGCCTGTAGTACTCCCGGTCGTCCTTGAGTTTGTTGTACGGCCGCATCCACTCGTTGTGATGGTGCCTGTGGAACGACTTGGAGAAGTTGAGCTTGGGGATGATCTCCATGCCGAGCGACCGGCCGAGCTTCACGAATTCCTTGAACTTCGCCATCGTGATGGAATACTGCCGCTTCAGCTCCCGGTGATTCCTGAATACCACCCCGTCGGCCACGTCTATCATCAGCGCGTTGAGCCGGCACCGGGCCGCTTCCCGGATGACGCGCTCGGCGACCTTGTAGTCGATCCTCTTCTCCCACCGCTTACGCTTGAACCACTTCGGGTCGTAGTGGGTCATATGGATAAGAACCGCCCGAAACGGGTGGGCCGGCGCATCATCTATGCTGCCGCCCGGGAAGAACCCGGCCGGATCCAGGTACTCGCCGAGCGCCTGTCCTGCCCAGCGCATCCCTTCGGCACCGGCGGCCGCGGTGACACCCTTCTTCGTCACGGTGATGCGGAAGCCCTCCTTCGCGCCGCCGACGGCGCCTCTCCTGAGCACGATGGCATCGTCGGCCCTGGAGCCGCGCGCCACCGGGAGCTTCCGCTCCTCCCGCTCGGATGCGGCGCTCGTGAGCTGCTGTATACGTTCCGCAAGCAGACGGCCGACCTTGAGGTCTTCTTTTCTCGCGCAGAGGATCTTCGTTCTGGGTCCGATCCAGAACGAGGCCCGGGGATTCTTCCGGAGTGACTTCGGCGCCGCGAACAGGGACATAGCTTCATCCTTTCTCTAACGGAAAGAGTACGGCCTGACCTGACCATTCACCTTACCCCAACCCGGGACGGGACACAATAGCCCCACCCTGGTAAAATCGTCGATTATGAGCATTCGAACGCCTTGACACCCGCCTTTCCGGGGGTACAGTATTGGATAGGGCTCGGGGTATTGTATGATGAAAAGGGACAGGATCGCACACGGCCGGACCGGCTTCACGCTGGTAGAGCTTCTGGTGGTGGTGGCCATCATAGCCATCCTCGCGTCCATCCTCCTTCCCGGCATGGCCCGCGCACGTGAGTACGCGTATCTCTCCGTGTGCAAGAGCAACCAGAAACAGATCGGCGTCGGATGCCTGGTGTATTCCGGAGACAACCGCGGCGCGCTCCCGGAGATCGGAAACCGGTGCCCCGGCGATGGGTACCGCGGCGCCCTGTGCAACTGGACCGGCCGCAAGATCAATCTGCCCAGCATGAACAAGTGGGCGTACTACGAGCCGGGCGGGGTCAAGTTCACGAGGCTGGTGTATTCCAGAACGTATCCGGGGGAGAAGTGGGACGGGACCCCGAGCGGCGGCTGGCCCGGCAAGCCGCGCGAGAAGGGCCTCTATCTCCCCATTGAAATCCTCTGGGACCCCATCGTCAGCGTGAAGAACTGGCAGTGGCAGTATGGAAGCGGCACCGGCAAGCCGCGCTATTACGCCGGCACCGAGCAGATGCGGGATGAGTTCAGCCGTTACAAGGGATTCTTCGGCTACCGGTACTTCCTCTGGAGCGGAGGCTGCTACTGGCAGCGTCATGTAAACCCGAGCTACGTCAAGCACACTCTGCAGGGCTACGGCGGCACCTCCGGCTCCGCCGCCGCGGACCTGTACTTCCGTCCGGCCGTCAAGCACACGTCCACACGCGCGGATCATCTGCCGTCCGCCTGGGTTGCCGTCTGCCTCCCGCCGATTACCGGCCAGGGAGGCACGTGCGCCGATTCGGCGCTGATGTCCCGCACCAACCGTTCCCACTTCGGGGTGGGAAGAACCACCGCGGGCCTGTTCAGATTCAACGTCGTCCATCTCGACGGCCACGTCGGAGACACGATATGGAACATACCGGACATCGCCAACGACTGGCTGTTCAACGGCTACTGGGCCAAACCCTACGGATGGCAGTGGCAGTCGGATACGACGAAAGGCTGGGAGAAGACCCCCGGCCTGGACGGACGCTTCGACGAAAACCTGTAGCGGTATCTACGGGAGGGTCTCGCGCCCCACACGCTTCCTGCTCCAGGCCAGCACCCCCCCCCGATAACCAGGATCAGCACCGCGCCCAGCGTGAATTCCCGGAGTCGTTTCCGGGCCATTTTTCCGGTCTCGATCGCTTCGGGAACCGGTATCGGTTCGGGAGGAGTCCAGTCCGGGGAGTCTCGCTCGTTGAGTGATTCCTCCACTATCGCCGGCAGCCACTCGACGATGGTCGTGATGTCGTCCAGCGGCCGGCGGTAGTCGATTACCAGCAGCACCGATGTATTCTTTGTTATCTTCAGACGGTCCTGGTATGCAATCAGCCGGCGGGCATTGACCTCTTCCGTCAAAGGGTATCTCCTCAGAACGTACCGCCCGGGGAATTGGGCAGCCATGTCCGGCAGCACCTCGTACTTTATCCGCCCGCATTCCGGACAGCCGGGCTCGTAGAAGTATTCGATGACAGCCGGGTCCGCCTGGGTTATCGAGAACGGGACTTCGATCGTCTCAATGTGCGGAACGTCGGTAGCGATCGTCAGGAATTGCCCGTTCAGCGCGAGATCGGCCGGAACGGCGGACAGATCGATCCGGTATTCACCGTCTCCGCGGGGCGTCACCGCGGACGTGATTCCGGCTTCCGGCGTCCGGACATCCTTTACGACGAACGGCTTCCCGCCCCGCCGACGCACGGTGACGTGCCGGGTGGATGCGGTGATCTCGCCGGGTATCACTTCCAGCGGGCCGTTCACCCGGGCCGAGACCGCGATCTCGAGCTGCGGATACCATTCGCTGTCCGTCCGTACCGTGATCGTTTCCCGCAGCACGCCGTCCGGCAGGGGCGGAAGACTGCGTACCGTCAGCCGGTACATCCGTCCGGCCTTCACCGCGGCGAACTCCACCCCGAAGCACTTTCCGTCCGAGCGGGCCCTGGTGATGGCGAAGTCCGTCCCTTCGCCTGCCGTGATGACGACTATTCGTTCCGCCCGGTCTTCGGACCCGAGGTCGCCCAGCACCACACGCGAGGGCGCTATCTGCATCTCCGCGGCGGCGGCGGCGGAAAGCAGCAGCGCGATGATGAGAGGACACGCCGCCCTTGCCCGCCATCGAATCCTCGTCTCCACCACGCATACCCTCCTGTATTGTCGCACGGCGATTATAGCAGTCGAAGATGAGGGCGGGACACCATACTCCGGCTCTGGTAGAATCGTGGACTATGAGGATTCGTCTGAAACGGGCGTACGACGCGCTTTTCCGCGCCTTCGGGCCGCAGCACTGGTGGCCCGGGGATACCCCGTTCGAGGTGTGTATCGGCGCGATACTCACCCAGAACACCAACTGGACCAATGTAGAACGGGCGATAGTCAACCTGAAGGGAGCGGGTATGCTGGACGCCGCGCCCCTGCGGAAGGCCCGCGGAGACCGTCTGAGGCGGCTGATACGGCCCGCCGGCTACTTCAACCAGAAGGCGAAGCGAGTAAAGATATTCGCCCGATGGTTCGGAGACTATCTGGGCGACTCGTTCGAGAACGCGAAGGGCATCGCCACGCCGAAGCTTCGCGGGGAGCTTCTGGCGCTGAACGGCGTCGGACCGGAGACGGCGGATTCGATGCTTCTCTACGCGTTCGGCCGGGCGGTGTTCGTGGTGGACGCGTACACCCGGAGGATCGTCGAGCGGCACGGATTCATAGAAGAAGGCGCGACGTACGACGAGATACAGCAGCTCTTCACGTCGAATCTTCCCACGCGGAGGAAGCTCTTCAACGAGTACCACGCCCTCATCGTCATGGCGGGAAAGCACTACTGCGGACCGACACCGCGCTGTGACGGGTGTCCGCTTCGCGGGAAATGACCGTCCCGATGAATCGCCGTCGCGTCCGGACGGCATTTCATGTAACCTTATGGACGCCTTTCAGGATGATTACCGCAGGGAAGCACAGTCATGGATATGAATGAGTTCGGCAGGCTCTGCGAGGACCACCGGCGAGCGGTCCTTTCGTACGCGTACGCGTGCTGCCGGGATCTCGCCCAGGCCGAGGACATCGTGCAGGAGACCATGCTGATCGCCCTGGAGAAGAGGGAACACTACTTCCAGAACGCGGATTTCGGGGCGTGGCTCGTGTCGATCGCCCGCCACGTCTGGTTCAGGGAGCGGGGCAGACGGAAGCTGCAGACCGCCTCGCCGGAGTTCGTGGAAGCCAACGCGATGCTGGTGTTCGAGCCGGAGCTGTACAAGGACGAGGCCTGGGAGGAAGAGCGGAAGGTGCTGGAGAAGTGCATCGAGAAGCTCAGCGGCCCGGACCGGACCATTATCCGGAGCCACTTCGACGGAAACATGAAGTACGCGGAGATCGCGGACGCGATGAAGCAGGGACTGTCGTGGGTGAAGGTGCGCATGCACCGGGCCCGGCAGGCGCTGCGCAGGTGCGTGGATGCCGGGCTGCGAAGGGAGCGCTTTCGTGAAGCGTGAGGATCTGACCGCCTACGTGGACCGGGAACTGTCTCCCGAGGAGGAGCAGGCCCTGAGCCGGGAGATTGCCGACGATCCCCGTATGCTGAGGGAGGTCTCCCTCCTGCTCCGTCAGCGTCTCATGCTCGCGGAGGTCATGTCTTCCGAGCAGATCTCCGCCGCCCGGACGGGACGGGCGCGCCGGGTGTTCCGGGTGGCCGTCCCGCTGGCCGCGGCCGCCGCCGTTCTCCTGGGTATCGGGGCGAACCTCTGGTGGAAAGGGACGGGGGGCCCGGCGGCCGCGACGGTGCTGCAGGCCGAACGGGCGGAGCGGGCGAGAATCATCGACGGGGCGAAGACGCGCCGCGCCCTGGCCGAGGGCGCCCGGCTTGCGCCGGGAGATTCCGTGGAGGTCGCGCGATCGGGAACGCTCCGCTTCAGATACGCCGGGGAGGAGTCCTACGTCCAGGCCGGGGAGCAGACGATCCTGCGCATGGAGGCGTCCCCCGAGGGGGCCAAGCGGCTGTACGTGACGTCCGGTACGCTGAAGGTCACCGTCGCTCCGCAGCCGGAGGAGTCACGGATGGTCGTCACCACACCGCACGCGGCGCTGACGCTCGTGGGCACCGAGCTCTCGCTCGACGTCACGGGAAACAGGACGCAGGTGGACGTCACGGACGGAACGGTCGACGTGACGGGGCCGGACGGCTCGAAGAAAACGAGAGCGCACGCCGGACAGCACGTGACGGCGACGGCCCGTTGTATCGGGCCCCCGTTCTGGCGGGCCGGCGCCACGGTCGGACAGGTCCGCGTCCTGCGCTGCTTCTCCGTGCCCGTTCCGCGTCCGACGAGCGTCGTGTTCGACGGCACCGCGCTCTGGCTGAGCAGCGCGGGGAACAGGAAGCTCTACCGGGTCGATGCGGTAAGCGGTAACCTTCTTCGCACGATAGAACTGGACAAATCGGCCGGCAGGGCGGATTGTCTCGCCTGGGACGGGAAGCTGCTCTGGGGGGCGTACCGGGAACGCGCAGGCGAAAAGCACGGCGTATGCGCGATCGATCCGGCCACCGGCGACATCGTGGAATCGATCGATACGGCCCGTGGAATCACCGGCCTTGCGTTCGGCGACGGGAAACTATGGGGCGCGTTCCACCGGGGGAAGTACATGCACATCGCGACGATACGGCCGCCGCAGGATCCCGAACGCCCCCTCCTGAAGGTCGGCTATCCGGAGTCGTTCGTGTTCGCTCACCAGGACGGGTCGCTGTGGATGAAGCGGGTGGGAAAGTTGCTCGTGCGGGTCGATCCCGGAAGCGGAAAGAACCTCGGGGCGTTCGTGGTCCTCCCCTTCGGAGGTTCGTACATGGCGGCGGGGGGCGGCGGCACGTTCTGGCTCCTCCACCGACACGGCTACCACGTGACGCTGATAGAAAGGCCGCAGACACTCCTGCGGGTACGACTGGAACAAAGGAGATGATCATGCGCGGTGCAATGCTGCTGCTCCTGCTGTGCACTCTCGCCGCGGCCGCGGATGCCGCGGGGGAAGCGCCGACTCCCGACCCCAACAGGACATGGGCCCCCTGGAAGCGAATGCCGTTCGATCTCAGCTATCCGATGGTGCTTCGCACCGGCGAGAAGGAGATCCAGTTCTGGTTCAGCGCCTCGAACAGGGGCATGGACCGGACATTCGGGTTCGCGGGTCCGGACCTCGGCGTAATGAAGTACCGCAGCGATGCCCTGCGGTTCGGCGCCGACATCATCAGGGGATACGATCGTCCCCTGAACGGCATCAAGCATCCCATCATCTCACGCTCCTCGTGCACCATCCTCAAAGACGGCACCCACATCGTGCTCGCCGCGATAGGGCCCAGGTATCAGGGGGGCTCGGAGCTTTTTCCCGCGCTCTTCGTCAGCCCGGACGGCAGCGCGGGGACGTGGAAGCACCTCGGGCCGCCCCCCGGCGACCCGGCGGAGTGGGTAAAGAAAGCGCGCGCGATAGAGGGAAGATTCCGAGTCGAAGGCGGAAGCATAATAGAGCTGGAAGACGGCACGCTCCGGATGTACATATACGGGTTCACGGACCCGAAGGACCTGGCCGGGAAGAAGCCGAAGCCGGTCAAGAAGAAGAGCGGGAAGCGCGGAAAGCCGGGCGGCGTGCCGCTCTACAACAACAACATCTTTATCGCCGAGGCCCCGAAGCCGGAGGGGCCCTGGAAGTTCCGCAAGGACGTCAGGGAACGCTGTGTCAATATCACGGAGAAGCTGTCGCCGGACTGCAAGTGGCTGTTCCCGAACGTCATGAAGATAGGAGGGCACGGTTACATGCTGACCGGTGTGGACAAGTGGCCCCCGTCGAGCACGTGGGCGGCCGTCAGTCTCGACGGCGTGAAGTTCTCTCTGCGCAGAGGACCGGACGGCAAGCCCACCGGGCCGATACTGGTGCCGTCCATGGTCGCTCCCGGAATGGATTCCATCAAGGGGCTGCGGGGCGCCTTCAACCCGGCCAACGGCATGTTCGAAGCGGTGGCGATCGTGTCTCCTGAGAAGAACCCCAACTGGCACGTCTACCACAGCAGGATTCTCTTCCCGCTGGAGATATTCAAAGGCCTGACGAAGTAGGCGGGAAGAATTCATCCTCGAGGAAATGTAACCCTGGGCCGGGGAACCCTGATAGTATACTGTGGTGACATTCCTGAGTTCATTCGATTCGACACGGGAGTACAGATCATGAAGATATCAATGTGTGTGTCCGGGATTCTTGTGGCCCTCGCAGCCGCGGCGTGCGCCGGGGACGGCTTTCCCAAGCCGTACGACCCGGGGTGCACCGAGCGGGAGAACGTGTTCGCGTTCACCAGCAAGCCCACCGTGAAGCTGGTCCAGAAGGACCGATACGAGATCGCGTTCGCGGTGAAGGGAATGTGCGACGTCACCGTCGGCATCGTGGACGGGGAAGGGAAGGTGGTCCGCCACGTCGCCTCCGGCGTGCTGGGAAAGAACGCGCCGCCGCCGTTCCAGAAGGATTCGCTTTCGCAGAAGGTCTACTGGAACGGCAAGGAAGACCTGGGCACGTACGTGAAGGAGCCGGAGAAGCTGAAGGTGCGGGTGATGCTCGGGCTCAAACCCGAGTTCGACAAGTGCCTCGGGGGAGTGAGCCCCGGCAATCTCCCGGGCAGGTACGTCTTCGGACTTGCCGTCGACCCGGGCGGCGTGCTCGTGGTGACCAAGGGAGGACGCGGCCGGATCCACATCCGCCGGTTCGACCACGACGCAAAGTACGTCTGCTCGATCCTGCCGCCCCCCGCGAACATGCCGGAGGAGAAGCTGGGAGGGATGGGCTACATCGAGTACGAGAAAGGCAGGCGCGCGGTGCATTCCCCGGACGTGCTCCAGACCGTTTCCGATCACGGAAACTATCTGCAGAGCGGCTGTACCGAGATCCGTCCGGCCGTCGTGGGTGACCGAATCTACTTCGCATCGAGCGCATTCCGATGTCCGTCCCGGCTGTTTTACATTCACACGGACGGGTCCACCTCGCTCAAGGGAATCCGGGGAAGGGGAACGGAAGAGAAACCGTTCTGCCGCTGGAAGCCGCACTACACGCCCCGCTTCGCCCCCTCCCCGGACGGCAAGTGGCTCTACATGATCAACAACATTCCCGGAAAGGGCCCGAAAGCACAGCCGTGGCACATGGTGCTCCGCTGTTCGACCGACGGGAAGGACTCCGCCGAGCCCTTTATCGGCACACCCGGCAAGCCGGGCCGCGACGACACGTCGCTCAACTGGGCCAGCTCGGTGGACTGCGACGGCGCCGGGCGCATCTACGTCGCCGACCGGAACAACAACCGGATGCAGATATTCTCCCCGGAAGGCAAGTGCCTGAAGACGGTCAAGGTGGATCGTCCGGAGTTCGTCTTCGTCGACCGGAAGCGAGGAGGCATCTACATCCTGCACAGAGGCAAGGTCAGCGGAAAGAGCGTCAACCGGCTCACCAAGTTCGCCTCGTTCGACGATCCCAAGGAGGTGTTCCACCAGGACGGGTTCTTCGGGGCGATGGTTGTCGATTCATGGGCCCCGAAGCCCCGGCTGTGGATCACCGGCACGCGCGCCACGAAGGGGACCCACGAGGACTACGTGAGCGGAGAGATGAACCTGACGGTGTGGGAGGAGGAGGGAAAACGCTTCCGCAAGATCCTCGATTTCGACGAGCGGGCCCGGAAGGAAGACGGCGAGTACTACGCCGGACGGTTTACCTGCGGCGCGCTGGGCTCCAAGTCCGCGTGCGATCCGGCGCGGGAACACGCGTATTTCGGCAACTTCCGCCCGGGAGCGGGGACCGCCTTCGACCTGGTGTCGGGAAAGCCCCTCGGCACCTGGACGATCCGCGCGTCCACGGACGATATCCACATCGACAAGCAGGGGTACATGCACAACCACTTCAACCCGATGTACTACATGCCGGGGGTGGGACGGGTGGACCTGTCCCGGCCCGGCGAACGCAAGGGCGACTACAACCGGGACAAGTTCGACCGGCAGCCCATCATGTACCCGGAGGTCCCGTACGATTACGGCATCGAGAAGATGGGGAAGCACGATACCCCCTGGAAAGGGATCCTGCAGACGAAGTGCCAGAGCGGCGCGAGCGGTTTCCAGATGGGCATCGGCGTCAACATGCGCGGCGACGTGGCGATAGAATCGAAGATCCTCTATGTGCCGAAGATGGAGGACTACGGGATGAACGCGGCTATGACGGGGATGAACGCGCGACGGGCGGCCGGGGACTACATAGACGGCAACAAGTACGCGACCTGGTCCCGGAACCTGGAGGCGCTGAAGAAGCGGGGCGAGGATATCTTCTACATCAAGCGGAAGCCGGGCATCCCCCTCGCCGGCGGGACGGTCTGGACGTACGACCGCACCGGCGAACTGCGGGCGGGACCGGCGGTGATAGCCGGGAAACAGATAAACGGCTGTCATATCGACGAGGACGGCAAGCTCTATTTCTCCCACAACCGCCTCCGGGGCGTGGGCCCGGGCAATACTGCGAGCTTTCTGTACGGCCAGGCCGGGGTATTCGGCTCGCCGGGGGCGAAGCGGTTCCCGTTCACCAGAACCTACATGAAGGCCCGCGGAAAGGGCGTGCGCGTGCTGCTGGAAAACGCGCCGATACGCATGGACGACATGCCCGGGAGGGACCCGGACTTCGTGAACCGGCCGTATCCCCACGTGAAGGGCACCAGGGCGTGGGCGGAAGGTGCGGAGTGGCTGTACGCGGGCGCCTCTCCGATGATCTGCACCGGCTGCGAGTGCCCGCAGCTCCGCGCGCATCTGGACTGGTACAGGCGAAGTTACGTTCCCGAGGCGTACCGGCATTCGATCGGCGTGCTGGATACGAACGGCAACCTGGTGATGCACGTAGGCGCGTACGGCAATTTCGATTCGGGCAACGGCCCGAAGAGCGCAATCCCGGTGCCCGGGGACATCGCCGTCTCGAACGTGAGGTTCATCTCCGGCACGGACAACTACATGGTCTTCGAGGACAACGCGGAACGGTACGTGGCGCTGAAGCTGAACTACCACACGGAAGAGACGGCGGGAATCAGAATCGAATAACCGGCGGCGACGACTCGCGCACGATCCCCGGTGATCTGCTACAATAGCCGGTCATGAGCGATCGACCGAATATCATTCACATCCATTCGGACAGCATGGACGGACGGGCGATGGGCTGCGCCGGCCATCCGGCGGCCCACACGCCGAACCTGGACCGGCTCGCCTCCGAAGGGGTGCTGTTCGCCAACGCGTACTGCAACGCCCCGGTCTGCTGTCCATCGCGCGCCAGCATGCGCTCCGGACAGTACATCCATCACTGCGAGGCGTGGAATAACCACAAGGGGCTCGAGCCGGGCGCCCCGACGTACGATACCCGTATCGCCGACGGCGGGTACCACGTGGAGAACGTCGGGAGGATGGATTACCTCTCCGGCCGCCACACGGTGCGCGCCCGGGTGGACGCGTGGACCCGCACCGCGTGCATCGAACGGCCGGCGTACCACGAACCGCCGCCGCGGCTGTCGGACGAGGATACCGATCGGCTCTCCACGTACGACTGGACGCGGGTGGACCAGGCGATCGGCTGGCTCGGCGGACACGCCAAGGAGGCCCAGCCGTTCAAATTATACGTGGGCTTCGGCTCCCCCCATCCG
>Ga0315555_1002034_pt1 | contig 14440 bp, 19 predicted proteins | sample SalMarSW160380MG_FD_202113 | JGI IMG/M metagenome (GOLD analysis project Ga0315555, IMG submission 202113) | Salt marsh sediment microbial communities from the Plum Island Ecosystem LTER, Massachusetts, United States - Salt Marsh Sediment SW1603-80 ... | reverse complement strand
ACTTTCAGAGTGAAAAAAATAAAGCGATTATGAAGATCAGAGCTAAAGTGCTTGATGCAGCGAGATGTTGGCTCAACCAGAATGGCTATATTGAGGTTCATGGACCAACGATAATTCCTGCAGTTGGAGATCGGCCAGGCTCTTTCGAGATTAAGTATTTCGATAAGAAGGCTTACCTCACTCAGGGGTTGCAACCATACGCCAATGCCTTTGTGTCGAGTTTGGGAAAAATTTTCACAATTGCTCCAACTTTCAGGGCAGAAAAGCTGAAAACGAACCGTCATTTAGCTGAATTTTGGCGTATTGAAGTGGCTCAACGCTGTGATTTTTACGAAATAATGGACGCCCAGGAGCAACTAGTCGCTCACATTTGCCACAGTTTAGCGGCAGAAGCCATAGAGGAGTTTAAGCATTTGAAACTTGGTGTTGAAAACATAGAAAAGGTGCAGACGCCTTTCCTTAGGCTATCCTACGATGAAGCTATCGATGTCCTACAAAAGGACGGATTCAATATCTCTTGGGGGGGAATAATAGACCGGGAACAGGAGAGAAATCTCAGTTTTAGGTTCAATCAACCTTTTTTTGTTAAGGATTTTCCGGTTGGAATCCCGACGTTCTTCTACAAGTCTCATCCTAAAAAGCCAGAGCTAACGTTTTCCGTTGATCTGTTTGCTCCAGAAGGCTATGGAGAGGTGAGTAGCGGCGGGCAAATGGTGGAGGAAAAAAAGGTGTTGCTCAAAAAAATGGCGGAAGAAAAGATACCTCCCAGTGATCAACAATGGTTCATGAATCTTATGCGATATGGCTCTGATCCCCATTCTGGATTTGCGATTGGACTTGAGAGGCTGATTCAGTGGATCTGCAGACTAGAAAGCATAACAGAGGCTTCGGCGTTCCCAAGACTGTTTGATAATATTTACCCCTGATTTCGTGATAGCTTTCGTCCGATTTTCTCGACTGTATTCATATATAATTTCACTTTTATTTTTTCACGGAAGGCCAAAGGTAATAGTTCTGGAGCCAGAATTAATGGTACGTTCGAAAGGAATATCAAAAGGCAACTTGCAAGAGAACTGACAACTAATGAAATCTGAGACGTTTGAACCGTTAGGAGACTTCCAATGCCTGTAGCTACGTAAAAGATTACCATTCCAATCGCATATCTCTTGGCACAGTTTCCTCTGTTGGCGAGGTCTCCCCAAATTACAAAAGCGTAGATTACCCAGAGAATTCCCCAATTTAAACCGTTTGCTACATAAGCAAGGTAGAGTGCCTCGTAACTCTGAGTGATTCCAACAAGAGCCGAGCCTATTCCATACAAAGTTAGGCTGAAAACCAAGGAAGGTCTTCGTCCGAAGAAATCTGCTATTATTCCCCCACCCAAAGCTCCGAAAACAGCAGCCATAGTCTGCAAGCTGGTGAGAGTCATGTAAAAAAACGGATCAACCCTTTGAAAAACTTGGATTGATATGCTACTGGCTAATGTTGCATTAATCAAGGAAAACAGTGCCCAGGGAATTGAGTAGAGAAGGATTGTTCTTTTCTCAGAAGTATTTCCTCTTTCGTCTTTCTTCGTTGTTAGTATCGCTTTTTTTCTGGGCTTCAGTAGTTTAACTGCCATTATTCCTGAACTTAGAATGATTACTAATATCACCGCTCCAAAAAAGTCAAAGGTTTCTGCCATAGAAATTATGACAAAATTAATCGGCAAAGCGAGGAATCCAATGAAACCAGCCGTCCGGCCTCTTTCTTCAGATACGGTTAAATCCCAGAAATAAGCAAAGAACGCCAACATACCTATACCGAAGAATATTCCCAATGCGAAGATGAGCATTAATCTTAGAATTATGCTGAAAGTAAGCAAAAGGGGGATGGTTAATATCAAAGTAGCTACCGAAAATCCATACATTATATGTATCTTCCTGTGTGCTTGAATAAAAAAAACGCTTAATATTACCGCAATTGCGATAGTAAAATTGAAAAACGCATTAACCATTTGATATGCTTCATCGGATGAACCCAAAACATGTCGCATTATAAAAAGGCGAAAGACATAGTACAACGTGATGAAACTTAAGTAAAGAATTACATTTACCAAAAAGCCACGTTTTGTCAATCGAACACCGGTCATCAGAATACTAAATTCGTCCCACCAACTTTGTTTTTATTTGACTCAGATTCTGATCCACGATTGACACAATATTTAAAAAGAAAATCAATATAACTTTTTTGAGGTGAGATTGTGAAGAAACTCAAAGAAAGGATAGCGGATATCTCATTGTACCTCCAATCATTGACAGCACCGAAATTCTTTCCAATAGTTCAGGATGCGGTTGAGAGAAAAGATAAGAATGCGCTTGTAAAGCTATGTAGAAAGGCGAAAATTCCAGAAATCTACCATAGCACCGTTACGTCTGTGCTCCTTAGCGTTGATCCCCAGCAGAAATGGCCACCATACGTCTAGCTTCTCTGTGATTAGAACATCGATAGACTTTCGATAAAGAGTTGAAGTTGGGCGTCGATAAAGAACTTCAGCTTCCTAGTAGCGTCTATATCCCTCAAGTCTATGAGTTGACCTCTTGCCTTTTTGGAAAAGCTTTTGATGTTTTTTAGGGTATTGTTCAACACCTTGGTTTCCAAGGTAAGCTTCACTATTTCGCTTATCTCGTTTGGTCCAATATTGTTCTTATCTGCAATATTCTCAAGTTTCGTTCGAACTATTTTAGAGCGTTCCATTGCCCACAGTAAAGAGTAAGGAAGTGCGCCGCTTCTTATTTTTTCAGCCAACTCGAGCGTTAGATTAGTAGACACTTGGAAATCTTTCGCCAACTCAAGAATTATGCCGAGACACCGCCCATATTCCCCCAGATATGTGATTTCGCTTTCTGAACCATTCCCCAAGATTGCTCCGATTCTTAGACATGTTCCTAAGCCAGCTGTGGCTTCCATTTTGATTTTCCAAAATTTCTTCCTTGAGGAAAAAATTTCCTCTTTTCGCAGTTTGAGATTGACCATTTCAGCTTGAGCCACTTTGGCCCAAAGATCCCAGAACAGCTTGGTAACAGTCTGACGTTTTGCCGTATCCATATCCATTCGATTGAGAATTGAAAAGGCTTTCGCTGATGCGAGTCCACCAACAATTATTGCTGCGCCTTCACCGAATTCCCCGAAGAGTGTTGGCTTAAATAACTTGAATGGAGCTTTATCTATCATATCGTCCCAGATGAAAAAGCTGAGGTTCATTAGGCTCATTGCCAATGCTGCTTCGTGGGTTTCGTCTCGCCGCCCTCCGACAGCCTCACAAGAAAGGCTCATCATCGCTGGTGTGAGGAGGTCGCGCCAGTTTTTTGCTATGAACTCTAAGGGCTGCCGCAGGTCCTTCAAGGCGGGCTCTCTGAGCAGTATTGTTTTAGCTTTATCTGCTACGGTTCCCCCCTTGTCTTCGAGAATTTTGCGGTAGCGTTTATCTATCTTACTTTTGCTGTACAATTTTTCTCATTAGGATTTTATGGCGCTTCGTGGTTATAATTATAAGCTTTCCTTACTAATTATGCGGATTCGGAGGTTGATGCGGAAACCTTATATTAAGTGTATTATTGATTATACATTAATACACTTCACAGTGTTGAATATGGCAACTAAGGCAAAGTCAGCAATTTCGGGCACAGAACAATTGTTATCTCGGATAGTTGATGGTTTAAATCATGTAAATAAAAAACTCGACTCAATTATTCAGTTGAACAAGAATATTCTTAGCATGCAGAAACGGTTACTTAGAAAGTATAGTATTCAAGGCCCTTCTGTGACGGAACTGAAGATTGAACCTGATGCGCTTTCGTTGTTGTCCTTACCTGCTTCCTTGAGAAAAACTGTTATGGTTTTGTACAAGCTAGAGAAGGCAACGGCTGAAGGCTTGGCAAAAGAAACGGGGCGGTTGAGAGCAGTAGAGAGTGCAGCGGCAAACCAGTTGGTAAGGCTGGGTTATCTCAAAAAGAAGAGGGAGGGTCGTGAGGTGTATTTCTACATTGAATCTCCCATGGAGATTGAAAAATGAAAGGAAAGAAAAGAAGAGTAATAACGATTCATTCGTCTCGTGGCGGAACTGGGAAAACTGTGATAGCTACGAACTTGGCAGCAATATACGCGAATAAAGGGCTAAATGTTGTGCTTTTGGACCTTGATTTTCGAGCTCCATCTCTTGTAGCGGTGTTCTCAAAGACGATTAAAGGTCCAATAAAGCATTGGTTGGGTGACTTCTTGGATGGGCGATGTAAAGCGAAGCAAGCTTTGATTGACGTATCTGAAGGGTACAATTTTAGGGGAAAATTGCTTGTAGGATTTGCAAACCCCAGCATAGATGCTATTCGAAATCTCGTGGAGAAGAGTAGAGCTTGGGAAGTTACGGCTGTAAAGAAGCTTTTTTCCTTACGTTCGACCCTTTTTAACGAAATGGGCATAGATTGTTGCATTTTTGACACTAGCCCGGGGGTTCAATATACTTCGGTTAACGCTGTCGTTAGCTCCGACATCTCTGTTATAGTGACAACTTATGATTCGTTGGATATGAAAGGTGTAGAGAATATGCTTGTAGAACTTTATGATGCTTTTGCAAAGAAGACTGTGGTATTAGTTAACAAAGTTTTTCCTGAGACACGCATGTGGTCTAACAGGGAACAAAAGCAGCTGATTAGTCGGATGGAGAAAGTTCTCAGACATCCTGTGATAGGTGTAATACCGTGTTTTTGTGACGTGCTTCAAGCAAAACGGACTTCGCTCTTGGCCGTTGAGAAGCCAAACCACCCTTTTGTAAGAAACTTGGAAGAAGTCGCAGAGAAACTTGAAGTTGGCGTTGAAACAAATTTGGAGGAAAAAGTTGTTGGGAAGTAAAATTTTGAAGGAAATGCGGAGGCGTATGGTTAAGAATTTCTTAGATATTATAATCTTGGCTGAGCTTAGAAACGCGAACCCTGTGAGCGGCTACGACATAATGGATTTCGTTCAAAAGAAGTTTGGTTTCCTAGTTAGTTCAGGTACAGTTTATAGCATGTTGTATTCTATGGAGCGGAAGGGACTGATAAAATGCGCAGGGACTCAGGCAAAACGAGTTTATGCGTTGACTGAAAAAGGTTCAGAGAAAATTGTTGCTCTCTTAAATTCTAAAGAAGAAATTCAAAGGTTCATGGGAGTTTGCATTGGCGGTTGATTACTCTTTTTCTAGGTTTCTGTCACTATTACTCTTTCAACTTTGTTGCACCAAGGGATAATAAGCTTACCTTCAAAAAGTTCGTTAAATATCTCATTTATAATTTCATTGTTTGTTTTTTCGGCGCTTTCTTCGACAAGGGAGAGTTCTATAATGACTCTTTTGACCATGCGGCTACATCCTCACCTATAATGATAGGCTACCCTATCTAAGCTTTGTTCCGTCGTAGCAAGGCTGCAACACTTACAAATTGTGCGGGTCTGTCTGCAGTGCCGAGGGCCGAGTTTGAACCAAAGTTGCTTCATTAGGCTTTATCACTAAAAGCACACTATCTGCTGAGATAGATTCCTACAAATAATTTCAAATTCACAAACTTTAGATGAACATCAAAGCATAGTCTGAAACGAATTAGTGGTAAGATTGTCACAAAAACTCAGAAAGATAATGATTGAGAACATTAGAACTGCAGGATTGGAAGATACGGTACAAGATATAGCGATACTTATGAATAGGTATCAAATCGGTTGCGTTATCATTGTAGATGACGAAAAACCCGTTGGCATAATAACTGAAAGGGACATGATAAAGCGAGTTATATGCAAAAAATTAGCTCCAGAAAAGGTAAGAGTCACTGATGTAATGTCAAAGCCTTTGGTTAATGCTTCTCCCAACATGCGGGCTGGTGATGCTGCTAAAATCATGCTCCAGTGGAACATAAAAAAGTTGCCTGTGGTTGAAGAGGGCAAACTTGTGGGCCTAGTTACATTAACAGATCTCTTGCGCACTGAGGGTGTTATCGAGGCTCTCAACGGCTGTGCCCTTAACGGAGTTTCAGAACGGCTGAAGAAAACGCTTGATATTTATTTTGATGACGCAAAGCTAAAGAGGAGAAGGTGTCCGCTGATGTTTAAAGATGGATATGCAATTGGATGTCACCTTGAAAAATGCATGTGGTGGGCAGGTGACGAATGTGCGGTTACAAAAATATCTCGGCATATAGAGTCTGCACAAATTAACAGAGAGGATGAGGTAGAGCAAGTTACCTCTGCAGCAGAATAGGGCTAACCTGTTCAAGCGGAACTAACATTACAATAACATCTCTGAAATTGGAGCCCAGCGATGGGTTTTGGAAAACTAGCGCGCGGGCTTGTGCCAATTTAACATTGTGGTGCCGAGGGCCAGGTTTGAACCGGCGACAACTCGGTCTTCAGCTTCGCCCTCAGTCACGCAAAGTAACTGGGTCGAGCGCTCTCCCAGGCTGAGCTACCTCGGCGCACATGCATCACCTTTTCAAGATGAGGTGAAACGTTTTAAAGTTTTCTGATTAGGGTTTGTAGCGCGTTCAGGGTTTGGCTTGGTACTGCCTAGTCGTATTTGGATTCTGAAGTTTTTATAATTTAGAAAAGGAAACATCGCTTAATAATTAATACCTATTCTTTCCTATTTTGGAGGTTGAGTCATAATGGGAAAAACGGCAATTATCACTGTTGAGTTAGTTGATGAGAGTCTCGAGAAATCAAACGACGCAGTTGCGGAAGAATTACTCAAGTGGTTCAGGGACGAAGCGGTGCCTGCGCCTTGGGTTAAAGATGTAAAAAAAGTTGTTGTTCAGGATTATTAAGCGCCGAATAGGGCTACGTGGTTTGTTAGGAAGTACCCTATTAACGCGCTGGTTAGGAAGCATAGAAACAGTAGGAACCGTTCGTTCTTGTGACTTTTTTCCAAGTCTTCGCTCTTTTCTGAATTACGCAATATTATACACCTTGGATTCTTATTTTGGTTTTTGTGGGAAAGGTTTTATGAAGGGAAAATTAGTATTTGGAATCCAGAAAGTGTAATGGGGCCGGTAGTCTAGCTGGTTAGCCCGTTTGGGGCCAAGGGACATCGCCCTCACGCGGCGAAGATCGCCGGTTCAAATCCGGCCCGGCCCATTTTCCGGCGTCTTTTTGTTGTACGTTTGCTCAAAAAGGTTTATTAAATATCACTATTTAAGATAGATTGTATGTTTCCTGCAGGGGTTAAAAATGGAAAAAAGCCTTAGCTCATTAAAGTTTGAAATTGACAGCCACCTGCCCTCTGAAACTCATGAAAGCTCCAGATGCAACACTTGCGGCGAAGAATTCAAAGCACCACTCTTCGCAGTGGTCTCTTGCGGCTATCTCCTAGAGGAATACTACGCGTGCCCCAGGTGCCTTTCCAAAGTGGAAAGTGTTGAACGCAACAAAACCGTTGAAGTTGATGAAGCTGAAGAGAAGGGTGATGAAGAATCTCTGGAGATAGAGGTGGAGGACAAGACGGAAGAAGCCGTGGCTTGCACACATTATCTAGGGTACTTGAAGAGGCGCCCAAAAAACACGCCTATACCCGAAGAATGCTTGACGTGCGCTAAGATGATTGACTGTGTGTCTTACTAAATCGCAATTTTTTTGCCGTTTTTTCTAATCAACCCGTTGATCCTAAGAACTAAAATATCTGCTTTACCGTTTTTGGTATTAGGTTAGTCTTTGATTCCGCTTAGGGATTTGCAGCGTTCTTTAACCAAGCCTCACGTTAACCGAGTGCTCATAATAGTAAACGTAGCCGTTTTCGTCCTCATGTTCCTGTCAGACGTTGGAGTTATCCAGAACAGTTTCGTCGCAGGCATGATACTAGCCTTAGCCTTCGGTCTGGCACTGAAGAAAAAGCGAGAAAAACGATACCGCTATTGAGCAGCGTGCCTTAGGGGTCTGTCAATCGTCATTCTTCATCTTTCCCGATCAGACTGGGACGGCGACATCATCCCCCACTAATATAACAGCATCCCAGTCAAATATGAATATTGTTAACGTAATGCTGTGGATGAAACGAAACGCCTACGAAGAAACAACAATCAAGAAAGTAGCCAAACTATTAAGACACCTAAAAAGAAACTGCAACACCGCAGACCCAGAAGCAGTCAAGCTATTCATAGCAAACAAAAAATGCGGAAACGGACACAAAGAAAACTTGGTAGAAGCATACGCCCTATACATGAAATCCGAAGGATTAACATGGGAACAACCATTTTACGAGAGATACGACAAAAAACGCAGAGCGCCAAAAGAAGAACTCATAGACTTCCTAATAAACCACGCAAGAATAGAGATGAAACTCAAACTATCAATCTCAAAAGACCTCGGACAGAGACCCATAGAATTAACATGGCTGACAATAGGAGACATTGACCTATCAACAGGCATAGTATCCATTACAGGCGCAAAACACACAGTCGGGCGAGAAGGAAAGCTTAGACCAAAAACCTTAGAGCTGCTCAAAATCTACATAACCACGAAAAAACTAACATCAGCAAGCAGAATATACAACGGCAAATCTTCTAACCTGTCAACAAATTACAGACACTACCGCAACAGAATAGCCGAAGAATACAATATGCCAGAACTCAAACAAATCCAACTTTACGACTTTAGACGCTTCAAGGCATCAAAAGAATACCACGTAACTCGTAAACTACTTTACGTTAAAGAAATATTAGGGCACAAAGACCTTCGAAGCACATTAAGATACATCAGCTTATACAATGAACAAAACATAACATGGATACCCGTAACCGCAGAAACAGACGAAGAAATCAAAAAATGCATTCAGGACGACTGCATACTTGTATGCCAAGCAAATGGAAAAACCTTCTTCAAAAAACCAGCATAGTAAGGAAATAAAACAATGCAAATCCTTAAAACCGCATATCAATAGTAGAAATAATTGAGCGATTAAATGTTTAAAGTCTTTATTTCACACAGTAAACACGACAAAGAATATTGTAATGCTTTTGACTCAGCTTGCACCCGTGTAGGACTTAAAAGTTTTAGGTCTGAATTTGAAAATATAGAAAGACCATCTTGGAAAACGATAAAGAATGAAATCAATAAATCCAGTGCCGTGTTTTTGTTACTTGGGAAAAAACTTAGAGAACGTCAAAGAACCGTTCTTGTAGATAACCCAGAATACACCGATTGGCTATTCACTCAAAACTGGATTGCTTACGAAATAGGAGTTGCCACGCAGAAAGGTATAGACATTTGGGTTTTAAGTGATTCAGTTGATATTAATTTTCCAGTGCTCCATCTAAATAATTATTATCTTTGGGAAGGAGACCTAGAAAAGCCAGAACAGCGAGGAATACTAAAAATTCTTCAATACTACAGCGAATATAGAAGACTTAAGTTTGACAAGAAAATGAGTTATACATGTCATAATCCAGACTGTAGAGCCACTTATAACATACACCAAGCACTTCCAAAGGGATTTAAAATAAGATGCCCAAGCTGCCTAAAAATTACGGATTTTCCAGCGGGATGGCTATTGTAAACGAAAAATTCAGCCAAGCGCGCGCTAAAAAAGTTGGAAAACAAAATTTTCTCAAGATTTGACAATATATCTCAAGTTAAGTCTCGGCGTCGCGTCGCGCCGCCTCGCACGTTCCAGACGCAAGACACACAACAGCTAAGTGAATCGCTCACGCTCGCCCTCACTTAAAACTAGCGCTCGCCTAATTTCACACAATTTATAAAATATTTCAACAATTACTTGTTGTTAGCAAGAAAAACGGAGTAAAAGTAATGGGATGTTCTTGGTATGAAAAAACAATTTGTATTTATTCACATAAGTCATCTGAAAGATGACGTTAGTATTATCTCTGTTAGTAGCTCGTTTATAAACGCGACGCGTAGAGCTGAAAAGTTTATGAAACGCCACAAATTGGTTGACGATTACGGGTTTCATGCGATAGAGAAGTGGAAAATCAACTCGGAATCAGAGACTCCTGACGAAGTTTGGGAGTACGGAAGAACGTGGGTTGATAAACCTGAACGGTGGGTCAAGCTCGAAGAATTAAGCGCGCTAAATTCTGGGTATAAAAGCGCGCCCGCTAAAATATAACATTACTTTTTTTATTATAGCTATCAAGCATTAGTCAATGCCGTTTCGCTCGCTCTCGCTTCGCTACACCTCGAAACGTTCCAGACGACGACGGTCAGAGCGCGCGTCACAGTCTATAATTGAATTTCCTCACCCTTCTCCAAGTCTTCCTCGGAAACAAAACCAAGCTCCACATTACCTAAACTTCTGAAGAGACTATTAACAAACTGACTGGGACGGCGACATCATCTCCCGTGAGTAAGAAAGTATCCCCAAACTTGAACATTTCGCCTTAGCGATTGTTCTGCGCTGGATGAAAAACAAGGCTACGCAGAATCAACAACTGGTTTAGTGAGGCCATTTAAGCCGAAGTGTGTGTTGTTATTCTTGGAGTAGTTTGAGTGTTCGGAGTAGTTTTTTGAATTCTTCTTCTTTCAGCGAAGCTCGTCTGCCGTTCGCGTAGATTTCCTTGACTTTCTTCACTGCCGTCATTAGGGTTTGGTTGTTTGGAGCTTTTCCCGTGATCTCGGTTATTTTGTGTTTGATTATGCCTTTTCCTGACTGTTTCCCTATGGTTAAGCGTCGCGTGTTTCCTACGAGTTCAGGCGGGTAAGGCTCGTAAGTCCACGGATCATTCAAAACGCCATGAGTGTGGATTCCTGATTCATGAGCAAAGCCGTAATCGCCCACTATCGCCTTGTTGGGCGGAACCACGTAACCCGTTGCCTTGCCAATTAAATCCGCTATCTGCTTGAGCTTTTCAGTTTTGCCCTTGAACTTTTTGACTCCATACTGCAGGTACAAGTTCAAGAGAACCTTCTCAGTTTCAGCGTTCCCAGCCCTTTCGCCAATTCCGAGAAACGTCGTGCTCGCATAAATCTTATCCCACAAGCCTGACGCTGCCCTTATGGCGGCCATAGTGTTTTCAACAGCATTCCCGAAATCGTCATGCGCGTGAATCTCAATGTCCCTAATTCCTGTTTCTTTCTTGATGGCTTTCACTTTGGCTGGAATACCGTTCGGCAGCTGCGCGTTCGCGTCTGAAAGCCCTATTCCAACCGTGTCGCACACACGATAACATTCTGCACCTGCCTGAGCTACGGCGTTGATAAACTTCTTTTCAAAATCCCAATCTGCACGCGTGCTATCTTCACCATGAACAAACGTTCTCAGCCCATGCGTTTTTGCTGCGTACTCAACTACCTCGGCTACGTTAGCCAATATCTGCTCCTTAGTCTTGTCAGGCCATTTAGCCTTGAAGTGTATATCTGAAACTGGATGCGAGACGCCTACTTCCCTGAAACCGCACTGGACGGCGCTGTCAATGTCCTCTTTAACAGCGCGGCACCAAGCCGCCACTCTAAGGTCAGGATTCATCTTTTGGATGAGTTCAGCCGCTTTCTTGTCGGGTTTCTGATAATGGTAAATTTCTATCCTTTCCACGCCTATCTCGCTGAGAAGCTGGGCTATTTTTGCGGCGTCTTTGGGTCCTACGGCTAAGCCGGGCATCTGGATGCCGTCTCGCAGTGTGGTATCATCTATTATGGGCTCCGTTTTCAATGCCATTTTGAAATAAAAGTTTTCTAATTCCATTTTGCACGACTCTACTTGGTTATGCCTTCTCCTTGCGGATTTTTAATGCTACATTACGCAGTGTAGTCTTTGATAAAGATTTCTGTATATTATTTGATAGATTGTCCAACTGAGAATGAGAATTTACTGCAATTTGTCTTTGCTTATTGTAATGAAAGCATTTACTTTTTGAACATGTAATAGATTACCGTTTTACCTTCTCGCACAACGCCTTTATCGTGCCTGAAACTGCCAAAATGTGCACCGCCGCCTCCCTATCCGCCATAGACGTAATCGAAGCCAACGACGCTCTAACCAGATCCAACGTGGCGAGAGAGGTGCGAATCACAGCCGTCTTCTCCTCCATATCATAATCAATTAGCGATAGGCTCGTTAGGCTCGCGCCATACTCTCCGTAAAGCTTGGCAACAGCGCTCCAAACAGCATCAATAAACTCTTTCCGGCTGGGCACTCCGTCAGAGTCCACTTGCAGCGCCAAGTATCGTCGTTTAACTCGTTTCAACAGTCCTTCCCTTCTTTGATCACACGTATTCCAGGCGCCACAAACTTGGAACTAAGCTTCTCTCTGTTACGCTTAACAATTGCCACGGGATTCTGCGAAACCGCCTTCAACGCGGAAACCTCATCCAAACCGAAGAGAAACGTTAGCGCAGCCATTTCCCGCGGCTTCCTCAGGAGCCTCTCCTCTGAGACACCGCTTGAGACAACAATCGGCACGTGAAATTCCTTGGCGATGGCGGCTTCTCGCCGCAAACTGGAGAGAAACCTGATTCTCGCAGGTCCCTCTAAAACAAGCAGGGGCTTTACATCAATTTCCAACGCTGCCAAGCTGTTACTGGCTAATTCAGCTTCTGCGCGGTCAAAAAATCTCCTGCGAATATCTAGTAAAGGAAAATTCAGCAGGTCAACGCGGTGGTCCTTGGCTGCCTGCCTCGCAACCTGCTTGTTCTCACAAGCAACGCAGATTACTTCAAATTTTCGCCTCAGCCGTCTCAGCAGTTGTATAAGCTCATTCTGCGTTCTCGGTCGCAGGTCTATTCGCGAGGCAAAGTCTATTTTAGCTTCGCTGCAGATTGCCTTCAGTTTTGCAATTTCATCTCTGCGCGTTTCAGATGGAAAAGGAACTGCAATCAAGCGATATCCAAGTGCTGCTGCCTTAGTTATCACTCGCAAAGCTGTCGCGGCGTCTTTCACGTTCAGGCGCAGGTGCAAATCCGAAAAGACTCTTCTCATGGCAACACCCCTGTATTTCTGCAAATCTCCACTATCTCTTCAGGAGTCTTATTCTTGAAGTGAATCTTGAAGTGTATCGGGTCGTTTGACGAAAACCTTAACTCGCCTTGGTAGGCAGATTGCTTGTTGAATCTGAGGTAAAGGTTTCGCTTTTCCAAGTGTAGTTTGATTTCGCTGTCTAATGTTTCCTTGTCTAGTGGGCTTAGACCAGCGGCGATTTTCTCTAGAGCGGTTGGAAGCGCCTGCTTGTCCGTGAGTTTAATTTCGAAAAGGATAATTGGGTTTTTATGATGCCCTGTTAGGCTGGTTTTTTTGAAAGCGGCGTTTTCGCCGAGTTCTTTTGGCAGGGTGTTGCGGATTGCGGTTAGGACTTTTTCTGGGTCTTCGGTGGCGTGGGCAAATGCTCGCACATTTATGTATCCTATGGGTGTTTTAGAAGACACGAGGGCACCGCGTTTTGTTAGGGCGGTTTCTGCTTTTTAGCTTTTTTCTTGGGTTGCGGCTTCGGTTTGGGTTTAGGCTTGGGTTTGGTCTCAGCCTTTTTCTTTTCCGCGTAGGCTTTTATGGCTTCGACGTTTTGGTCGTGAGCGGTTTTTCTTCGCCTATCAACGGGCAATTTTAGCCGTTTTGCTTCTGCAGAGTCTATGCCTGCCTTTTTGAGTTCTTCGGGGCTGAAGCCTCTGCCGCTGCGTTGTTTGCCGTCTGGCTTAAGGATCTTGGGTTTTATGTGTTGCATTTTACTTAGCTCCTTTGGCGCCCTTACGCTTGCTGGGTCTCACTTTTTCCGCACCTCTGCCTTTCCTGCGTAAACTTCGCACCTTTTTACCTGCACTTGTTAGGCTTCGGAAAACGCGCCGGTGATGCTGCTTCTGGGTTATCCAGTTTACGTCTTTGTCGGTTTTTATCACTGGATGGTTTTTGTCTACGAGGATTATTTCGAACCATTTATGGCGTCCGTCTTCGCCTACCCAGTAGCTGTTTAGGACTTCTAGGTTTGGGAATTTTTTGGCGGTGCGTTCTTCGGCTATGAGCCTTAAGCTTTTGGCGGGTTTGAATTTTTTGACTCCCATGCGTTTGGGTCTGCGTCCTGATCTGGGGCGTTGTTTTCTTAATCCGCCTCTTCGGACGCTTGTGCGGGCTATGACGAAGCCTTGTTTGGCTTTGTAGCCTAGTTTTCTTGCGCGGTCAAGCCTTGTTGGGCGTTCGATGCGGGTTACTGTGTGCTGTTTTCGCCATTCGATTAGTCTCTGGTGCATGAGCTCGTCTACGTAGGATTTCTCTGGCTTAGACCATGCTTCGGCTATGTACTTGTACGCCATCTTTCTTTTTTCACCTCTCATCTTATGTTTGCGGTTCAGCCCACTTTGGGCTACATCCCAGCGGACTCTGGTAGTCCGCCTGCAATTTTGAATGTTAGCGCAGTGCTTAAAAATAAACCTTTCCAGAATGTTGGGTTTTACCAAAATTCAAAAGCAACATTAATAGGTGTCGATTATTCAGTGTTTACGATATGGTACC
>Ga0315555_1002032_pt1 | contig 14443 bp, 15 predicted proteins | sample SalMarSW160380MG_FD_202113 | JGI IMG/M metagenome (GOLD analysis project Ga0315555, IMG submission 202113) | Salt marsh sediment microbial communities from the Plum Island Ecosystem LTER, Massachusetts, United States - Salt Marsh Sediment SW1603-80 ... | reverse complement strand
TCTAACTGGAATTTTCCTGATATCTGGTTCAAGCCTGGTCAATTCTTTAATAATCTGATTACCTAAAAAGCCCAAATAAAAATGGGCTTTAGGGGTCTTTTTCAAAATATTGTCAAATGCAGCAATATATCCTTTATGAAGGACTGGGAATTCACCGATAATTAAAATATTTTTATGATTTGAACTCAACATCTTCAAAGTCTTTCGAGTTCTTTTTTATTTAGTTTAAAGTATTTTGATAAATTCTTTTTCAGCCAATCGGGAAATAAACCACTTTGGTTTTTTTCTTGTTTAGGTCAATTTTGGGAACAATCAAATGAAAATGAAGATGGCAGACCGTTGCGCCAGTATAAATTGGGTCACCAAATCTCAATATGAAACCTCCTCCCTTTATTTTATATTTTTTAATTATCCAATTTGCTAATTTAAAAACTATTTTAAAATCAGCCTGACCTAACTCGCTGAATTCTTCCTTATGTTTTTCGGAAATGATTACAAAATGATATTTAGCATTTTTATAAGGCCAATTATTCTCTGTGACAAACCAACTTTTTTCTTTTTTTAATATTGGTTTTTTATGATATTTAAAATTACTTTTACAGAAGGGGCATTTAGCTGTTTCTTCAATCCTCTTTAAAACCTTCCGGTAATCCTCTGACTTGGCAAATTTAGGATTAACTACTTTTTTAATCATAACTCATTATTTAGACAAGATATCTTTTATTCTTTTCCTAAACACATTTTCAAATATATCACTGGTTGAGGTTTTTTTTGCTTGACGAGGAAAAACGTGAATGTTGCCACAAAACTTAGCTATATTTCTTTTTTGTTCTTCGGAATAACTTTCTCCTTCAACAACCACAAAGATATCGGGTTTTATTGCTCTTATTAATCCCATCTTCCAACAACCCTTTTTATCAACATCATTTATTAAGGTAACATAATCAATAAATTCCTGATAAGTGAGCATTTCTATTCTTTCCTTATGGGGAATTATTGGTCTTAAGGGATTTTTTTTATAAATCTTAACCGCTTCATCGCTGTCAACGCCAACTATTAAAATATCACCTAAACTCTTTGCTTTTTCTAAATAGCGTAAATGGCCAATATGCAACATGTCCCAAGAACCAATAGTACAGATTATCTTTTTATTCAAAATTCTATAAGCACTGATTATTCTAGCTAATTCCTTATAATCTAAAATAGTTTTTTGGCTTAATTTTCTTTTCATTTTTATTAAAATAACATTTTATCTTCTCTTAATACGATTTATCAAAATACAACAAAATTACAAAAAATCCTTATTCGTATTATATTAGTTTTTTAAAAAAAGTAAAGCCCTGTCGGATAAAAATTCGACAGGGCTACAAAAACATTGAACTCCTCAATTAGATATAACCATGCAATCTGGCTCTGCAAAATGCTGAAATTGTGGCAGAATCCATAATCCCTCTACGTCTAATCATATCCTCAAAGATTGGAATTTCGCATTTAATAATTTCGAAAAGATCCTTATCCATCAAGTCCGTTTTAGGATTGGGTATCTTTTCCGCGCCAGAGGCCAAAAAAACGTATCCAAGCGCTTCAAGAGTAACACCTGCTTCATATATCTCTCCCAATGGCTTCCAATCATCCGATCTCAAACCTACTTCCTCTTCAAGTTCTCGTTTTGCCGCCTGAAACGCATCTTCGCCCGGATCAACAACCCCACCAGGAAATTCAATCATAAATCTATTAAGCGGATATCTGTGTTGTTTTACCAGCCACACCTTACCCAATATATCAACTGGGACGATAACCACAAATGGACGGGTCATTCTTACTAATGAATAATTCACTTCTTTCCCTCCTGGTGACATTACTCTATCTTCATCTACCCGAAAAAATCTAGAATTGTAAACTTTTGATGTTTTTACCATCCTCCATGTTTTCATAACGCACCTTCTTTTATTTAATTTTTAACGAACATAAAAGGAGAGATTATCCTCTCTCCCTCCTTTTAATTATTCTGGAATTTAGTTGAACTGTACCTACTTGGCATTCTCCTCTTTTAGCCACTCTTTTCAACCGGTTCCAAAATTTCCCTATCCCTGTCTTTTTCATCCTTGCCTTTCTCATTTCTACTCTCCTGATATTCTATTTTATCTCTAGAATTTAGGAGCGTCGCTCCCTTATTGCTTATTTTACCTCAATACCCATACTGCGGGCTGTTCCTTCAACAATTTTTTCAGCTTGTTCAACGGAATAAGCATTCAAGTCAACCATCTTTTTTTCCGCAATCTGGCGAATTTGTTCTTTGGTTACTTGGCCCACTTTCTTTTTATGCGGTTCGCTTGAACCTTTTTCCAAGCCAGCTGCTTTTTTCAATAATTCGGCGGCTGGCGGCGTCTTTAATTTAAAATCAAAAGTTCGGTCTTCATAAACCGTAATTTCCACCGGAATAATATCGCCAGCCATCTCTTTAGTCGCTTCGTTGAATTTAACGCAAAAATCCTGGATATTCAAACCGTGCTGACCTAAGGCCGGACCAATGGGCGGGGCCGGATTGGCCTGACCAGCCGGAATCTGTAATTTGATAATAGTTTTAATTGGTTTAGGCATATTTTCAATCTAGGGATAGTCCCTAAAAAATCCTATAATTTCTTCACCTGTAAAAAGTCCAATTCTACCGGTGTTTCCCGACCAAACATAGAAACCAAAACCTTAATCTTGCCTCGTTTCTCATCAACTTCGGAAATCTTGCCGTCAAAGTCCTTAAATGGTCCATCAATAATTTTAACCGGGTCGCCAATAACTACTTCAATCTTGTATTTGGGCTCTTTAACGCCCATGCGCTTTTGAAGGCCTTCAATTTCTTCTAAAGAAACGGGTGTGGGCAAAGTCCCTGCTCCAATAAAGCCGGTTACTCGAGGAGTATTACGAACCACATACCAGGAATCATCGGTGACGATCATCTCCACCAAAACATAACCGGGATAAATTTTCTCTTCATAGACCTGCCGCTTGCCGCTTCTAATCTTAATCTTTTTCTCGGTGGGCACTAAAATGTTAAAAATTCTGTCCTCCATGCCCATTGATTCAATCCGCTGCTTTAAGTTTCGAGCCACGGCTTCTTCGTAGCCAGAATAAGTATGAAGCACATACCAGTTTTTTCCTTGTTGTATTTGTTTAGGCATGATTATTTTATTGAACCCAGCCGTCTATAAATATATTCTCTGCTTAGACGGCTGGGTTTAGACCAAGTCCTTAAATTACAAACCGATCAAGCAACCAACTAAACAAAAAATCCAAACCGCCTAAAAAAGCAGCCACGGCCAAACTTAAACCAATAACAATTAAAGTATACTTAATTGTCTGTTGACGAGTCGGCCAAGTCACCCGTTTTAATTCAATACGGACTTCTTTAAGAAAATCTATTCCTTTTTTAGGCAATTGGCTAATTTTCATCTATTTAAAAAGCCCTGACGGGCTGTTTCCTATATCCTATCTTAGCCTGATAAAGGTGTCAAGCCCACTTAGAAGATTTTTTAGGGACTGTCAGACCAAGGACTGTTTCTAAAAAATCTATATATCCAAATTTCTCACTTTTTTAGCATGGGTTTGGATAAACTTTTTTCTGGGGAGAACTTCATCGCCCATCAAAATGTCAAAAATCTTGTCAGCTTCTTTGGCGTTTTCAATGGTTACCTGCTTCATCACTCGGTTAGTCGGATCCATGGTAGTACTCCATAATTCCGGAGGATTCATCTCGCCTAATCCTTTATAGCGTTGAATATCAACCCCTTCCTTGCCCATTGAACTCAAAATTTCTTCTTTGTCCGCATCAGTATAACCATATTCAATCTGTTTGCCCTTTTTAATTTTATAAAGCGGCGGTTGGGCGATATAGAGATATCCTGCATCAATAATTGGACGGAAATATCTAAAGAAAAACGTCAAAAGAAGTGTTGTAATATGATTGCCATCAGAGTCCGCATCACAGGCAATAATTATTCGGTGATAGCGAATCCTATTTAAATCAAATTCTTCAGAAATGGCCGCTCCTAAAGCAATAACAATAGATTTAATTTCTTTAGAAGCCAAAGCTCTATCTAATCTGGCTTTCTCAACATTAAGGATTTTTCCTCGTAAAGGCAAAATGGCCTGGAATCTTCGGTCGCGTCCCTGTTTGCTCGAACCAGCAGCGGAATCCCCTTCCACCAAAAACAATTCTGATTCTTCGGGACGGCGATTAGAACAATCGGCTAATTTACCGGGCAAAGCTAATCCCTCTAAAATACCTTTACGAATAACTGTTTCGCGGGCGGCGCGGGCGGCCTTGCGGGCTTTAGCCGCCAAAAAACATTTTTCCATAATCGCTTTGGCATCCTGGGGATTTTTTTCTAAGAATTCCTCCAGACCATCAGCCACAACTGTTTCTACAGCCATTCTTGCTTCAGGATTGCCTAAACGAGCCTTAGTCTGTCCTTCAAACTGGGGTTCTTTTAATTTAACGCTGATTACCGCGGTTAAACCTTCTCGAACGTCGTCACCGCTTAATTTTTCGTCTGAATTTTTCAAAAAGCCGTTCTTGCGGGCATAATCATTTAGCGTTCTGGTTAGAGCCGTTCGAAATCCAGTTAAGTGCATGCCCCCTTCGCCAGTATGAATATTATTGGCAAAACTCTCTTCGTATCCCTGAATATCATCAGTATATTGTAAAGCCACTTCCGCTAAAATTTCCTGATGTTCTCTGGAGACATAAAAAACATGGTCATGTTTTACTTCTTCGTCCCGATTTAAATAATCTATATAAGAAACTAAGCCGCTGTCAAAATAAAAATCGTATTTCTTAAAAGGTTCTTTCCTTTGATCAACTATTTTTATTCTGGTTGAAGGAGTTAAATAGGTCTGTTGTCTTAAATGCTCTAAAATCCTGCGCCAACTAAATTTTACTTCCTTAAAAACCTCGGGATCAGGGTCAAAAGTCACTATTGTGCCGTTCGCCTGACATTTGCCCTCTTTTTTAACTTTGGTCTTCACTTTCCCGCGAGAATATTCCTGACTGTATTTTATGCCATGGCGACAAACTTCTACCCTCATCCATTTAGAAAGAGCGTTAACCACGGAAACGCCAACTCCGTGCAAGCCGCCGGCAATTTTATAGGACTGACCGCCGAACTTGGCTCCGGCATGAAGCGTGGTCATCACTGTCTCTAAAGCAGATTTTTTGGTCTGGGGATGTTTTTCCACTGGGATACCTCGACCATTATCACTCACTCTAACTCTTTTATCGGGCAACAAAACAATTTCTATCTCGTTACAATAGCCGGCAATTGCTTCATCAAGTCCATTGTCAATTACTTCCCAAACAAGATGATGGAGTCCATCTGAGCCAGTTGAACCAATATACATGCCCGGCCGGCGGCGAACCGGCTCTAAGCCTTCTAAGACATAAATATCTTTGGCTTCGTAGGTTGAATTATTATTATTATTGGGCATAATTTTATCGTCGGACTTCCCATCCCCCTTCTTCTTCCAAGACCTTCATAATCTTTTCCTGCAACTTATTAACTTCTTTATCGGTCAAAGTATGGTCATCTGACTGATAAATAATATGGAAAGCTAAATTCTTTTTACCCTGGGGGATTTCTTCGCCTTCATACATATCAAATAAATCAACATCGCGGACCAGGTGACCGCCAACGGCATTGATTAAATTAAGCACTTCGACTACCTTAGTTCCTCGTTCAACTAAAAGAGCGATATCCCTGACTATGGCCGGGTATTTGGAAGGGGCTAAGTAAATTCTCTCTTCAGTGGCTAAGGCAACTATTTTTTCAAAATCAAGTTCAAAAATATTATCACCTAGCCAACCCAACAAATCATTTCCTATCTTTACTTCTGCCCTAATATTTTCCCTTGATACTTCATTATACCAAACATCAGTAATTCGCAGTTTATTCAATAAAGTGTCAATGACTCCTTTTAACCGATAAAAATCAGCTGGAAACAAAACCGCGCCCAATCTCTTCTTCTCAATCACCTTGTTTTTATTCTTTTCAAAAACCTTGCCAATTTCAAACAATCGCACCTCGTTAAAATACTTTTTATTCTCTTCAATATTTTTAATCAAATTAATCGCTAAATTAGGCCTTAAATATTTCTGTTCTTGACTGACCGGATTAAGTACTTCTACTCCTTTACTACTAACAAAAGAATAATTATACACCTCACTAAAACCAAGATTAGTCAGAATATCCCTGACTTTATTTTGATAAATTAAATCTTCATTCCTGGCTGGAGGAATTAAAGTAGCCGTTGGCATTTGACTGAGAATTTTCTCAAAACCATAAAGCCGACCAATCTCCTCAATTAAATCTTCGGGAATAGTTACATCTATTCGCCGAGTGGGCACTGTCACCTCCAATCGCGCTTCCGTGGTCCTGTTCTTAGACCGGAACGTTTCCACCCCGAACCCTAATCTTTCCAAGAATTCCTTTATCTCTTTAGCTGAAATATCAATACCTAATAAACTTTCTACTTTTTTAATATCCAATTTCACTTTCGGCGGCTTAATTTTTACCGGATAAACATCAACTATTCCATTAAGAATCTCTCCGCCAGCTATTTCCTGAACCAGATAAGCCGCCATCTCAACAGCTTCTTCAGTTAAATTGGGGTCTAACTGATGTTCAAAACGCCAGGAAGCATCTGTTTTCAGATTAAGTTGTTGAGAGCCCTGCCTGATAATTTGGGGAGAGAAATTAGCTGCTTCTAAAATTATCCTCTTGGTCTGCCCGTCAATTCCCGGACCCTGACCTCCTTTAATGCCAGCCACGCAAACCGGATTTTTTTCATCAGCGATGACTAAAATATTCTCATCTAAATCATATTTTTCATTATCTAAAGTAGTAATTTTCTCACCTTTTTTGGCTCGCCGGACAATAATTGTTTTGGTCTTGCCCTTGCTTTCAAGTTTATCCGCATCATAAATATGGAAAGGCTGACCGGTTTCCAACATCACGTAATTAGCAATATCAACTATATTACTGATTGGCCGCAAACCACATATTTTTAATCGCTCCTGCAGCCATTGAGGCGATGGCCCGACTTTGATGTTAATCAAAGCCCGCGCTGTATATCGAGAACAAAGATTTTTATCTTTATTTTCTACTTTAACAAAGTTTTGAATCAATTCCTTTTGATCAACTTTAATCTTTTTAGCATAATCAACTATTTCAAATGGATACTTCAAAAGAGCCGCAATTTCCCGAGCAATGCCCAAATGACTTAAGCAATCATGGGCTCGGTTAGGTAAAACCTCTACGTCCAAAAGATAATCTTGCTTGCCCGCCTTGCTGGCGGGCCCGACTTTTTTAACTAACTCTGTCTCAAAAGAATGCCTGGTTAACAAATCAGCCAGTTTTTCCGGAACTGGTAATTTCTTCTGAAAAAAAGATTGGAGCCAATCGTAGGATATTTTCATACTAAAACTGTTTTAAGAATCGCAAATCACCGTTATAAAACAATCTGATGTCATCAATCTGATACTTGAGCATAGCTAAACGATCCAAGCCGACGCCGAAAGCAAAACCCTGCCATTTCCCGGGAAGATAACCAACTGCTTTAAAAACATTAGGATGGACCATCCCCGCACCCATAATCTCCAGCCAGTCTTGCTTGCCTGCCGAAGCCTTAGTGGAAACAGGACCTTTTCTTTTAATATCTACCTCAAAACTTGGTTCAGTAAAAGGGAAATGACCTGGTCGCAAACGCATCCTCACCTCCGGACCAAAAAATCGCTTTAAAAATCCCTCAATCACTCCTTTAAAATGAACCATAGAAACATCTTGGCCAACCATTAATCCTTCTATCTGATAAAATTGCACATCATGAGAAACATCAGTTGCCTCATGACGAAAACAACGACCGGGCACAATAATCCGCAAAGGCGGCTGATGTTTTTCCATATAACGGGCCTGCATGGGGGAAGTATGAGTCCGTAAAAGCAAATCAATATCTTTTAACCAAAAAGTATCCCATAAATCTCTGGCGGGATGATTTTTGGGAATATTTAAAGCATCAAAATTATAATACTCGGTTTCTATTTCTGGACCATCAAGCACAGAAAAACCCATTGATTGAAAAATTTCTTCTATCTGTCGTTGAACTAAACTGATTGGATGGAAATGACCTTGAACCGGCAAAATTCCCGGGGCAGTCACGTCAATCCACTCTTTTTTGTCGGCTAAGGCAGGATTGGTTTTGCCGGAAAACTTTGTTCCCCTTGCTTTAATCTTTTCTGCTATTTCTTCTTTAATTTGATTAGCTAATTTACCTTTTTCTTTACGTTCCTTTTCTGATAACTCTTTGAGAGAACGCAAAACTTTGGTCAATTCTCCCTGGCGACCAAGATACTTCTTGTATATTTCCTCTAAACTATTCAAATCCTTGGCTTGGCTTATCTCTTTGAGAATTTTTTGTTTAAGTTGGAAAAGCATATATTTATCTTCTGGCCAGCCACCATTCGGCTAGACCAACCAGACCGACTAAAATTATTAAATGCCACCAGGCTAATATACGCTGGCTTTGTAAAATCAAAGCAGCTACTAAAATCACGGCTAAAAGTAATCCCTGTCTAAAAGAAACTTCTAATTGGCGAATGGCTCGGCTGGGTAATAAAGGAAATCTTCTTTTTTGAGAAATTCGCCTGATAAATAAGCTGATTGAGGTAAAAATTCCCGTTGAAGTAATAAGTAAACTCAGATAAAACAAAACGAAAACAAGAGAGCCGGAAACAGTCGGGTCAAAATAAATTAAAATAGCCACTAAGCAGACGCCGGCTAATAAAGTAGCAAAAACCAATCCCGCTAATAAAACCGAGAGATTCATAATATTTATCTTACTACCATTTTACCTTATTTAGAAGGACAAAGCAAGTGTCAAAGCACATAGAGGACAGTCATTGCAGCGCGCATTATAAGGGGACAGTCCCTCAGATACAGTCCTTGGAACAAGGACTGTATCTGAGGGACTGTCCCCGAATTAGGACTCTCCTCTTATTTAACTGGAACCATCTCCAAACAACCTTGCCATCCCTTAAATTATCATTTATAATACCACTGCGGGGTGGAGAAGTAGTATCTCGTGAGGCCCATAAATTATTTGTGGCCCAGGATGGTAACATCTTGCGGAAAAATTCCTTAAATTGCCGGGAACTCCAATAGTAAATTATTGGACAATCAGCAGCCAAGCCCTGTACCTTTCGTGAAAGACGCAGGGAAGGTTCAGAGACCATAATAGGAACTGCCTATTTCAAATAGGTAGATGGGATGGTCCAATCCATTTAGAAATAAATGGCTAATATAAATGAACCTCAAGACGCCAGTGCAATTCTGGTCCCCGCAACAAGATTATCCGCAATTAAATAGTTGCTGTATTTCCGAACCTCCTGTATAATGTAAATAGACATAATTATAGGCGGTTCTAAAATGGCAAAAATCCAAGAAAAAATTAAATCTCAAGAACTCCGTAAAAAAGGATGGAGCATAAATGAAATTGCTCAAAAACTTAACACTTCTAAAAGTACCGTAAGCGTCTGGTGTCGAGATATAGCGCTTTCCCCTCATCAAATTAAACGACTGACAGAAAAACAAACATCAAAAAGCTATGAAGGAAGACTAAAGGGTTTAGAGAAAATAAGACAGAAAAGATTACAAGAAGTAGAATTACTAAGAAAAGAAGGTATTAAAGAAATAAAAAAACTTAATAAAAGAGAACTCCTTATTGCTGGAATAGCAATATATTGGAGCGAGGGTTATACAGCTCCAGTTAATTATGAAGTAGGATTTACTAATTCAGACCCAAAAATGATTCTCTTTATGCTTGAATGGTTTAAAAAATGTTGTAAAGTAAATGATGAAAGATTTTCTCTTCGGGTAGGAATTAACGAAATACATAAGAACAGAGTAAAAAAGATAGAAAAATATTGGTCTCAACTTACAGGGATTCCCCTATCGCAATTCAATAAAATAAGTCTTAAAAAGACAAAAATTAAAAAGATTTACAAAAATTATAACGAATATTATGGAACTCTAAGAATTAAAGTACGCCAAGGTACACAATTGCGAAGAAAAATAGACGGTTGGCTTGAAGGATTAGTTGGTTCAAAAATATAGCTATGGCGGTGTAGCTCAGCGGTTAGAGCAGTGGAATCATAATCCACGTGTCAGGGGTTCGAATCCCTTCACCGCTACTAAAATGGGGACGTAGCTTAGCCCGGTTTAAAGCGTCTGCTTGTCACGCAGGAGATCATGGGTTCAAATCCCATCGTCCCCGCTGTAGTATAATTTATACATCAATGGTTATTTAAACTTGTTCTTTTAAATTAAAAACTTAGAGTATGGGGAGAAAAAAAATGAAAAGAAAGAAGAAAACCAAAACCAATAAGCGCAAACGGAAAAAACAATACAATTTTGCAGCAATGGATATCGCAACCCGAAAATTCCTTGGATTACCCCTCGACCCTGAAATTAATCCGATAAGGAAAAGTCCATAATCATTTAAGGGACTGTCAAAAAGACAGTCCCGCTATTATTTTATACATTTTTATTATCCACTCCCTAAAAGTTTTCTTATTGTTCCGAGTAACCCCGCATTTGTCCATATTTGTAGATATTTGTAGATATTTGATAAAAAAAGAACAGATTTCTGTTCTTTTTTTATTAAAATAATTTGCTTTTTTATTCTCTCATGTTATATTTCATATAAATAAAATTTATGAGTTTTAAGACTCCAAAAAACCATCTATTTTTGCCGGAAGATCTTCCTTTGTACGAATTAGGATATATTTTTTCTAATTGTTCGGTATGGTACGAAACAGGAACGCACAATAGAATAGCTACTTTTGATTTAGTTATCAGAGATATGCCAAAAAACAGAAATTTTTTGATTTTTAGCGGCATCGAAGAAATAATTTGCGCTTTGGAAAAATGGAAATATAGTAATGAATCTGTAAAATATCTATTAAATGCCAAGATAATAACAAAAAAGTTTGCGAAATATTTAAAAGATTTTAAATTTTCTGGCGATATCCACGCAATGCCAGAAGGAACAATATTCTTTCCTAAAGAACCTGTTATCAGAATTACAGCTCCAATAATTGAAGCCAATTTAATTGGTTCTTTCTTAACTAACGCTGTTTTTAGTAATACTATTTATGCTTCAAAAGCCATTAGAAGTGTTATTGCTGCAAAAAATAAATTAGTTATCGGCGCTGTAAGCGCAAGGTCTCATGGATTTGAATCATCATATAAATGCGGACGTGCTTCATTTATAGTCGGCGCCACAGGAGGTACACCTATGCCAGGATTTTCAAAAAAATACGATTTTTCCGGGAAAGAACCTTCTATAAATTTAGCCTGTCATGCCTATATCACTTCTTTCCCAGACGAGATTTCAGCTATGAGAGAAATAACAAAACGATTTGAGAAAACTGCCGCTTTAATGATTGACACTTACGAATTTAATCAAGGATTAAAAAACGCTATAAGGGTCGGGGAAGAAATGAAAAAACAAAAGAAAAATCTATTCGGCATAATAATTGATAGCGGAGATATTTTTAAACTTTCTTTTAAGGCTAGAAAAGAACTCGATAAAGCAGGACTAAATAATACAAAAATAATAGTTGCAAGTAATCTTGACGAATACAAAATTAAAAAATTATCTAAACAAAACGCTCCAATAGATTCTTTTATTGCGGCTACCGAAATTGGAAATGTTACAGACGATCCAAAACTCGAAATAGTATATAAATTAGCAATGATTAAAAAAGGCAAACAGGTAAAAAATTGCGCCAAATTTTCCCCAGGGAAACAAACTTACCCTGGCTCAAAACAAGTTTTCAGAATTTTTAAATCAAGGAAATTTCATAAAGATATTATTGGATTAGAAAATGAAAAACTTGGGATTCCTCTTTTAATTCCCATGGTAAAAAAGGGGGAAACAATTTATAAATTACCAAACTTACTAGAAATAAGAAAGTTTATTAAAAGACAAATTAAATCACTGCCTCCAAGATTTCTATCAATAAATAAACAAAGTAAATATAAAGTCGAATTCAGTAAAAAGATAAACAATTTAGTTCAGGGATTAAAAAATCAGCACCAAATTTAGAATGTTTCAAAAATTCATAAATCTCATTAACAAAATCAGAAAAAGTTTTCTTATTGGCCCGAGCAACCCCGCATTGTCCATATTTGTACAGATTTGTATATATTTAGAAAAATTTCGATAAATTGGAAAATATTAAAAGGACTGGTCGCCATTTAGCTTCCAGTCCTTTTGTATGTTGGTGATTATAACCAAATCACGTCATATGACGTTTCACTTCTTCCATAAATCCGGAGATGATTGCTTTTGCCTCTCCAAGGGTAGCATAAGAATGACATTCCAACGATGCATTGATCATATCGGAGCCTTGCTTCCCCCGGATGTAAGCGGAGATAGCATTTTCGTCGCCCTGAAATAAACACAGCACCGGTTTACCTTCGTGGAGCATATCCGAAATCTCCCCGCCAACCCCTAGACTGGGGTTGCTAATTTCAAATACTCCCGCGTCAGAGCCTTTTAGCCATTGGTAGTCCCGATCGTGAATGTGAGTTGGTGACAACTCGTTTTCCTTGGCAACAATGCCCACTTGGGTTTGATGTCGAGAAGGAATAGCACAACCTAACTCCTCAATGACGTCAGGCAGCTTCGCCAATTCTTTTTGGCTAACTACATTCTGTCCCCCTCGCATAGAACATCCGAAGAAGACTATTACTTTTCGTTCTTCGCTCACTGGTAAATCCTCCTTCCATTTCTTAAAATTGTTAAAAATGACGAACCCTCGATCGTTTAGTAAAATTTAACCCAATAAGTCACAAAAGTCAATATTGCAGTTCTGAAAAATCTGATAAATCTGTAGAATAATATCAGAAAAAGTTTTCTTATTGTCCCAATCAACCCCGCGTTGTCCATATTTGTACAGATTTGTATATATTTAGAAAAATTTGTAAAAAAAATCCCCAACTGTATCTCAAATTGGGGATTAATTCGTTTAATTAAAAATGTTAGGGTTATTTAGACTTGGGAGCTTCCTCGATTTTAACTTTCGGAAGCTGCTCTTTCAATTTTTTCGCCAAATCTGACACCTGATCGGCGCCCCCTTGGGTTAATCTTTTGCCGAGCATTTCATCCATCACTTTGGCGTTTAACACGCCGGATGCTGCCTGCGATTCAAATGCCGTGTAAGGAACAAAACCCCAATTGTTGGGACCTTTAGCTGCCTCCCCCAACACTTTGGTTTGAAGATACCAGAGAAAACCCAACGAAACCGAATCACCGATAATTCTGTTCGAATCCGCGACCTTGAGCGCATCTAGTACTTCAATCCGGTAATTATATTGGGCAATAGCCTCTTCGTTGGCAGCCTTAATCAACCGTTTTTCCTGCTCCGCTCTTTCTTGCCCGATTTCGATTTCCACACGCTTAGCCGATTCTATGGCTTCCGTCACTACTGTTGGATAATCAAAATTGGTAAAGGCGGCAAAAAAACATTTAACAGGCGTGTTCTTAAGGACTTTATCAAGATCGCTCTTGAGTTGCGCATTGAGCGTCTCACGGGAGACCCCAACAATAACAGGCTCCTTGGCACTATCAGGCTTACCTTCTTTATTAAGCGGATAAACCTTTAACTGCATGCCTACTTCCATTGTCTTATAATGAGAAAGCACGCCTTTAGCCGTGGCTAATAAAGCTGCCTTTGCATAGGTCTTGAACCATTTCTCGTTTGAGATTTGATCGACCTTTTTATCCAGCTTTTTATCGGGCGAAAGCTCCGCGAAAGCCGTGTTAATGGCTTTGTCATCATCACGTGGAATGCCGAATCTGGCCTCAACGCGAAACGGCAGATTCATTTTATCCTGGCAGAGGATTTCATCTTTTGCCTCTTTCTCTATCTGGGCGAATTCCAAAGCGACCAGTCTTTTTTTATCCCGAAAATCCCAAAGATCAACCGACCCAGGTCCGTAGATTTTGGCCTCAAGACCGGCCTCGGTTTTACGCTTTGCCACATTTCCGTTTGGAATCTGATGATAATCGGTACAACCGGCCAAAAAAACGATACCTACAAACACCACCACAACCAAACTGAATATTCTTTGTTTCATAACCGTTTCTCCTTTCTTCCAATCAGATTGTTATTGTTCTTTGCTTTCGCCTAAACCCATTGACTTACGATAACTTTCACGATCTTGTTGAAATGTTTTTTGACGTTCGGTTTCTTTCGAACGCTTCGCTGCTTCCTCCGTCGCTTCAAGCGCCTTCCTCTGCGTCGCCAAATCCTCCACTTTTGGCGGTTCTGCTTCTTCAACCATTTTTTGAGTCACACCGCCTGGCAATGCTTGGGAATCCTGAATTG
>Ga0315555_1002030_pt1 | contig 14445 bp, 9 predicted proteins | sample SalMarSW160380MG_FD_202113 | JGI IMG/M metagenome (GOLD analysis project Ga0315555, IMG submission 202113) | Salt marsh sediment microbial communities from the Plum Island Ecosystem LTER, Massachusetts, United States - Salt Marsh Sediment SW1603-80 ... | reverse complement strand
ATTGAGAGAAGTAAATTAGAGGATGCCGTAAAAATAATTCATGATGATCTTTACAATAAATTTGAAGGTTCAAATTAAAACCATCAATTCTTCTTTAAAAAAAGGTCAAGAAAACGACTTTTATTTTCCAGAAACAGAACATTTAATCAAATTACTAAATTAGAATTTAGATAAATAAATTTATTCTTAAAGCTTAAGTTCTTGAGTCAATTATTCGACGGGTTAACTCTGTAAAAGATTCATCAACATTAATCCCAGTCTTAGCAGAAGTTTCTATATAAATACTCCCCTCATTTTCTGCAAATGAACGAGCTTCATCTCGATCAATTACTACGCCAACGTCTTCCATTAAATCTGCTTTATTCCCAATCAAAACAAATGGAATGTTCTCACCGGCGAATTGGCGAATCTCCGTAAGCCATTTCCTTGTTTCCGTGTATGTCTGTTCTCGAGTTAAGTCAAAGACTAATAAAGCTCCAGCTGCTCCTTTGTAAAATGTACTACGGATAAACTCAAATCTCTGTTGTCCTCCAATATCCCATATAGAAAGTGTTGCTATTTCACCTTGTCTGAATTCTACATCTTTAGTTAAAATATCTACGCCAACAGTTAATTTATAATTTGCTTGGAACCTGTTTTTGATGAATCTCTGAACAAGACTAGTCTTTCCCACAGCAGCGGCTCCAGTTAATAATACTTTTAGTTTAAAACTTGACATAAAGCTTCACTCACGTCGGTTTTTACAATCTTTTAATTTTTTTTTTTAATTGTGTATATAAATAAATATTATAAATGGTATTTAAGAATTTATTTAATTTATTAATATGGACTAAATTAAAGATAAAATAAATTCTAAATTTAAATATTTTTACATAAAGTAATAATGATTTTTATTCATTTCTATGGTTTTAAAATCACATAAAAATAAAAATAATTAAGTAGGGGAATTCTAATAACCAAATTTTACCTTTTGGGGATTACTTTATATTCTTTTAAGCTTGGAAAATAATCAAGATTAAAATGAGGAAAGTACATTGCCTCAGCGTATTCTTTTTGAAAGCTTTTATCTACTGCAATTTCAATATATTGAATTTTCTTTAATAATGTTTGTGCTTTATTTCGCAAATTTTTATTCAATAAACAATGTTGTGCTCCTATTCCAGCAGCATTTCCTATCTGAAAAATGTTATCATCATGAATATCTGGAATCATGCCTATAAATTTTGCATTATAAGCATTAATATAATTTCCAAAAGCGCCTGCTAAAAAGATTTGTTCAATTTTTAAATTACTCTTTAAATTATTCAGAATAATCTTTGCGCCAGCATAAAAAGCAGCTTTTGCCATTTGGATTTGTCTCACATCGTTTTGGCTAATCGTTATGTCCTTATCTAAAGATGTCTCTTCATTTTTAGCTACAATAAATTCTATCTTTTTATCTTTTTTAATAAATCTTTCATGATTAATAATTTCTTTATTGAAATTACCACTTCTTGTAATTATTTTAGATTTCAACATCTCTGCTATTACATCAACCAATCCAGAACCACATATTCCTATTGGTTTCTTATGTTTGATTGTAGTATAAGATACATCCAAATTCTTGGGATTAATTTTAATTTTATCAATAGCACCTGCCGCTGCTCTCATTCCATCAGCAATATGAGCCCCTTCCAAAGCAGAACCTGCAGCACATGATCCTACTGTTAGAATTTTACGATTCCCTATAATAATTTCACCATTAGTACCTATATCAATAGCTAAAGTAAGCTTTTTTTCATTAAAGATACACGACGAGAGAATAACGCCTATAGTATCGGCTCCAACAAAACCAGCAATTAATGGAGATGTATACACATTTCCGTTTTTTAAAATATTAAGATTTAAATTTTTTGCTTTAATATTCAAATTTTTTTGAATAACTGGAATAAATGGACTTAAACCTATATTAACAGGGTTTAATCCTAAAAAAATGTGATGCATAACAGAATTTCCTACAACACTAGCTTCATAGATTTGAGAAGGTTTAATATTTGCTTTATTACATACGTTTGCAATTATTTCATTTAAATCATATATTACAGCAGAATTTAATTTCTGAAGATTTTTTTGATTATCTTTTATAAATGTTAATCGTGTTATTAAATCCTCTCCATATGCAGTTTGGCTATTCAATTTTGAATCAACAGCATAAATTTTACCGTTATTTAAATTCATCAGATACCCCACAATTGTGGTAGTCCCAATGTCAAAAGCGATTCCAAAATTCTCTTCAGTTGTATTACCTGGCTCACAAGTGATAATATTAGTATTATTCCATAAAACTAAAGTGATTTTGTATTGATTTTCTCTTAGAAGAGTCGGAATATCATTTAGAACGTTAAAGTTTATCTCAATTTCATCATTTCTCTTCAAATTCAGACTTTTAGACAAAAAAGCTGATTCAATTCTTTCAAAATCAGCAATCGGTTCCTTTAATGATGGTTTTTTTACTTCAATGAAAATCTTTGTAATAGCTGGTTTAATTTCAATTCCCTTACTGATCCCTGACACTAAAATGTTAAAATCTTCAAGTAAGAGTTCACGGGGCAAAAATACACGAAATTGTGGGGGTTGAAGTGTTTCAAGATGTGTTTTTTTTTTAATATCAATTTTTGTTTGACAAGCGAGACGCCACCCATCTTCAATTTCATGATTACTCAAAAAATTTTTTTCAGAAAGAGTGGGATTATTCAAATACTCATTACCCCGTTGAATTAAGACTTTACATTTTCCACAGGTCCCCAAACCTCCACATATCGAACTTATTGGCACGTTTAATTCTGAAAGAATTTCATAAAGCGAGTAATCATCTGAAAAAATCACTCTTCTTGAAATTGGTTCAAAATCAATAATAATATTTTCGTTTTTTGCTTTCATATTTTAGGTTCATTGATGTATATAATTTCTATTTAAAAATTTGAATTCAATATTATGGTAAATTCAAAATTGTGTATCGTTTTCACTAAATTAGTTAAAATAATAATCATAATATAAAAAGTTTAATTACTTAATTGGTTAAATTAAAGTAAGAAAAGTGTTTGCATTTTTAATATCAAATTACAATTAGGTGGCTTCGGTTAAATTGCAAAATCCAGAGGAATTAGCACAAGAAGCTTTAAAATTTTTAGAGCTTGCTCAAAATTTTGAAGTAGAGAAAGATGTAGAAAAAGCTATTTCAAATTATCAAAAAGCAGCCGATCTTCTTAAGCAGAGTGGATTTTTGATTCATAGAATCCAAGAGATTTATGATAGGATTGGTGAGTTAAAGGATTTTATCCAAAAAGAGACATTATATCAGCGAGTTCAAACTCAAGCTCAAATTGAACAATTGCAAGATCAAGCTTTTATTTTATTAGAAGGTGCAAAGAAACTGGAATTTGATGGTTTCTTTGAAGATGCTATCCAACAATATTTATCTGCAGTAAAGCTATTAGTTCAAGCAGGATGGTCTGAAACTCAATTAGAGAATATAAAATCAAAAATTCATAAACTAACAAGAGACTTAAAACAGCAAATAGCTGTTCAGCACCCTCAAGAACAGGAAATGGACTTGAAACAACAGATTCCTACAGTATTACCAGACGAGAAACCTCAAGTTGTTGGTATGTTTGGACAAAAGAGCAGTGTTGAAAAAGGAGAAATTATTGACAAATTCCGAGTACAGAAAAAACATGAAGAAGATATACAAAATCAAGCTTTTGCCCATATTGATGCTGCTAAAATATTTGAAAAAGATAAGAAATTCGATAATGCTATAATGAATTATGAAAGAGCTATTGAATTACTAAAATCTATCGGATGGGATGCTCAGACTCAAAATATTCAATTATTAATTGAAAAACTTAAAACAGATAAAAAATATTATGAGTCTCTTCAAGTTCGGCAAAAGCAAGAAGCGCTGCAGTTAACAAGTGACATTGAGGACCAAAAAATTGTTTCAGAAAAAGAAGCAGAAATGAAAAAGGAAAAACTTATTGAATTTGAAGTGAAGAAACAGCATGATGAACAAATTCAGATGAAAGCATTTAATCTGATAGATATTGGAAACAGACTTGAAAGGGAAAAAAAATATGATTCAGCAATCGAAAAATTAGATGAGGCAGTTCAACTTCTTAACTCAATAGAATGGGATTCATATATCCAGCCTATTATAAGTTTAATTGATGGAATAAAAAGTAAGCAAAAAAGAGAACTAGCAGCTGACTATGTAAAAGAGAGAAGACAAAAGGATTTATTGATTCTTCAAGACTCAATTTATAAAAAGCAAAAAGAACAGATAGTCCAATCAGCAAAAGAATTGGATACAAAGAGAAAGGGGTTTGAAGCAAAAAGAAGCGATGAAGTATTGAAAGAAGAAAATCTTTTCATAATATTAGATAAAGCAGATGAAATTTTAAAAGAAAAAAATTTCGATGATGCCATAAAAGAATACAACCAGGCTTTAGAAATACTCACAGATTTAGGCTCTGGTTGGGAGGTTTATAAATCAATGATCAAGAACACAATTTCAAATATAGAAAATCTGAAGCATAGCCGGCTTACAAAAAAATATGAAGAACAGAAGAAAGTAGAAGAAAGAAGACGAGAAGAATTAGATTTTCAAAAACAAATTGCTATTCTTTTAAATAAAGAACGAGATCGTTTAAAAAAGAAAGAAATTGTTGTCAGAGATACTGAAAAAGAAATTAAGTTTTTTGAACATCGTAAAAATATTGCGTTTGAATTTTTGGATTCCGCGATTGATTCCTTAAAAAAAGGGAAATATGAAGATACAATTCTAGCATATCAAAATGCAGCAAATATTTTTGCTGAAATTCAATGGTCAGAAGAAATTCCATTAATTGAGAATTCGATAAGAGAGGTTGAAGATTTACAAAGACAGCAAAACATCGAAAAACAAAAAAAACTGCAAGATGCTATTGAGAGAGAAAAAAATGAGGAAACATTCCAAAAACAAATTTCAAAATATTTACAAAAAGAACGTGAAAAACTGAAAATAAGAGAGATTGAATTAGTGGAACGTGAAAAAGAATCACAATATCGCGAGGAAAAAAGAGAAGCAGGCTTTAAATTACTAGAAGAGGCACAAGAAAATGTAAAACAAAATAATTTTGACGATGCAATTGAGATCCTCCAATATGCTATAAACTTTTTTGCGGATATTGAATGGCAAAATGAAATTACTCTAATCCAAAATTCTATTGTAGAAATTGAAAACAGAAAAAGAGAAGCAGAATTACAAAATCAATTCAAATTGCAAGCTGAATTAAAACGTGAAAAACGAGAAAAGATATTTCAAGAACTTATCACAAAAGAAATGAAGACTCAACGCGAAAAGTTTATGGAAAGAGCAATTGTTTTAAGAGAAAGAGAAAAAGAACTTTCCTATCGTGAAGAAAAGAAGAAGGAAGCATTCGATTTATTAGAAAAAGCTCAAGATTTTGTTTCTCACAGAAAATTTGATGATGCACTTGAAATATACTATAACGTGGCAAATATATTCGCTCAGATTCAATGGACTGATGAAATTTCAGTGATCCAAGAAGCAATCAATGGTATTGAAAATAAAAAGAGAGAGAACGAATTAAGTAAACAAAAACTCCTTCAAACTGCAATTAAAAAAGAAACTGAAGATAAAGCATTTATTGATCTAATTAGATATCAAAGAGAGAGAGAAAAAGCGGATTTTTTGAAAGAAAAAGATTTAATGGAACAACAAAAGCGCATTTCTGCTCAAAACTTAACAAAACAGCAAGAAGGATTTAGATTAATTGAAGATGGAGACATTCTACTAGAAGCTGAAAATTTTGATGAAGCAATAAACAATTATAGAAAAGCAATAGAACTTTTAAAGGATATTGGCTGGGGAGAAGGATATTTAAAATTATTACATGATACAATTCAAACTATTAACATAAAGAAAAAAGAGAGAGAAAAAGAAAAACAATTAGAATTTGAGGCTTCATTAAAACGTCAAAAAGAGGATGATATGTTTCAGAAGAAAATCAGTGAATATATGCAGGTAGAGCGAGAGAAATTTAAATCCAAAGAAATTGAATTGCAAAAGAGAGAAGATCTCGCAAGAGGTATGGAGAATCGCAAGTTAAAGGCTTTTAAAATAATGGACGATGCTGAAAATCTATTGAATAAAGGTGAATATGATCAATCAATTGATAGATATCATCAAGCTGAATTAATATTGAATGAGATCAATTTCCCAATAATAGCTATTAGAGAAATGATTCAAAAGATTCAAGAGAAAAAAAGAGAAGAAGATTTGAATAAATTGAAGGACTTAGAGATTAAATCAAGAAGAGAGCAAGAGGAACTGTTATTTCAGCAACAAGTTTTGGAGAAAATAAAACTTGAACAACAAAAAATGAGAGAGAAACAAGAACAACTATTAAAAGAAGAACAGTTAAAAGTATTTCATGAACAGAAAAAGCAAGAAGCATTTAACAATTTGGAAGAAGCACAAAGACAAATAGAAAAAGGAAAATTTGATGAGGCAATTGCTTTGTATCGAAAAGCAGGAGAGATTTTTGTAGATATTCAATGGGAGGGGGAAATAGAATTAATTCAAAATTCTATCTTGGAAATTGAAAACAAAAAGCGACAAGCAGAATTAAAAAAACAAACAGAATTAAAAGCTGCGTTAGAAAAGGAAGAAGAAGAAAACTTATTTCAACAAAAACTTAAAGATGAAATGAAAACACAAAGAGAAGAATTAAAGAAAAAAGAGATTAAACTTAGAGAATTAGAAAAAGAGCTTGAGTATCGTGAAAAAAGGAAAGAAGATGCATTTATATCATTAGAAAAAGCTCAAAATTATCTTTCAGAGGGTAAATTTGATGATGTAATCGAAATTTACCACGATGTAGCTAATTTTTTTGCCCAAATACAATGGATTGATGAAATTCCAATATTATACAAAGCAATTCAAGATATTGAAGACAAAAAAAGAGAAAAAGATCTCTTAAAACAGAAAACAATTCAGGAAGCTATCGAAGTAGAAAAACAAAACAATGCTTTTATGGAACAGATTAACGATCTGAGGGAGAGAGAAGAAGTTAAATCATTGGAACAAAGAGAATTAATCCAAAAAAGAGAACTGATTACAGAACAAAATTTAATTACACAACAAGAAGCGTTCAAATTAATAAATGAGGGATATGCATTACTTAGGCAAAAAAGTTATGACAAGGCAATGCAAAATTATCAAAATGCAATAAATCTTTTAACCGAAATAGGTTGGACAAGTGATTATTTAATATTACTTCAAGATACAGTTAAAACAATTGAAGTTAGAAAAAGAGAAATTGACCGAAAGAGAGAATTAGAACTTGAATCACTGAAGCAGCAACAAGAAGAAGAATTACAATTTCAACAAAAAATTTCTGATAGCATGCGAAGAGAACAAGAAAGATTAAAAACAAAAGAAATTGAGATTCAAAAACAAGAAAAATTATTGCAATTATTGGAGAAACGTAAAGCAGAAGCATTTGATTTAATGGATGAAGGGGAACAGCATTTTAATAAGAAGCAATATCTTAAAGCAATTGAAAAATATCGCCAAGCAGAGTTATTTTTAAATGAAATTGGATTCCCAACTAATGCAGTAAGAGAAATGATTCACAAAATTCAAGAGAAAAACAGAGAAGAATGGATTGCTAAACAAAAGGATTTGGAGCTTAAACTTGAAAAAGAAAAAGAAGAATTAAAATTTCAGCGAAAAGTTTCTGAGAGCATAAGAATAAGAAATATGAAATTGAAAGCTAAGCAAGAAGAAATTAATAAACAAAAAGAAGCTCAAACTTATATGGAAAGAAGAAAGGAGGAGGCATTTCATCTTCTTGAAGATGCCGAAATATATATGAATAAATCACAATATGATAAATCTCTTGAATATTATTATGCAGCTGAATTAATTTTAAATGAAATTGCGTTTCCAACAGATTCTATAAGAGAATTAATTCTTAAAATTCAAGAGAAAAAACGAGAATATCAAATGGCAAAACAAAAAGAATTAACACAAAGCATTCAAAGAGAACGAGAAGAGTGGAATATTCATCAAAAAGTAGCGGAAAATTTACAGATTGAAAAAGAACGTTTGAAAACAAAAGAATTAGAAATTTTAAAAATGGAACAACTGAAGTCAAAGTTGGAAGAAAGAAAAGAACAAGCGTTTAAGATTTTAGATGAAGGAGAACGCTTTCTAAAAGAGCAAATTTATGATAATGCAATAGTTTGTTATAGAAGGGCGGGAAATATTTTGAATGAATTACAATTTCCAACTGATTCTATAAATAATACTATATTTAAAATAAAAAAAATAAAACATCAAAAAGAAGAAGAAGAAGGCTTAAAGTATCAAAAAGAATTAGAGCGATTAGAAGAAGAAAAAGCTTTAAAAGCCCTTATTGAAGAAAGAAAGAGGCAAGAAAAAGAAAAAAGAGAAGCTCGACAATCAGCACTGAAAGAACGAGAAAAAATGATCCAAGAACAAATGAGTGTAAGAGAATCAGCATATTCTCTGTTAGAAGAAGCTGGAAAGTACCTGAAGCATCGTATTCCCAACTATAATAAAGCAATATCTCTATATATTCAAGCAAGGCATATTTTAGAAGAAAATATTGGTTGGGAGCCAGAAATAAAAAACTTAAATGCTATGATAAAAGATTTACAACAAGAACAGGCGAATTTTTTTGAAAAGAAAAGATTAGAAGAACAAGCTCACCTACAAAGGCAAAATGAATATGCAGTATTTCAAGAAGAAGTGAAGAAAAGACGGTTAGAACAAGAAAAGCTAAAAAGAAAACAAGAAAAGCAATATAGAAATGTAATTCTGAAAAGACGACAAGTTGATAAATTAAGAGATGATGGATTAAAACTTATTGATGAAGGCAAAAAATGGTCATCCTATCATAATTTTAAAAAGGCATATCAAAATTTTAACTCTGCAATAATGAAGTTCAAAGAAATTGGATGGGATGAAGAAGTTAAATATATTGAAACCGAAATTAAAAATACAAAACTATTAGAAGAAAGAGTTAAAAAAGAGGAACTTAGGATGCAATCTATTCAAGATCAATTAGATAAGCAAAGAGCTTTAGAAGATAGCCGTAGAAAAGATGAAGAAGCAAAATTAAAGAATATGATTGGAGAGGTTGGTGAATTAGCAGATGATGTAATAGGTCTAATTGAAAAAAAGAGACAAGAACAAAAATCAGTTGAAAAACAGAAAAGAAAGAAGATCGTAGATGAGTCAAAAGAGTTTCGTAAAGAGATGGGAGATTTACTAAAAATTAAACAAGAACTTATAGAGGAAATTGGAAAAAAGGAAAAACAAAGAAGTAAATTCCAAGAAGAACTGCGGAAAGCCAAAGAAAGGGAAGAAGTTGATAATCTTAAAAGAATGATTAAAGAAACAGCAAAAAAGAAAAAAGGTTAAAAATCATCCTCTAAAAAACAATATTAACTATTTATCTAAATTATTTTCTTATTATTTGTAATAAACGACTAAAAGAGTTTAAATTTAGATCTTGAAATATAAATATTATAATAATAAAAAATAGGGTTTTTTAAAATGACTGAAAAAACAGATGATATTGTTAAGTCCCGTATGTATGCTAGACAACAATTAATTGAAGGCTGGGATCAAGAGACAATAGATAATGGAACAATCATGATTATTGGTATAGGTGCTCTTGGTTGCGAAATAGCTAAAGATTTTGCTCTAATGGGAATTGGTAAGTTGATCCTTGTTGATCTAGATACAATTGAAACTTCTAATTTATCGCGACAAATGCTCTTTAAGCCTGGGGATGAAGGTCGTCCTAAAGCTGAAGTTGCTGCCGAAAGATTGAAGGAAATGAATCCTTACCTTAAAGTTGATTTTTACTTCGAAAAACTCCAGAAATTACCAATGTCTGTTTATGAAGAATCTGATGTTATAATCGCAGCTTTAGATAATTTTAACGCGAGATTGGATTTAAATAAGATATGTTTAAGATTAAAAAAACCAATGGTCGAAGCTGGAACTGTGGGATTTGAATCACATTGTCAAATTATAATTCCTGAAGGTTCAGGTGTACAATATAAGAATAGAGACAGAGAAATTGACAATGTAGTTGAAGCAAAGCTTTGGGAAATAACTGAAATTGAATATCCCGAATATTTTCAGGCTCAAAAAAGAATTGAAGAATTAGAAGAAGAAATTGAGACAATAAAAGCAGATAAAATAACGCCTATTATCAATAAAATTCGAAAAGAAATAGAATTGGTGTTTGATTGGAAATATGCTCCAAAATTATTAGATCAAACTCCTTGTTATAGATGCTTAGTGCCAATACCTCCTGCCGATGATAAACTCATTGCTGCATGTACATTAAAAGGTTTACCACGCAATAGGAATCACTGTGTAATAAAGGCGGAAGTAGAGTTTGAAAAAGAATATGGACATAAACCCGATTTGAATTTAAACGATGAAGTGATAAAGCTAAGAGAATTAGCTCAAGAAGAATTAAGGAAACTACGAGAAAGAGTATTTAATGAAAATATTTCTCCTGAAAAGAGAGAAACTCTAACAGAAGAAGAAATTGAAGAATGGAAAAAAAATATTGAAGACACATTTGGACCTGATTACAAATTCGAAGAAATGGAAAATATACTAGGTAATAAAATTGCAGCTATACAAACTGTAAGCTCTGTTATTGCTAGTATAGAATCTCAAGAAGCATTAAAATTGTTATTTAGAGTTAAAGGGAGAAATATAGGCCCTCCTATGGATCCTCCATATGTAAATTATAACGGAATATATGGCCAATTCGATCATCTAAACATCATTAAAAGAGAAGATTGTCTAGCTTGTGGGAAAATAGAAGGAGAAGAGAATGTACAAATTGTTGTTCCATTTGATGCGGATGTGGGTTATATCTTTAAAGCCATGAAAGTAACAGGATTTGAGTTAGATCCAGATTTATGGATGATAACCAACCCAATGACTAAAGAAATTTATTGGAATCCGTATATGCCTTCACTGAGAGACCCAGATATTAAATTAACTTTATTGAAAATAAAGAGCAATGATATTATATCTTTAACTCCTCTAGGAAAAGCTTTAGCAGAGTCAGAAATTAAAAAATATAATGTCATAATCTCTTTTATGTGAAATTCAATTTTTTAATTATAAATTTATATCTGAAGAAAAGGTGTTGTTGATTCCAGAAAAGTTAAAGAAAGATAGGCCAATGAATAAATCACATTTTAAGTTTATGGTAAAACATTTTGAAAAACGTGATAAAGAGTATCCCCCTCTTGATAAAATTAGAAAAACTAAAATTAAAGAGGGAAGTATTGTACTAGATTATGGCTGTGGTCCAGGTAGTTACTCAATTGCGGCAGCACAGGTTGTCGGCGACTTAGGAAAAGTATATGCTGCTGACATTAATACTTTAGCGATCAATGAAGTTAAAAACAGAGCAAGAAAAAAGGGAATAATAAACATTGAGACAATTTTAACTGACTGTAATACAAATTTAGATGAAAATTCTATTGACGTTGTTTTATTATTAGATATTTACCATAATCTTTCAGATCCAAAGAGTATCTTAGAAGAATTACACCGTGTTTTAAAAAAAAATGGGTCACTTTCTGTAGATGACCATCATTTTAAAAATGACGAAATTATACGCAAGATTACCAGCACAAAATTATTTAAATTTTCTGAGAGAAAGGAAGAGCTCTTTAATTTTATAAAAGTATAGAATTACTTGAAATATTTATTTTATTTTTGTTTTATTTTGCTTTTTGTTTTATTTACAAGTTCTATTAAATCGTCTATATAGTAGGATTCAATACCCGCATTTTTCCCAGTTAATATATCATGTTCTAAATCCCCAAAATATATCATTTCTTCCTTCTTTATTTTAAAGTGTTTTTGAATCTTTAATAGACCTTTAGGAGAGGGTTTCCATTTCCTTACATCTTCCCTACCGACAATATATTCTATTTTATTAACTATATTTGCGAGTTCTAAAGCCCGTTTAATAGTATTTCTTGTATTTAGAGAGAAAATGGCAAACTTCGCTTCTTTTTTAACACTAAATAATTCTTTATTATTAATAAAAAAAATAGTTTCTTCAATAAGTTGAGTATCTTTTATGTTTTTAAGCTCAAATTCTCGTATCAAATCGAAAAAGTTGTTCAAGATTGCTTCATCTTGCTTTTGAACAACTTTATTAAGACAAGTAGAAATTCTTTCAATATTACAATCATCATTATAATGTTCCTTATACCTCTCAATTAAAATATCTCTTAAAGTATCCCAATCCGCTGATAATCTTACCACTGTGCCATCTAAGTCGAAAGTTATGATTTTTTTATTAACAAATGAAATATTCATAATGATCTGTTAGAGAATTTGATAACTTTATTGGATTAAAATCCCTAAAACATAAAAATTAAAAATGAAAGATAAAAAATAATTAAAGAAAGGCTCGAGATTAACGATTCAGTTAATCTCCTAGTCTTTTGCATACTTCTCTGTCCATGATTTTGCTTTAGCCTCAAACTTTTTCTGTGCTCTAAAATACTGTTCACCTGCTTCATGATTTAATGGATCTCCAGGATTAAAGAAGGGAGGTTCAATATGCATCATCCCTTTTAATGCTTCTATAATGTTTGTAAGTGTTTTACTTGGAGTCCAACCTGATGCACCTGTACTAGCGTCAACTTTGCCTACAAGATCTGGATTAATTAAATCTAAACAGATATTTAATTTTCCTGGAGGAATTGAAGAATCAATATTAGGATGCCACATTAAAGTGACAGCATATGCGTAAGGAGGAGCAAATGGGTAGTTTTCAGGAAACTTGATTTCAAATACAAACTTACCATCAGCATAAGGAGTTCCCTTCTTTCCAATGATGGTAAGTCTTAAATGATCAATACTTCTACCCCATGGTTCTAAAATTATGAGTGGTTCATTTTTGTATGACTCGATTGCTTCAGTATAGTCTGTTTCTTCTCTAATGATTATCACCCATCTTTTAATTTTGCATTTAAATTGTAATTGTTATATTACTTTAATTTTATAAAATTATGGATTAATATATTAAAAATTTTTCACAACAAAAGTATTTTACGATTTTTAGTTGTAGAATTTTTGGGTTAATATTCTTATAATGTAAGTAATTTTTAAGTTTTGTCAAACAAAAAATCACTATTATGTCTCGCATAAATTTGTATTAACTCTAATCCAAATTTAAAAAAGCGTAAAAAATATATAAATTCTATAATTACTTAATTTAAAAAATAACCCCTCCCTAACTCAGTGGCTAGAGTGCTCGGCTGTAGATAATATCGCGTACTAAAGCTTGTAGCTAATGAAGTTACGTCAGCCGAAACCGAGCGGTCCCCGGCTCGAAATATGGATTTGAATCGAATTCCACTAGAATCCGGGGGGAGGGACCATTATATTTAATATTCGAATGAAAAATGCATAAATGATGAGAAAATAATTATATGAATCAGAAAGACCCTAATTTTGAGCAGCATGAGCTTGAGAAAATTCGTATGAAAAAAATGAAAGCAATAATGGACGCCAAAAAGATAAAAGAAGCAGCTCGAGAAAGAATTGTTTCTGTTTCTGAAAAAATAGATTATGTCTTAAGAGTTGTTCTAGCTCCAGAAGCATATAATTATTTAAATAATATTAAGAACAATGAGCCAAATGTCTATCAAGCTATTTATAATGAATTAATTAGCCCAGATGTGGTACAAAGTATTGATTATTTACTTGCAATAATTCAAAAGCAAGGAGGGGTTCCAAGAAAAATCCCTTTAGATGCAATTATTTATTTAGAACGGAAAGTTAAAGGGATAAAATCTAAGATACAAGTGAAACGAGGGGACGATATGATGGATTTAAGCTCATATCTTAGTAAGGAATAAATTTATTGTTCTCTTCCAGAAATAATCGCTATTACTTCCCATTCATTATTGGAAAGAGGATTTGCGGATATATCAAAAAATTGAAATGCAAACGGTCTCCCAAATATTTGTTCAACCATAAAACCAAAAGAACTTATTGCAAAGATAAAGATTCTCTTTAAAATTGACTCTGTTTTAACTTGAAGATTTAATTGGCTTATTACGTCTTTAATAATTTCGATTTCTTTATCGTTATAATGATACTTAAATACTAATTTGAAATCAACTGGAGTTGGAGCTTCTGGTTCTGAGAATGATAAACCCTTCTTCCGAAAATGAAAAAAAGTATTCAAATAAAAACTAAAGATTTCCTCATGATGATCTACTAAGAGATTAGAAATACGAGAACGTTCTTTATATTGAGGCCAATAATTTTGCATTAATTCTAAAAGCCGAGGGTAATTTTTATAT
>Ga0315555_1002027_pt1 | contig 14452 bp, 13 predicted proteins | sample SalMarSW160380MG_FD_202113 | JGI IMG/M metagenome (GOLD analysis project Ga0315555, IMG submission 202113) | Salt marsh sediment microbial communities from the Plum Island Ecosystem LTER, Massachusetts, United States - Salt Marsh Sediment SW1603-80 ... | reverse complement strand
TTTTCTTACATCTATCCAATTCTTCCAGAATGTTCTTATCATATCATTCGTATATTCTTCTATTCCAGTCAGTTTTGGTGCTGGATCAATTCCTTTCATATAAGCATTTTTAAAGTCTTTAAGATCCTGTTCTTTTCCAGGCCAGTCAAACTCTTGCAGGAACCTGTAAACCCTTTCGGGATGCTCCCACATTGAGTTGTGCCAGTCAGCTGTTATAAAACTACCATTTCTTTTTATAGCATCATAGATTATTCTGAAAGGTCTATCTAAATAAGCATGATGATGTATGCTTGCTACAGCTGTTATTATGTTCTGGCTTTCTGGTCTGATTTTGTATGGAATATCCAAATCCTTTCCAACGATTACTTTATAGCTTGCTCCTCTTTCATTTAGCTCCCTAGCAGCGTCTTCTACTTTCTCTTCAGATGGCTCTAACAACGTTAGATAAACCCTATTTTTATCATTCTCATTCAAACCATCGAATAGTACCACAGTGCTTACTCCAGCACCAATATCAAGAATAGCTACCCTTTCTTTTTCTTTTCTGACCATCTCAGAAACACTTTTTGCTGTTTCTTCTCTTAGGAGCTGTGGAAAGTCACCATAGCCTGCTCTCATTGTTGTATCTGTAACATATTGCATCTGTCTCGGTGAGCCACTCTTCCATTCAGAATCGTAGCTCTCTTCGCTTTCTGATCTTAGCTTTAGCTCATTACCAGCTATTCTCCAGCTAGGAAATGCGTAAGAAGGCACTCTTAAAGGGCTACCTAGAGTAATTAAATGTTCTGATAGATTAGATTCGTCGAATTCTGGAATATATACGTCCATTATATCCACCGAAAGATTAGGAATTTAAGTCTTCGAAAAGGATTAAAAGGTATGCAGATATCAGCACCTGGCAAGCTGATGCTTGCTGGTGAATGGTCCGTGCTGGAATTAGGCAATCCGTGCATAGTTCTTTCTGTCAATAAGAGAGTTCATGTAGAGATAGCAGAAAACGAAGAAATAAGCGTAACTGTTGATGATTTTAATATAGAAAATGCAAAAGCAGATTTTGCTGATGGAAAGATCGAATGGCTCTCTGCTACTGATGAAGAAAAAGAGAAGCTCATATTTATCAAGGGTGCGATAGAAACTGCGCTGCAATACCTAGGCGATTACAAGCCATTCAGAATTAGGAGCTGGGGAGAGGAATCTCAACTGGAAGTAGACGGCAAGATGAAAAAAATAGGTTTCGGGTCTTCTGCTGCAGCTGTTGTTGCAACTGTCGCAGCTATACTGAAGTTTAATGGAAATGAGATTGAATCAAAAAAGGCAAAGGACATAATCTATAAACTATCTACAATTGCCCACTACTTTGCACAAGGCAAGGTTGGCTCTGCGTTTGATGTGGCTGCTTCCACATATGGCGGCGCTACCGTGTACAAGAGATTTGATCCTGGCTGGCTTGTAGAACAGATAAAAACAAAGACCGTAAAGGAAATAGCAGAAAGTAAATGGCCGGGATTTGCTGCAGAAGAGCTCAAGCTGCCGGATGATTTTATCCTGCTGGTTGGGTGGACAAAAGAGTCAGCAAGCACGTCAGCAATGGTCAAGCAGATGGATAATTTCAAGAAAAGCAGCAATGAAGAATACAGGAGAATATACGATTCTATTGCAAAGCTTGTTTCTGATCTGGTAGATGCCATGAAGAATAGTGAGAAAGATAAGATAATTGGTTTATTAAAAAAGAATGAAGAATATCTGCGGGAATTAGGGCAAAAGAGCACTGTCAATATAGAAACGCCTGAATTAAGGCAGTTAGCAGAAATTGCCTACAAAGCAGGAGCAGCAGGCAAGTTATCCGGTGCAGGCGGTGGTGATTGCGGAGTTGCTGTATGCTTTGACAACGAAACAGCAGAAAAAATAAGAAAAGGTTGGGAAGAAGCAGGCCTATACCTGGTGGATGCGAATATAGACAAAAACGGAGTAAAATGATTTTTTATATTTTGCCAATTAATTCTAGTTGGTTATATGGATTTAATCCTCGTAGACGAAAACGACAATGTAGTTGGTTACGAAGAGAAAGAGAACGGCCATAAAGGGGAGCTTCCTCTGCACAGGGCTTTTTCTGTACTTATATTCAACAGCGAAGGGAAGATGCTTATCCAGAAGCGAAGCAACAAGAAGAAGACCTGGCCTGGATTCTGGGCAAATGCCTGTTGCTCGTCTCCTAAAAAAGGCGAAGATGTTATAGATGCTGCCAAAAGGCGGATGCGGGAAGAATTAGGCTTCAGCTGTGACCTAAAATTCTTGTTCAAATTCAGGTACAAGGCAAGATTCAATGATGAATGGGGAGAAAACGAGATAGACCATGTCCTGGAAGGGCATTACAACGGAGATATAAATGCAAATAAGGACGAGATTGATGAGATAAGATTTATTGATATAGAGGAACTGAAAAAAGATGCAAAGAGTAATCCTGAAAAGTATGCTCCCTGGTTTCTCATAATATTAAGAAGGCTTTACAGTGTAGATACAAATATTCCAAAAACAGAATGGAACATGATAGAATAATCAGGCCCTTTTCTTTACGCGAGTAATATAACCAGCGACCTTGTTTCTGGCACTTTTCTCCGTTACAATATCTAGTTCTTTCAGCACCTTGCTGTTGCCATCAAAATCCTTGCCAAATTTTTCAGGATATCTCTCCATGAGCTCTAAAGATGCCCTCTTTATATCCCCTGTTTTTATTCTTCCGATAATCGTCACCTTAAAATATCATCCACTTAATGATGGTTAGCTGTTGCTAACCATCACTCTAGGCTATTGACAATAGTCAATAGCCTTTAAGTGGATGGTATGCTTAAAAACCTTAATCGACTATAAGATTTAAATAGTGATTGTATGAAGGCGCTTGTTGCAAAAACAGTTATAGGATACTTTGCGTTCTCGGAAAATGGTGAGCTTTTATACTATAAGCTGTTCAAACCAGAGCCAGAAGAGGTTGAAAAACAACTGGAGAAAGAATTTCCGGATGACTTTCTCTCAGAGTTAAAGAGCTATGAAGTAGTAGAAGGAAAAGCAGACAAAATAATGAGAGTGCATGTTAGAGAATACGCACTATCACTTGGTTTTGTTAAAAGCGAAGAGGAATTCAATTCCTTTCTTGCTGAGCTTGCTCTTCTTGTGTCAAAGAAAAGGATGAAATCAGCAATTGGCAGAGACAGGCTGATAATACAGGCAAGCTGTGCATTAGATGACATGAACAAGATTGTTAATCTGCTTTTTGAAAGAATAGAGGAATTGTATTCACTTCATTATCCAGAGCTAAGATTCACCCAGAAGAACCTGGATGATGTATTGAAACACGGCAAAAGGGATAATTTTCCAGGATTCAAAGAGAGCGTAGGCATTGAGCTCACAGAAAGGGATGAAGCCATGCTTCTGGATTATGCAAAGATGGTAAAGATGGTTTCTGATGAAAAGGATAAACTTGAAAAATACATCAAGATCTCGATGAAAGAGATTGCACCGAACATATCATCTATTATAGATGCGATGCTTGCTGCAAGGCTGCTTTCCCTGGCAGGCTCGCTGGAGAAACTATCGCGAATGACTGCCTCTACAATACAGCTGCTTGGAGCAGAAAAGGCCCTGTTCAGGCACCTGAGGAAAAAAGGCAAGAGCCCCAAGTACGGGATACTCTATAACGACAGCAGGATACAGAATGCAGAAGAGGGAAAACGCGGAAAAATAGCAAGGCTAGTGTCATCCAAAATTATGTTAGCAGCAAGGCTGGATTTCTATTCAGGAAGGTTTGAAGAAAAGCTGAAAAAAGAGCTGGAAGAAGAAATAAAGGAGGCAAAGTGAAAATGAAACAGGTCTTTAATGGAATCTTCAGAGACGGCAATAGATTATATACAGTTAATATGGTTCCCGGCACAAGCGTCTACGGAGAAAAACTGGTAAAAAAAGATAAAGAATATAGAGACTGGGAGCCGCTAAGAAGCAAATTAGCAGCAGGCATCCTTAACGGGCTGAAGGAAATACCGATAAATGAGAAGAGCAGGGTCTTGTATCTCGGTGCATCAACAGGCACCACAGTCAGCCATTGCTCTGACATAGCAAGCAAGGGCGTTATCTATGCTCTGGAATTTTCTGAGCGGGTTTTCCGCTCCCTGATAGAGCTGTCAAAGCGAAGAAAAAACATAATTCCTTTGCTTGCTGATGCAAGAAAGCCAGAGGATTATTACTGGATAGAGGAAGTGGATATAATCTATTGCGATATTGCTGATCCCCAGGAAACAGAAATCACTATTAGGAATGCCAGAGAATTCCTGAAAGAAGGCGGGCACTTGATGATTGCTGTAAAGTCCCAGAGCATTGATGTTACCAAGAACCCTAAGCAGGTTTACAAAGAAGAGAAAAACAAGCTGGAAAAAGCCGGGTTTTCTGTTCTGCAGTTAGTTGATCTGGAGCCGCATGAAGAAAAGCATGCAATGATTTTAGCAAAAAGCTAACCAACTAGTTTTGCCAGTCTCTGTTTGAACTCTTCCCAGTCACTTAGCTGCAGGGTTGCACCTGCTGCATTTTCATGCCCGCCTGCTGCTGCATTCATGCCCTCTGAAGCCTTTTGCAGAATCTTCCCAACATCTATTATATCCTGGTTCCTGCCACTTAGTTTTACTTTACTGCTGCTCTTTTCGTACACTATTACCAGCTTATTGGGATGCTTCTCACTCAGCTTTCTTGACAGCTCTGACCTTAGGTTGTATTCTGATTTAATTTCGTATAGGATTAGATTTCCGGTTTTCTCGGAAACTGCTTCTGCTTCATCTAGCAGCGCGGTTGTCTCATTCTCTATTTTCTGATATGCCTCTATCATCTTTTCTGATCCCTGTATTTTCTCAAAATCCTTTGGGTCTTCTATTTTTTCTATTAGTTCCAGTATCTCCTCGCAGGTCATTGCCCTGGTTGCCCTTGTATCAGCTATCATGTCAGCCATTCTTGCGAATAGCGATTCTTTCAGCTTTACAGAATATTTTCGTTCTGCCTCTTCTACAATATCCATTGAATCTTTGAGGTTGTAATCAGCAATCATACCGATGACAGCTATCCACAGGAAATCTGAAAAATCCATCATCTCATTGCATATCTTGTAGACCAGGTATGACGTCGACTGGTATACCCTGGGCCTGGCAAACCTCGGGTTGTAGTGGACAACAGAAGAGCTGCTCATGTTCCTGATGAACTGGTGGTGGTCTATTATGAGTATGTCGCATATAGAACCGAGCTTTTTCAGTATGCCCTGCTGCTGGTCAACTGCAAGATCAAGGAAGATTATCTTTGTAGGCAGGGTTGTCTGTATCTTCTGTATCAGGTTCTTGTCCATGGGCATTGGCTGGGATATTGAAAATGATTTCTTTCCTATTTTCTTGGTCAGAAGCTTATCAAGCATTGCACAGGAGCATATGCCGTCTGCATCATTGTTATAGATTATTACGACCTCGTCTTTCTTCTTTATCCTGTTCAAGAAGTCGATAACATTCTTCATAGCCATAATCTCCATGTAATTTATTTAACCTTCTCAAAGTAGAAACTCACTATCTCTTTGTTGAACATTATCTTGCCCATTGCTTTTGTAAGCCTGCTGAAGACTATATTCTTTGCGCCAACCTTTTTTGCTATTTCTTTTGAGAACTTCTTCATCTTGTCGTTGTCCAGGTAAAGAATTATGCTGTCACTTACAGTAAGGTTGCTCTTTTTCCGCTGGCTCTGTATCTCCCTCAACAATTCTCTCAGTAGAGCTTCCTCAGGTATTATTTTTGTATCCAGATATACGGTGCCGACTGAGAATTTCTTCTTTTTCAGCTTGCTGTTCTTGCCGAACTTCGCTTTCTTGACATTGCACATCTTCTTGATTATGTCTAGCGTGCCTTTGTTCTTTAGCTTACAATCTATAGCCAACAGCGGCAACGGCCATCTTAATTTTATATTATTCTCCTTTCTCAGCACGTTGACGGTGTTTATTATCTCATCCACATTAACCATGTCCTTTTCCAGGGCATTGTCTATAAACTTCTCGACAGGCTTTGGCCATCCTGCCAGGTGAACAGACTTCTTGTTTATGTCATGATAGATGTATTCAGAAATGAAAGGCATTATCGGAGCCATTAGCCTGGTCAGTGTATCGAAGATCGTAGTAAGCGTGTAATCAACAGCTTTGTCTTTTCTATCCCGTATCAGTTTTACATAGGTTCTTGAAAAATTATTCACAATAAAGTTCACTATATCACGGCCTGCGCAATTAAAACTGAATTTCTCTAAGCTGCCTGTTGTTTTCTTTACAAGGGAATTAAGCAGGGAGAGTATCCATTTATCTTCTGTTCTTAGTTTCGTCTTCTTTCTGGATATCTTACTGTAGGTCCTGAAGAAATTGTAGGTATTCCAGAGTATGTTAAGGGACCTTCCTAGGTCTCTTGCATTCATGAGCGAGAATTTCTGCGTTTCCCACGGAGACACGTCATAGCAAAAATATAGCCGCAGCAGGTCTGCTCCAAGCTCTTTGTATGCATCTTCTGCCAGAACCACGTTGCCGAGGCTCTTGCTCATCTTTTCCCCTTTGTCGTCAAGTGTCCAGCCGTTTAAGCATACTGTCTTATACGGCTTTTCAGCAAATGCCGAGAATCCTATAACCATCAGCGAATAAAACCAGCCCCTTGTCTGGTCAGAGCTCTCGTCTATCAGGTCAACAGGCCATAGCTTCTCAAACAGGCTCTTGTTCTTGAAAGGGTAGCCAAGCGAGGCCCAGGGCGAGATGCCTGAATCAAACCATACATCCATTATCTCCTTCTCTCTGACCATCTTTGAGCCGCACTTGCAGTTAAGAAGCACTCTGTCAACGGAATTCTTGTGCAGGTCGATGTCTTGCTTTATGCCTGCTTCTTTTTTCAGCTCTTCTTTTGAGCCAATGACCTTTTTCTCCCCGCACTTCTTGCAGATCCATATTGGCAGGGGTATTCCCCAGTACCGCGACCTTGTTATTGCCCAGTCCGGCGCTTCTAACAGGATGTTCCTGAAACGCTCACTTGCAAAGCCTGGAAGCCATTTCACATTTTTGCTCTCCTTTATCATTGATGCTCTTATTCTGTCTATTGCCAGGAACCACTGCTCGCTCATCCTGTAGATCAACGGGGTCTTGCATCTCCAGCAAAGCGGGTAAGAATGCACAATCCTGCCTGCATGTAACAGAAGATTTGCTGTTCTGAGCTTTTCAATTATCAGCGGGTCTGCCTTCTTAACGTACTGGCCTGAAAACTCGCCTGCTTCTTTCGTGAGCACGCCTTTCTCATCCACCGGAGATGGCTCAGGAAGATTGTATTCCTTGCCAATCCTGTTGTCGCTTTCACCATGGCCTGGCGCTATGTGTACAATGCCAGTACCTACATCCATTGTAACAAGGTGGTCGAATACCTCCTTTTGCTTCATGCCTTTGGCAAACAGCTTGCCAGCAACCCTCTTCTTCATAATAGGTATGCTGACCACGACCCTGTGCGCATTAGGGTTCTTCTGCAGCTGCTTCTGCAGCGGTAGGCTAAGCAACGGCTCGTAGCGTAGGCCTGCCAGGAAGTTTCCTGGAAACTTCTGCAGAACCTTGTATTTCAGCTCAAGCTGGTCAAGGATCTCCAGCCTCTTTTCAGCAAGTATCAGTTTCTCTTTATTAACCAGTACCTTTACGTAATTCTCATCAGGGTGAACGCACAGAGCAACATTAGCAGGCAGTGTCCAGGGCGTTGTTGTGAAAACAAGGAGGAATTCCTTCTTGCCCTTTACAGGGAATTTTATTAATATGGAAACATCTTCCAGGTCCTTGTAAGAATCAGTTACTTCATAGCCTGACAGCACTGTCTCGCAGTGGGAGCACCAGAAACCAGGCTTCTTTCCCTTAAACATAAGGCCCTTTTCAAACAGCTTCTTGAATGTCCACCACCCGCTTTCAACGTAGTAGTTCTCAGAGGTCAGGTACGGGTTTAGCCAGCCTCTCCATGCACCTATTTTCTTGTAGAGATCAAGCCACACAGACTCGTTGCCTCTGGCAAGATTATTGCATTCTTCAATGAACTTGTCAATGCCCAGCTTCTCTATATCCTGCTTTGATTTTATTCCCAGCTTTTTTTCAACTGCGTTCTCTACCGGCAGCCCGCCACAGTCAAAGCCTGGCTGGAACCATACAGAAAAGCCCTGCATTCGCTTGAATTTTCCCCAGACATCCTTGAAGGTTGTTGTTTTCACGTGCCCGACATGGGGAGCAGCGTTTACATACGGCGGGCCGTCCAGGAGATAAAACTTGTTTTTTCCGGTGAATTTGGTTAGTTTTCTTGGAACTTTCTTGACTGACCAGAGCCTCTGGACATCTTTTTCTATTTCGCCGGGATTATACTGCATAGAATCCTCTTGTTTTCTTCGATTAAATACTTTAAAAATAGTTAAGATTTAAAAAGTAATATTCTTAGTATATCTGGTCATGGCTGTCGTGATGTAACGGTAGATTGGCTTAGAGATAAGTCAATTCGCTAGAGCATAAGAGACTGTGGATCTCTTCGTCTGGGTTCGAATCCCAGCGGCGGCCCTATTCGTGATGGAATGATAATCAAAAAAGGGAACAGAATTAAACGGAAAAACAGCCCGAAATGCATTGCTTATGAATATCCAACAGAAGACCAAGACATAGATATCGCCGTTATCGAAATAGACGGCAGATACCCTGACAATGGTTATGTGACAAACGAGGCAGTAAAGGAACTGGTCTTTGTTGCAGGCGGCATGGGAAAAATAGTTATCGGGAATGAAGAAAACAGATTAGAAGAAGGTGATGCTGTACTGATTCTCCCGAAACAAAAATATTTCTTTGACGGTAAACTGAAACTTATTGTCTCTTGCAGTCCGTCATGGTACCCGGAACAGCATAAGCATGTCAAGGAGTTATAATCTTATTCCAACCTCTTTATGATATGCCGGCCGAATTCTGTTTTCACTGGTTTAGAGACACTGCCATTTTCCAAGGCAAAGGCTGCTTTCTCGAACTCAGGCACCATTTGACCCTTGTCAAAAAAGCCCAGGTCACCACCGTCCCTGCCAGATGGGCAGAGAGACTACTGCCTGGCAATCCCAGAGAAATCGCTACCGTTCTTAAGCTGTTTTAGAATCTCTACTGCTTCCTCTTCGGTCTTCACTAAAATATGCGCGCAGTGTATCATTCTCCTTTCTTTATAGAAAATCTTTAAATAGTAGTTTTGCTATGTAATCTTGGTTGATATGAAGGGTGAGTATCCCCACATCGAATAAAGACGATTTGTCTAGTTCTTGCTCTAATTTAAATCCCAAAAACAAAAGAATAGATATGAAGTTTCAGCCGCCGCGCGGAATGCGGGATATTGAGCCGGATGAGATGGCTAAGCAGGAGTTTGTCTGCAACAGGATAAAGGATATCCTGCAAAGCTACGGCTTCCAGCTTGTTGAGCCGACTGCTCTTGAGAATTTTGAAACCCTGGCTGCAAAAGCAGGCCCTGCTATCGAGAAGGAGATATATGCGTTCAGGGACAAATCAAACAGGAAAATTGCACTGCGCTTTGACCTTACAGTCGGCCTTGCAAGGATGGTTGCCAGCAGTAACTATCCAAGGCCGGTAAAGCTTGCCTGCATAAGCAATATGTGGCGCTATGACAGGCCGCAGTTTGCGCGCTACCGCGAGTTCTGGCAATGGGACATAGAGATTTTCGGCTGCAGTGGCGAAGAAGCAGATGCAGAGATAATTGCGCTAACCTGCGATATCCTGGATAGCTTTGGCCTGAAATATGAAATAAAGATAAGCAACAGAAAACTGGTTGAGGGCATCTTGCTCGATAGTGGAATAAAGCAGAAAGAGATCCTGCCGGTATTGCGCATAATAGACAAGTCGTCAAAGGTAGATGAAAAGACGCTTGTAAAGGAGCTAAAAAAATATACAAACAAGGCAGATATTGCAAAACTAGGAAAAATAAAGAGCCTTGATGAGATAGGCAGTAAAAACGAGCTGATAGTAAAAGGTAGGGAAGAGCTGAAGAATCTTTTTTCTGCCCTGAAGAATTATGGCAGAGCTGATAAATGTATAATAGACCTCTCCATAGTGCGCGGGTTTGATTACTACACTGGCATTGTCTACGAGGCCTGGGTCAAAGGAGAGGAAAAAATAGGCGCAATAGCAGGCGGCGGGCGTTTTGATGACCTGACAGGCTTATACGGGAATCCAATGCCTGCAACAGGTGTTGCAGGCGGTATTGAGCGCCTGATGCTGTCGCTGAAAACCATTCAGCCAGACAAAAACCCGAAGGTTCTGGTTGTTTATATCAAGGATTTCGAAAAGGCAATGGAGATTGTCCAGGAATTAAGGAAAAATGATATTTCTGCCTCTATAGACCTTAATAAGAGAAGCCTAAGCAAGCAGCTGGATTACGCAAACAGGCTTTCTGTGAAATTTGCGGTTATTGCAGGCCCAGAGGAGCTGAAAAAAGGCAGGGTCAGGCTTAGGAATATGAAGAGCGGCGAGGAAAAAGAAGTGGAGATTAATAAATTAGCTGTGGCGTTGCAGAAAAACAGCTTTATGTAAAAGACAGAACCGTTTGGCTTATTCTTCTGAATCTAACTTATCTATGCTGCTGAGCTTTTCTTCAAGCTTTTTATCTATGTTATCAAAGTCCTCTAAAACAGCACCGCATTGCCTGCAGTATCGGTTGTTATTTCGGTCGAAACCAATATCTAGGGATCCGCATTCGGAACATCGCATATTTTGCCCACTGAATCCCACATTCTTTAAAAATTATTTAAGTATGCTTTCCCACAAAAATTACACTACATAGAACAAGCCTGCCTATTGGAAGTTGTTTTCCTCTAGGACTAAACCGCATTTTCTACAGTAATGGCTGCAGTTGCCTTTGTCAACAGCTATCTTGTCTGAGCCGCATTCAGAGCATCGCATAGTTTACCCACCTAATCCCACGTTATCAGATATTTATAAATCCTTTTCTCGGGATTGAACTATTTCTTAAAAGAGAGAAAATTATTTAAGGGTAACTTACGGCAGGCAATGAACACGATTTAGAAAATACTATTTTAACCCAGATTCCCACAAAAAGGACACAAATACCGTCTAAATAAGGGCTATTGACCATTGTCAATAGCCCGTTAAAGATGGTTATCTGTTTACGAACGTTATTTAGACGGTATCAGAACACAAAGAGCAACCTTTTTAAACTTTTGCTCCAAGGGTGTATAGACTCTTACTTCTTCGAAACAGTTTAGAAAAGTATTATGTTCAACAAAAAGGTGATTTTATGAAAAATGAGAAGATAGTGCCTGATACCAGCGTGATAATATCCGGCATACTATCTGATATGATAGAAAAGGGTGAGACAAAGGGAGAGATTATTGTGCCTGAGTTTGTTATAGAAGAGCTTAGAGCGCAGGCATCCCGCGGACGCGAGATAGGGTTCAAGGGATTAGAAGAGCTGAAGAAAATCAGGGAATTCTCAAAAAAGAAGAAGATCGTTCTCAGAAAAACAGAAAGAAGGCAGACGATGGAGGAGATACAGCTTGCGAAATACGGCAGAATCGACGCCCTAATACTGGATGTTGCCAAAACCGAAAAGGCAGTTCTGTACACGTCTGATATTGTTCAATCGCTTGTTGCTGAGGCAGAGGGCGTGAAAACAAAATACTTCAAGCCCTATGAGAAAAGGAAGAAGCTTAGTATAGAGAAGTTCCTGACAGCTGACACAATGAGCCTGCATTTAAAAGAGAGCTGCGTGCCTCTGGCCAAGAAGGGGAAGCCAGGGTTCTTTAAGTTGGTAGAGGTCGGCAAGAAAATCGAGGCAAAGGAGCTTGAGGATATGATAAAAGAAATCACAGACGCTGCCAGGTATGAGGAAGATTCCTTTGTAGAGGTTGGTGGCCATTCTGCTTCTGTTATTCAGTTAGGTGATATGAGGATAGCGATAGCAAGGCCGCCTTTTTCTGACGGAATTGAAGTAACAGTTGTAAGGCCTGTTACAAAACTGTCTCTAGACGACTACAAGCTGTCTGACAAACTCAAGGAAAGGCTGCTCAAAAGGGCAGAGGGCGTACTGATAGCAGGGCCTCCTGGCTCTGGAAAGAGCTGCTTTGCATCCTCGGTTGCAGAATTCCTTGAAAAGGAGAAGAAAGCCATTGTCAAGACGTTGGAGTCGCCGCGCGACCTGCAGGTAAAGCCTGAGATAACACAGTATACAAAACTAAAGGGGTCGTTTGCCAATACAGCTGATCTGCTGCTATTGGTAAGGCCTGACTACACTGTTTTTGACGAAGTGAGAAAAACAGAGGACTTCCAGATATTCGGGGACATGAGACTGGCAGGCATAGGTATGATTGGTGTTGTGCATGCAACTGATCCTATAGATGCTGTTCAGCGTTTCATAGGCAAGATAGAGCTTGGTATGATACCGCATATCATAGACACAATAATATACATAAAGGACGGTGCCATAAAAGAGGTCTATTCGCTGTCGCTGACAGTAAGAACCCCGACAGGCATGCAGGAGGCAGATTTAGCAAGGCCTGTTGTTGAGGTAAAGACCTTTGAGACCAATGAACTACGTTACGAAGTGTACACGTACGGCGAGGAAAACGTGATAATACCTGTCAATAAAAGGGTATCAGCCATAAGCAAGCTGGCAGGTGAGAGCATATTGTCAGCTGTGAAGAAGTTCGACAAAACAGCAGACGTCGAGGTAATAAACGATAACAAGGCAGTTGTAAGAGTTCAGAATGATATAATCCCAATAATCATAGGAAAGAAGGGCAAAACCATAAAGGAGCTAGAGGACAAGCTTGGAATAAGCATCGAGGTAAGCCCGAAAATAACAACGCTTGGAAAAGAGGTAGGCTTTGACAAGGAAGAGACTGGCGCATACTTAGTATTCACGTTTCCGGACTATGTAAAGGGGAAGATAGTCAACCTATACTCCGGCAAAGAGTATGTTTTCTCAGCTACTGTTGGCAAGAACAGGCAGATAAGAATCGCAAAGGACAGCGACACAGGAAAATCCGTTCTCAGGGCACTGATAAAAAACGAGCTTAAGGTCTTTGTCTAATCCATACTTTTTAAGTATTGATACCCAATCTTATTAGATGCTCCTGTAGCTCAGTTTGGATAGAGCACTTGCCTCCTACCTGAATGGAGGTGAACAGAGCTTAACAGCGATGACGATTCTTTCAGGCGAGAGAGCAAGGGGTCGCGCGTTCGAATCGCGCCAGGAGCGCTTTAACGTTTAAGAAGTTTTCGCTGTCTATTCTTGGCATGAAAAAATACAATCTTGATGATAGTAGCAGAGTAATTGTTCCAGCTAGCATCAGGCATGAATATGACCTTTCCAGATCTGCCGTGATTCTAGGGAATGGGTATCTTACGCTGATGCCTGCATGGCATCTAGAGGGCATTGCTGATTCGATTACAGGGCAAAACGAGGCCTCAAGAAGAATGAGTCGTAGATTATGCTCAGATTCTTATGAAACTGAAATAGATGAGAAAGGCAGGATTAGCATACCTGATTATCTAAGAAGGCCTGCTAAAATAAGAGATTCCGTAGTGTTTGTAGAAATGCCGGATAAACACCGTATCCAAATATGGGACCCAGAGCAATGGAAAAAATATCATAATTGATAATCTTTATATTTCACGTAAATCATAACATATACAATGTCTATTAATTCCAGAATGCTTAGCTATGTGTTTCTAGCTATTTTTGTCCTATCTTTGCCTGCTCTGGCTGATCTTACTGTTACAGGAGAGAGCCAGGCACCTGCTTACGTAAACACAAACCAGACAGCTGTTATGATGAACCTGACCCTTAGCGGCACTGTAACTGTTAACTGGATAAATGTCACGTTCAGCGGTACAGCAGCTATAGGCAATGTGTCAGAAGTCCGTATATATAACGACACAAACAATAATGCTGCTTATGATGTTGGAGAGTATCTGCTAGGAAATGCTACAATTTCAAATGAGACAAATACCGCCAATATATCTGTGGCTATAGTTTCTCCCGAGACACATCACTTGCTTATTGTCTACAAGATTCATAATAAAGCAACAAGATTACTTACTGTAAACGCAAGCGTAAGCGAAGCGTCGATAACTGCTAATGAGACTGTTACAGCATTTTCAGTATCTACAGAGTCCCAGATACAGGACCTGCGAGCAACAGCAAGCCTAAGCCCTACCTACGTGGATACGGGCGTTGTCAACCAGACGCTTATCTATAACATCACGACAACAGGCGCTGATTATGTGAATAAAACAAGAATAATCCTGCCAAGCGGCTATACAATTGTAAATGTAACAAATGTTACTATAGATGGTGTGAATCAGACAGAAAATTGTCCATCACCAGTTTCCGGT
>Ga0315555_1002026_pt1 | contig 14454 bp, 13 predicted proteins | sample SalMarSW160380MG_FD_202113 | JGI IMG/M metagenome (GOLD analysis project Ga0315555, IMG submission 202113) | Salt marsh sediment microbial communities from the Plum Island Ecosystem LTER, Massachusetts, United States - Salt Marsh Sediment SW1603-80 ... | reverse complement strand
CATCGATCCCCATCGCACTCGATGAAGTGCTCCGCGAGGGCCGCGCGAAAAAGGGCGATGTGCTGCTCTTCGTAGCGTTCGGAGGTGGATTCACCTGGGGCAGCGCCGTGGTGCGGCTCTAGGCCGAGGGTGGCAAACCAGGGACCGTGACGAAATCATGAGCGATACAGCTTTCTTATTCCCGGGGCAGGCCTCGCAATTTGTCGGGATGGGCCGCGATTTGTACGAGGGCGAACCGTTGGCGAGAGCGATGTACGATCGTGCGGTGAGGCAGCTTCCCTTCGATCTGCTGAAACTGTCGTTCGAGGGCCCGGTGGAAGAGTTGACGCAGACCCGGGTGACGCAACCGGCGATTTTCGTTCACAGCGTGATCATATCCCAGCTGCTGTCGCCGCGTGGATTGCGAATGGCGGCTACCGCTGGCCACAGCCTGGGGGAATATTCGGCGCTGGTCGCTTCCGGGGCGATCGGATTTGATCAAGCGCTGCAGCTTGTCGCGCTCCGCGGCGAGCTGATGCAGAACGCCGGAGATGAGCGTCCCGGAACAATGGCCGCGATCCTGGGCATGGACCCGGATGCCGTCGATGGACTTTGCGGAGAGGCGTCCAGCAACGGCGAAGTCGTGGTGGCGGCGAATTTGAACGCTCCCGGACAAATTGCGGTATCCGGGGATGTTGCGGCGGTGGAGCGCGCGATCGAGCTGGCCAAGGCCAGGGGCGCCCGGCGCGCGATGAAGCTGAACGTATCCGGAGCTTTTCACAGCCCGTTGATGGCGCCGGCGGCGGCGAAGCTGGCGGAAAAGGTGCGCGCGGCGACAATCCGCCCGCCGAGCGTTCCGGTCTATCAGAACGTGAGCGCTCTCCCGACGAAGGATCCGGGGGAAATTCGTGAAGGGTTGATCGCCCAGCTAACCCGTCCCGTGCGATGGATTGAAACGATACGCAACATGTCCGCGGACGGCGTCGGAACCTATATCGAGGTGGGACCGGGGTCGGTGCTGCAGGGGCTGGTCAAACGCATACTCCCTGAGGTCAAGGGGATGAGTGTCGGCAACAGGGAACAGGTATCCGCGTACCAGACTGAAATGGATTGAGATCCGCGGCGGGTGCGTTCCCGGATGCGCGACGCCTGGGGCGAGTCGACGAGATCACCATGGAGTGAACCATGAGCGTGTTGAAGGACCAGGTCGCCTGGATCACCGGCAGCGGCCGCGGAATCGGCCGGGCCATCGCCGAACGTCTCGGGCGTGACGGGGCCAAGCTCGTGATCCACGATGTTGTAAAGGAGATGGCGGTGAACACCGCCAGCGAGTTGAAGGCCCAGGGATTCGAAACGATGGCGGTGGTCTCAGATGTCTCCAACAGCGAGGCGGTGGAGAGCACTGTCAGTCAGGTGCTCGAGGCGTGGGGGCGGTTGGACATCCTCGTCAACAATGCCGGAGTCACGCGGGACACGCTGCTGATGCGGATGAAAGAGGAGGATTGGGACCTCGTTTTGCGGATCAACCTGAAAGGGGCCTTCCTCTGCACACGCGCGGTAACGCGTCCGATGATGAAGCAGAGAAGCGGCAGAATCATCAACATCGCCAGCATCGTCGGAGTGATGGGCAACGCGGGTCAGGCGAACTATTCCGCGAGTAAAGCGGGCTTGATCGGTTTGACGAAAAGCGCGGCGAAGGAGCTGGCTGCGCGCGGAGTGACGGTGAACGCCGTCGCCCCGGGGTACATCGAAACGGAGATGACCTCCGTGCTCCCGACGGCCGTCCGCGAGCAATTCCTGCAGGTCACTCCTCTCGGCCGCCCCGGTTCTCCCGAGGATGTCGCTGGAGTCGTAAGTTTTCTGGCTTCGCCGGACGCTTCGTATGTTACGGGCCAGGTGATTCACATTGATGGCGGTATGGTGATGTGAGGGGAACGTCTCTTTTGTATCTTTGGTAACTTTGCAATACTTGGGAAAAACTCGAACACGATAACATCATTAACGTTCAGATGGAGGAAGCCAACCATGGCAAGTGCGGAGCAGATTCAGAAGGTGAAAGAGATCATTGCCGACCAGCTCGGTGTGGACATCAATGAGGTGACGATGGAAGCCTCGTTCATCGATGATCTCGGCGCCGATTCGCTCGACACCGTTGAGCTTGTGATGGCTTTCGAAGAGGCGTTTGGCATCGAGATCCCGGACGAAGATGCGGACAAACTGCAGACCGTCGGCTCGGCGATCGAGTATCTCGAAAGCAAGCTGGGATAGAACAGCCTGCGAGGATGCACAGGTATGCCAAAACGAATCTTCATAACGGGCATTGGTGTCATCACCCCGCTGGGGACGACTGCGGAGGAGACGTGGAAATCGATGGTGGCGGGGAAATCCGGCGCCGCCACGATCACGTCTTTCGACACATCCAGTTTCCGTACCCGATTTGCATGTGAGGTGAAAGGGCTTGATCCGGGCGACTTCCTTGATCGGAAGGAGCTCAAGCGAATGGACCGTTTCACCCAGCTTGCCATGATCAGTACCATCGAGGCGGTTGAATCCTCCGGGATCAGTCAGGACAAAATCAACGGTGACCGTGCTGGTGTTGTTTACGGTACCGGGATCGGCGGGATGGATACCTACCAGGAGCAGGTCATCCGCATGTACACGGAAGGACCCAACCGCATCTCGCCTTTTTTTGTGCCGATGATGATCGGCGACATCGTACCCGGCTACATCAGCATGCGTTGGGGTTTCAAAGGGGTGAACTACGGTGTGCAGAGCGCCTGCGCTACATCGTCGCACGCGATTGGCCTCGCCATGATGCATCTCCGCGCCGGAGACGCTGATGTCATGGTAACAGGCGGAACAGAGGCGCCGGTCAGCCGAATCGGGATCGGAGGATTCAACGCGATGCACGCGTTGTCCACACGCAACGATGCTCCCGAGAAAGCCTCGCGGCCGTTTGACAAGGATCGTGACGGTTTCGTCATCGGTGAAGGCGCTGCCGCCCTGATTCTTGAAACGGAAGAGCACATGAAGGCACGTGGAGGCACCCCGCTGGCGGAGTTGATCGGCTATGGTTTCAGTGCCGACGCCTACCATTTGACAGCTCCGGCACCCGAGGGCGAGGGTGCCGTACGTTCCATGCGTGCGGCGATGGCCGATGCCGGAGTCCAACCGGAGGAGGTGGATTACCTGAATGCTCACGGCACTTCCACGGAACTCAACGACAAGAATGAAACCATGGCGATCAAGACAACATTCGGCGAACACGCGCGCAAAATGGCGATCAGTTCCACGAAATCGATGACCGGGCATCTGCTCGGTGCAGCGGGAGCCGTGGAAGCCTTCGCCTGCATTCAGGCCTTGCGGACTGGAATTGTACCCCCGACGATCAACTACGAAACTCCTGATCCGGACTGTGACCTCGACTACACGCCCAACGTGGCTGTGAAACGGGAGCTGCGGGTGGCGCTTTCGAACACCTTCGGATTCGGCGGGCACAACGCTACGTTGGCTCTGCGCCGGGTGGACGCCTGACCGGGGAGGAGGCACGGTGGGTTTGCGGCTGCCGGCCTGGCTGAGGAGAAGAGAGGTCCCGGCGAGGCCCGGTGCACATCGGACACTCAGACAATTCGAGGAGCTGATCGGTCACCGCTTTCGGAATCCTTCGCTGCTCGACAGCGCGCTGAAGCACAGGTCAATCATCTTCCAGACCGGCGAAGCGCGTGAGTTGGCCAACGAACGCCTGGAGTTTCTTGGGGATGCCGTGCTCGACCTGATCGTTGCAAAACAGCTTTATGACGATTACCCCGCGTCCCGCGAGGGTCATCTGACCCGGTTGAAAAGCCTGGCTGTGTCGGGCCGCCAGCTCGCCAACAAAGCGCGCAAAATGGGTCTTGGCGGGTTCATGCAGCTTTCGGCCGGGGAGGAGCGCAGCGGCGGGCGCAATCGCCGCAGCATCCTCGAGGACGCTCTCGAAGCCGTCATCGGAGCGATTTATCTGGACGGCGGCATGGAGTCCGCAGAACAGTTCGTCCGGAAGTTTATCACCCACGACCTGAATAACCGGCTGATCCGGGAGAAGGACAGAAACTATAAAAGCCTGCTTCTGGAACATGTGCAGGGGCAGGGAATGGGTCACCCGATCTATCGCGTCCTCTCCGAGGACGGTCCCGACCACGCCAAGACCTTTCATGTCGAAGTGCTGGTTAACGACAAGGCCATTGGGAGCGGGGTCGGGCGTAGCAAAAAGCAGGCGGAACAGCAGGCGGCGAAGGAAGCCGCCGAACGGCTCGGCCTGAACAGCAACTGAAAGCTGCGGAGCGATCATGGAGTACTTTTTCGACGATTTCCAGAAAGAGCTGTTGGATACCGCCCGCCGCATCGGGCGCGAAAAAATCCGTCCCGTGGCAGCGAAGTATGACCGCGAGGGCACCTTCCCTTGGGATTTGGTGAAGATTTTTGCGGATTCCGGATTCTATGGCCTCTGGGTGCCGGAGGAGTGGGGCGGTGTGGGGCGCGGGGTGATGGACCTGGTGCTCGTCACCGAGGAGCTCTCCCGCTGGTGCGGCGGAATCGCGCTCTCCGTGGCCGCAAGCGCGCTCGGGACCTTTCCCATTCTGATTAACGGCACGCAAGAGCAGAAGGACAAATATCTTCCCGACCTCGCCGAGGGAAAGAAGCTTGCGGGCTTCGGCCTCACCGAGCCCTCGGCGGGATCCGACGCCGGCAGCATCCAGACCCGGGCCGTCAAGAAAGGTGACAAGTACATCATCAACGGCAACAAGGTGTTCATCACCAACGGCGGCGAGGCGAAGATTTATACGATCATCGCCAGCACCGATCCGGAGAAGGGCTCGCGTGGCGCCTCGGCCTTCATCGTGGAAGAGGGTATGCCCGGTTTCTCCTACGGCAAGGAGGAGGACAAGATGGGCATCCGCGCCTCCGCCACCCGCGAACTGGTTTTCGAGGACTGCGAGGTTCCCGCCGAGAACATGATCGGCAGGGAGGGCGAGGGCTTCATGGTGGCGATGAAGACGCTCGACAAGAGCCGTCCCGGAGTCGCCGCCCAGGCGCTCGGCATTGCCCAGGGCGCGCTCGACCTCGCGGTGCAGTACGCCAAGCAGCGCGAGCAGTTCGGCCAGAGCATCATCAGTTTCCAGGCGATCCAGAACATGCTCGCCGATATGGCCACCGAGGTGGAGGTGACACGCGCTCTGCTCTACGCCACCACGCGCATGATCGACGAAGGTGTGAAATCCTTCAGCAAGGAATCGGCGATGTGCAAGGTAAAGGCGTCCGACGTGGCGATGAAGGTGACCACAGACGCCGTGCAGATCTTCGGCGGCTACGGCTACATGCGCGACTACCCCGTGGAGAAGTTCATGCGCGACGCCAAGATCACGCAGATCTACGAGGGCACGAACCAGATTCAGCGCCTCGTCATCGCCCGCAACATCATCAAAGAGGCGGGCAAGGCGAGCTGAATCATCTCAGGGATGCGGTTTCATCAGACCCGGCCCTTTGGTGGCCGGGTTTTCCTTTTGTATCATCCCGGGCTTGAGAAAAAGTCTCTCCATCCGTTGATTGTTTTCCTGTGATTTCAGGTCCGCAGAAATGTGACTATACTGTTCCAAACAGCGAGACAGAGGCAATCGGGAGAGAATCCATGGCCCGAGTACGAGTGGACGACATTGTGGAAGCACTCGAACAGGAGATGAAGTCCGCGCTGGGCAAAACCGTTGAGGAGTTGTGGCCGGATCTCGTGCCGGTGGACCGTGGCGAGCTGCTGCGGACATTCCGCCGGATGCTGCGCGGCCAGTTCCGTGACTGGACGCATGTGCCGGATAAAACGGTGGATACCTACTGAAGCGGTATGTTGGCGCGGCGGATTTCCTGTTCTCATTACCCGGCACAGTGTAAATGAGCTCCACGGGATTGTTCCGGGCGAAAACAGGAGAACGCGAGTCCCAAAGCCCCCGCGACCGTCCTATCTTTCCACCTGAACGAACGGCTGGCAGGGGAGAGGTGAAATGCGCATCGCGGTTGTCGGCAGCACGGGCCTGGTGGGCGGCAGGATTCTTGACCTGCTTTCGGATGCCGAATGGTCCGGTCATCAGATCGACGCGTTTGCGACCACTGCCAACGGGCGCACGGTGAACCTCGGGGAGCGAACTCTTCCCGTGCAGACGACACCGGATGATGCTCCCGAGGCGGATTTCGCTTTTCTTGCCGTCCCCAACAACACCGCAAGGCGGATTGTCCCTATCTGGACGAAGGCCGGTGTGCGGATCATCGACAAATCCAGCGCCTACCGTATGGATCCTGGAGTTCCCCTCATCGTTCCCGAGATCAACGGCCATCTGATCACGCGCGACACAACATTGATCGCCAATCCGAACTGCTCGACCATTCAACTGGCCATCGCTGTCGAGCCGCTGCGCAAAGCGTTCGGACTGGAGCGGGTGCGGGTTGCGACCTACCAGGCTGTCAGCGGGGCGGGTTCGGAGGCGGTGAACGCCTGGCGTGAGGAAGTCGGCGGTACAGCACCGGAAAAAAGTCCGTTTCCGCAGGCGATCCATGGGAACGTCATCCCGGCCATCGGCGCGGTTGATGACGACGGCTGGTACACGGAAGAGCGGAAGGTGATGCAGGAGCTGCCAAAGATTCTCGGACAGAATGATTTGAAGGTCAGTTGCACGGCTGTTCGGGTTCCAGTGGAAATCGGGCACAGCGAAGCGGTGGAGGCGACCCTCGGCCGCGATGTGAAACTGGATGAGGCGTTCGATGTTCTGGCGGCTGCGCCGGGAGTTTCCCTGAGCCGCGATCCCGCGACCGGCGCGACCCCGTTGCAGGCTGCAAACCGTGATGAGGTGTTTATCGGACGTGTGCGGCTCGACCCCCATGACCCTCGCACCGTTCACCTTTGGGTGGTCACGGACAATCTGCGCAAGGGCGCGGCAACGAACGCCATCCAGATTCTCAGACAGTGGATCAAGACGATGGAAACGGTTGATAACTGACGATTAGATACCGGGGAGAATCGTCGTGAGAGTGCGCGAAATTGCTTCCGCGGTCGTCCTGCTTTTTTGCACCGTTCAGGCGCCCGGAGCGGCGGAGACGGTCGCGGTTCTCGATCTGGAAGCGACCGGGGAACTTGCTGCGCAGTATGAACGGCCGCTCTCGGATCGGCTCCGCAGCGAGATGGTCAAAACGGGTCAATTTGACGTGTTCGAACGAAACCGCATGATGGACATCCTGTCGGAACAGGGCTTCCAGCTGAGTGGTTGTACGAGCACGGAATGTGCAGTAGAAGCAGGCCGTCTGCTCGGTGTCATGAAAATATTCGCGGGTTCGGTGGCGAAGGTCGGCGACGTGTATACGGTCAATGTGCGAAAAATTGATGTAGAGACCGGGAAAATCGATAGCACATGGTCACTCGACTGCAGATGCGAAATCGAAGAGCTGCTTACTGACAGAATCGCCGAAATCGCCGGGGACATCGCTGGTGTTCAAATGCCCTCCACGCCAAGTGAAGCCGACACGACGAAAGCGGAGTACGGCAAACCCTGGACGGGTGAGGTGCAGGCCGCGGGAACGGAAGAGACGGTTTGGACCGGCGGTTTGATCCGCTCGGAGAAAAAAACACTTTTCATTTTTCCAACTCTTTATGAGTCCGGAGTTAAGGATCTCAAGAATGAGGACCGCGACTGGGCGCACAAGCAGTTTTTTGAGACCTTTGTCAGCACTTTCGAACGGTTCGACTTCGTCGAAATGAGGGGCGAAGCGAACCTCGACAGCTTCCTCGCTAACGCGGACCAGTACATGGCCGATCACGCCCGCGAATTTGTGCAGAAGCGAAAAGAGCCCGATGGCCGCATCGGTGAGGCAAGGGTAACTCTCGACGATCTCGTCGAAGCTGTCAAGAACGGCTTTGTCTTTGTCCCGGTGTTCGACGAGATCAAGATCGAGAAGCCGAAGAAGGACTCTCCCAATTACTCCACCTCGATGCACATCGACATCTGGCGAACCTCGACGCGCGAAAAGATCGGCAGCGTCTCCGCCAGCGGCAAGGGAATCGGTGCGCTTGTCGGCGCGTTCAAACAATTGATGGTGGGGAACGTGGCGGGCAAAGACGACCTGCAGCAGGATCTTCACAACAAGATCGACGGGATGTACGAGGTGATGAAGAACAAGATCCAGAATATGGATGAATTCAGCCTCAAATCGATCGCATTTGACACGGGATTCAGCGGTTTCAGCATAGATCTAGGGAAAGATTTCGGGGTGCGCATGGACCGGCAGTACAAGGTCTGGTCGCTGAACGACGAAGGCATGCCCTACAAAGCGGAAGGGTGGGGCAAAGTCCGAAACGTCGAGCAGGACCGGAGCCGCATCCAGTTGCTGATCGGCAGTGTCGGCGAGGGCGATCAGGTGATCGAGTATTCGAAACTCGGTCTCCATCTCAGCGGTCAGGTGGGGATCACACCCTTCAAGCTCCAGGGATTCGACGAAATGAGGGGCCTGATTAAGATCAACGTGCTCGATCAGAACATCGTCTTTGCGCTTCCCAGCGACGCCTCCGGCGACCGCGCAATTTTTGGCCTTACCGCTGAATACGACATCGCCTGGATCATCGATATTCCTGAGCTATATCTCGTCGCCGAAGGCGGGTGGATTCCGGTGACCGGGATGACGGCGGCGCAGGCTACGATGGGGATCCGTAAAAAAATGTTTTTCCGCCGCCTTGGGGTGTGGGGCACGGTAAAGGCCGGCGCGATCGACATCGAGTTCATCGACACAGATGTCTTTGACAATCCGACGGTCAAGGAGGGACCTGACGCCCGGGTCTATGGCGCCGGGGTGGATGTCGGCGGGGAAGTCCTGCTGACGCCGGACTGGTCGTTCCGCGGGCAAATCGGCTTCACAGGCTTTCCAAAACAGGTGGTCCTGATTGTATATGATACCAGTGACGGGAAATGGAAGCAGGCGACGATTTCAAGCGCGGGCGTGACCTTCTCGTTCACGCTCGGGTATACGTTCTGAATTAAAAAGGGGACACGTACCTTTTAATTCCTTATCGCTCCATTCTATTCTTTCGGAGTTATCATGAATTAAAAGGTACGTGTCCCCTTTTAATTCCCTTTGCTGGGACAGTATGCTCACAATGCAAAAGACCACATTGTGAGCATACTGTCCCTGTTCAGTTTAAAGGGGTGTCGTAGAGCGTGCGCAGCCACTGGGTGGCCCGATTTGCTTGCAAATCGGGTTTCTCTTACGCGTCGCCTTTGAACGTTTTATCGTAGAGCGTCCGCAGCGTGGCGGAGATCTCCTGCCAGCGCTGCGCGATCTCTTCGACCGCCGTTCCGGCGGCGTAGGCGAACCGCTCCGCATCTTTCCCCTCGAGAGGGATATCTCCGCGCCGCCCGATCCGGGTGAACAGTTGAATCAGCTCCCAGCGACGCAGGTCGCGGTAGGCGGAGACGACCTTTTTCCAGGTTTCCTCTTTCCGACCTTTCGCCAGGCTTTCGAGGCGGTCCGGGATCGGAAGCTGCCACCACTCGCCCGGGCCGATCCCGTTCCGCCACCCCGCCATCGTCGTCGCGAACTCGGCGTCCATCATCCCGCCCCGAGCCTTTTTAATTCGCACGAGCCCGGGACGCGGCCGGGACTCATCGATGGTTTTTCTACGGACACGGTCCAGTTGGTTCCATCCCTCTTCTGTGGCCGGCGGGGTCGTCGTGAACGCCTGCAGAATGCTGATCGCTTCCTCACCGGCCTTTTCGTCACCGGCGACATACCGTGCGCGTACAAGCGCCATCTTTTCCCAGGACTGCGCCCGGCCCGAGTTCAAGTATTCCGAAAGCCGCGAGATCGTCACGACCATCGGCGCGCCGGACCCCTCCGGGCGCAGGCGGGCATCGGGCAGCAGCCGTCCTTTCAGCTCCAGTTTCTTGAGGACCTCCATGCCGTGTTTGACCGTTTCGGCGACTTCGTCGGGGGACCCGTCGCGGCAGACGAGCATCAGGTCCAGGTCCGCGTCGGGGGCGAGTTCGCCGCCGCCCCATTTTCCCAAGGCGATCAGCGCGGCGGGACAGGGGCAGGTGCGCAACGATTCTCCGATGGAGAGCTGTGAAACGTAATCCACCGCGGCGCTCCAGCGGGAGGTCAGGGCGTCCGCAGCCAGATCGTTTGCCAGAAAGCGTTCGCCGGTGTTAAAAAGGACGTCTCCCAGGTAATTGCCCACTTCGCCGAGCCCTGCGTCCGGTGCGATTAAGGGTTCCCATTCCGCCAATCCAATCCGTTCCCACAGGTAGGGCCGGGCGTTGGCTTCCTCGACGAGGCGGGGTGCAAGCTGCAGGAGCCGCGTGATCTCGCGCAGGAGTTTATTCTTTTCCCCGAACGCCGCATGCCAGGCGTCCGGTCCGCCGAAGGCCGTCACGGCCGCCTCCAACCGCAGGAGCGTCTCCGCAACGTCGAACCGGGGCGAGAGCGATTCCTGGTCGAAAATCCGTGTTGCCGGCAGTCGAGGCGAGCTCAGGCGGCGGAGGGTCGCCGCGGACCTCGGGTCCTCGGCAATGACGGGTGCAAGGCCGTTGCTCGTCTCCTCGTCGAGCTGCGGGTCGAGCAGTTTGCCCGTGAAATGGCGCATCGCTTCATCGGTGGGCAGGATTTTCCCTGTGATCGTTGCCACCGCAGCCCGGTGGTCGTTCCACACCTGTTCAAATTCCTCCTGGGTGAGTGCAACCGCATGGGCGATACGTGCGTGCTCGCTTGTGTTCGGGAGCGGGACAACAAACCGGGGCCTGTCCTGTTCTGCCTGCAGGAGATGCTCGATCCTGCGTGCAAAACGATACCCTTCGGCGAGCCGTCCGGCATCGCGTTCGTGAAGCAGTCCCTCGTCCCGGAACCGGTCGAGCAGCTCGAATACGCTCCCGTGGCGCAGTTCCGGGAGAGTACGCCCGAAAGACAGTTGCAGCGCAGCAACGAGAAATTCAACGTCGCGGATGCCACCCGGACCTCTCTTGATGTCACGCGTCTTCGCGGAGCGCCGGACCGCCACCAGCGCCTGGGCCACCTCGTCCATGCGCCGCCTCGGGTCGGAACTCGAGCTGAAGAGAAATGCGTCGAGCAGCCCGTAAAACCATTCCGGCGGGCTGCCGGACACCGGGCGCGCACGCAGGTAGGCGATCCGTTCCCACGCTGCAGCACGCTGAAAGAAATACCGCTCCGCTTCGGCGAAGGACGCGACGAGAGGACCGCTCTGACCTTCGGGGCGGAGCCGCAGGTCCACGGGGTAGATCGTGCCCTCGGGGGATTCCATGATGCGGCGGGTCCAGGCGCGGACAAGGTTGTCGCCCTTTTCGCCGGCGTTTTCGGAGGTGCCGAAGAACACCGGGTCGATATCGCTGGAGACGTTCAGCTCGCGGCCTCCCCATTTCCCCAGCGCCAGCAGCAGCGGACTTTCCATGCCTTCGGGGAGTACGTCCTGCAAGGCGGAAATGGCAACGGTGTCCGCGAGGCGGGCGAGGTGCTCGGCGGAGGTCACGAAGTCGTCGAGCCCCAACCGTTCCCGCAAAAGGATGCGCAGCCAGATCAGCCGTTTATACCGGGCGAGAGCGGGCAGGGGAGTGGGAGCTTCGAGAAACGGATCGGGCAGGCGGTTGATTGTCAGCAAGTCGGCGATCCATTCCGGGTGGCGGACAACCTCATCGACCGGAGCGTCTCCGAGCGAGAGCAGCGTCAACAGCGCTGTACGCGCGGAGTCATCTCCTTCGACGATCACGGGCCTCATTACCGGCCGCACTCGTTCGATCCGCTGCAATCGAAGCATCAGGGTGGGCGGATCGGGTGCGGTCGCAAGCTCGTCCTCGACGAGGGACCGTATCCTATCGGGTGCAAAACCCTCCATGCGCGGCAAGGTAGCCCGAGTCGGCGGCGGGCGGCAACGTGAGACCCGGCTGGACTTGCAGGGAACTCGCTGCTCCCCTCTCGCTGGCGTTCGCCCGGCTTTCCGCCCGGCCTTGTCGGGGGGGACAGGCGTGCTTACTTTAGCGAATCGTTCCACGGCTGCTTTTCCGGCCGTGGTAGGCAGGAGTCAACCCCGAGGGAGATCAGGGATGAAGCTCAAGTCGGAACGGCATGGTTCGGTAGTCGTCATCGAGTTGAAGGGGAAAATCATGGGTGGGCCGGACTCCGCGGTCTTCCGTGACGAACTCAAAAGCCACCTTGACAGCGGTGTGAAACGGGTGATTGTGGACCTCGGCAAGGTGGACTGGATGAACTCTTCAGGCCTCGGAATCCTGATTGGTGGTCTTACAACGGTGAAAAACTCAGATGGCGAAATGAAACTCGCCCGCGTCACCGAGAAGATCAAATCGCTACTCATGATCACCAAGCTGGTCCAGGTGTTCGAATCCTACGACTCCGTGGAAGACGCCATCGCATCCTTTGCAGGATAGTAAAGGAGGCGCGCCCGCGCACTCCGCTCCAACCTTTGGGGACAACGGGTGAAAGCGACGTTTGTTCAGGAGATTGACCGCGCACTCGCATCCCTGCGGAAATTCCAGGAGTCGCTGGAGAAGGGTTCACAGGAGGGGGGAGGCCGGGCGCAAGTGCTTGAAATTGCCGGGCAACTCCCTAAAGTGGAGCAATTACTGGCACAAATCCTGCAAGGTTTGTCATTTCAGACGGAATTCGATCTTCTCCGTGACACCGCGCTGCTGCTTGCCAGGGCGGTGGACGAGGATCAGGTGTTATCGGCGATCCTTGAGGGGCTCAAAAATGCAATCCCCTACGAGGCCGCCGGGATCTTTCTCATTCGAGACGACCCCGAACGGGGCGGCGCGGTCATCCGGGCCCAGAAGATTCTCGGATACCCCAAGGAGCTGCTCGCGTATGACAAGTTCCGCCAGAAGGTAGACGAGGGTATTCTGGGGTGGGTAATCCGGAACGCCCGGGCCGAGCTCGTGGACAACGTGCTGGAGGATCCGCGGTACATCATGGCCCGGCCCGAGACCCGCAGTGAGATCGCCGCACCGATCATCAGCAAGGGAGTGGTGATCGGCTGCATCAATCTTGAGGCCGACCGTGTTGGGGCCTTTCGGCCGGACAGCCTGCGGCTGCTTGAGAACCTGGCCAGTTATGCCGCGGTGGCGCTGGATCGAGCGCAAATCCACCGGGAACTGATCCAGGCGCGCGAATTCGAGCGGGAGCTCGAGATCGCGAGGCAGATTCAATTGAATCTGCTGCCGCGAGGCGCCCCCCGCTTCGAGGGGTACGATATCGCGGGACTAAACGTGCCCTCACTGGCCATCGGAGGCGATTACTATGACTTCATCCGGATCGGGAGCGAGGATCTCGGGCTGGTGGTCGCGGACGTGGCGGGCAAGGGGGTGGCAGCCGGACTCGTGATGTCCGGGTTGCGGGCGGCGTTGCGGGCGCGAGTGGAAACGATCTATGCAATCAAGAAGGTGCTTGCGGACATCAATCAATTTCTTTGCGAATCCACAGGCGCCGACCGGTTTGTCACCGCCGCCTACGGAGTTTTGCATGGTCCTTCGGGACGGTTCACCTATGTCAACGCTGGTCATAACCCGTCGTTCCTGTTGCACCCGAACGGGCAGGAGGAATGGTTGAAAACGGGCGGTCCGCTGCTCGGCGTGATGACCGAGGCACGTTTTGAGCAAGGCTTTGTGGATCTGCCTCATGGGTGTATCCTGGTGATGTACACCGACGGGATTGTCGAAGCTGGAGGAGATGTCGCAGAGGAGTATGGCGGGGAGCGAATGGCCCGCCTGGTCCGAACCCTACGCGGTGAAAGCGCGAGGGCGATTGCGCGTGCCATCGAACGGGAAGCGGTGGCTTTCAATGGGGGCCGGGGTGAACTCGACGACCGAACGGTCATCGTGGTGAAGCGCTCATGAGCAAAATGCACAGATTCAAAATCCCCTCGAATCCCGAGAAAATCGTGGACGTGGACGCCTTTGCGGAAAAGCGCATCGACCGGATGAAGTTTACCCGCGACCAGCGTGATGACATTGCCATCTCCATCTCGGAGGCGGTGAACAATGCCATCGTGCACGGCAATCGGGGCGATCCATCCAAATCGGTGCGGATCGAGCTTGAGGAACTGGACGACGGCATCCGCATTCGCGTCCGCGACCAGGGTATGGGCTTCGATCCGAGCCAGGTCGCCGATCCCAGAGACCCGGAAAACCTGCTCGTGGAATCTGGCCGTGGATTGCTGATTATTCACCATCTGATGGACGAAGTCCATGTGATCCCGGAAAAAGGCGGCACGCTGGTGGAGATGATCAAGCGGTTCAACAACAACGACGACGGGTGAAGGCGCCACAAATAGCTTTTCTCGACTTGGAATTGTCGCAATCAGGGACAGTCCCTGTAAGGCTTCTTGGGGACTGTCCCTGATTGCGTTTTACGTTGCACAGCCAGGTCTTTCCGCATCTGGCTGTCCTC
>Ga0315555_1002025_pt1 | contig 14465 bp, 8 predicted proteins | sample SalMarSW160380MG_FD_202113 | JGI IMG/M metagenome (GOLD analysis project Ga0315555, IMG submission 202113) | Salt marsh sediment microbial communities from the Plum Island Ecosystem LTER, Massachusetts, United States - Salt Marsh Sediment SW1603-80 ... | reverse complement strand
CGGGCCGGATGCGAAGGAGCCATCACCCTCGACCAGCTCGGGGAGCGGATCGTCGCCGCGACGTTCCCGCCCGAGTGGGCGGAGCGGATGGTCCCGCTCCTCGAACGGGAGACCCGACCGCTCGTGGTCCGCTCCTCGTCGATCATGGAGGACGATCCCGATCACTCCTTCGCCGGCATCTACCTCTCGGAGTTCCTGCCGAACCGCGGGCCGCTCGACGTCCGCCTCGAGCGCTTGATCGCGGCGATCAAGCGCGTCTACGCGTCGACGTTCGCCCCGAACGCGCGCGCATATCGGAAGCGACACGGCCTCGACTGGAGGAAGGAGCAAATGGCGATCCTCGTTCAGAACATGATCGGGAGCCACTACGACCACGACCTGTTCTATCCGCTCGTCGGAGGCGTCGCCTTCTCCCGCAACTACTACCCCTGGACGGATCGCCTCCGACCGGACGACGGGGTCGCCCGTCTCGTCGTCGGGACCGGAACGCGTGCGGTCGGCCGCGAGTACGCCCGCGTCTTCTCCCCGCGGCTCCCCGGGCTGCGGCCGGAAGGATTCGACGTCGGCACGGTCATCCGCTACTCACAAGAGACGGTCGACGTGCTCGACATGGCGGCCGGCCGCCTCGCACAGCGGAAGCTGAACGAACTGGACAATCCGCTCCTCGCGACGATCTGCTCCCGCGTCGATTCGAACGGCGAACTCCGCGAACCGCTAACCGCCGTCCCCACGGTCGCCCCGACCGAGCGACTCCTCGCTTCCTTCACGCGCTTGATCGAGACCGACACGATCATGCCGCTGACCCCGCTGATCCGCGAGCTCCTTCGGTCGTTGGTCGGGCTCCTGGAGCTCCCGGTCGACATCGAGTTCGCGGTCGACTTCTCCGATCCGGAGGCGAAGGCGGCGGGGTCGCCGCTCCTTTACATCCTCCAGGTCCGCCCGCTCGGGAATCGCCCAGAGCACCGGCGGATCCATCTCCCGCGAGTCCGCGAGGATCGCCTGCTCCTGGAGTGCCATCAGGTCCTCGGAAACGGGAAACTCGACGGGATTCGGCATCTCGTCGTCGTCTCGCCGGACACGTATCGATGGGACAGGGGGTACGAGATCGCTCGATCCGTCGGCCGGATCAACCACGCCCTCTCCGAGCGGAACGAACCCTATGTCCTGATGGGGCCCGGACGCTGGGCGTCGACGAACCCTCAGCTCGGCGTTCCGGCGCAGTACAACGAAATCTCCGGCGCGTCGGTGATCGTGGAGATGTCGACCGAGTCGTTCGCTCCGGAGCTCTCCTACGGAACGCACTTCTACGCCGACATGGTCGGGAGCGGTGTCCTGTACCTCCCGTTCCGAGAGGAGGCCGGCGACCGGCTGAACCGGGACCTCCTGGCGCGCTTGGATGTGGCACACCGGGACGAATTCGTCACCCACTACACCTTCACGTGGGGACTGGGCGTGTTCGTCGACGGCGAACACCAGCGCGGCATCTTCGTTCTGCAGGACTCGCGTGGAGATCGCGGCGTCCGATCGCGACGACGCCCTCCCACGGATTGAGGTCCAGCCTGATTCTGCCGTCCGAGATGCGGTGCCGCCGTCCGGTGATCGGGTCGACGAGGGTACCGTCCTCGAGAGGCACTTCGATCGAGACGCTCGCGGCTCCCCCGTCGCCGAACAACCCGACGACGAGGATCCCCTTTTCGTCGCCGACTCTGACGTAGCCGACGAGTCGTTCGTCCGTGCAGTCGGGCAGCCACAGGCTCGCTGGCGTGGGGTCCGTGACGAGTTCGAGGTGCTCGGACCGGGCGGCGAGGGCCCGTCGGACGGTCGCGACGATCGAACGCTCCGCCGTCCACTCGAAGGAGACCGCGTTGTACAGGCCCAGTCGCTCGGCCGGATACCGCGCGATCTCGTCCTCCGAGAAATCGAGTCCCGTGTTGACGGGCTCGGTCTCGCCGAGCTCGAAACCGGAATGGATGAACGGCACCGCCGGGAGGAAGCAGCCGAAGATCCAAGCGAGCTTCGACCGGGCGAGATGGCCGTGGCGTGCCGCGCATCGGGGCGTGTTGTGCGTCTCGGGAGCGGCGAGAAACGGGAGAGGCAGACCGCGTTCGCTCAGTTCGCGGAGCAGTCCGTCCTTCAGCTGGACCGGTCGATGGACCGACCACCAGTAGCTCCCGATCACGGCGCTGTTCCCCTCGCTCTTCGCTTCGACTCGCGGGCTGAAGTCCTCGTCCCAGAATGCGAAATCGGGGTCCAGGGATTGGGCTTCTCGGATCACGCGGGCCTTCAACGCACGAGGCAGGGCGTGTCCCATGTCGATCAGCGCTCCGTCGATCCCGAATCGATCCTGGAAGTGCGGGATGATCGCAGCGATTCGCTCCCAGAGGGACTCCACCGCGTTCTCCGGTCGGGCAAGCCGACCGTCGTACATCCGGAGTGTGTTGTACGCCATGTAGTCGAAGTCGGGGTGATCGTACATCCGCAAGTACGTTATGTCGCTCCACGGGGGTTGCGCATCGTCGGGCGGCCAGTCGGAGAACGCGCCGGGAATTCGGGCACGCGATCCGTCGCGCGCGCGACCGACCCAGCGGGCTCCGTCCCACTCGACGTCGGTCAGCGCATCCGGCCGAACGAACAGCGAGCGGTACGCATCCGGGGGAGGCGGCAGGTCGGACCGCGCGTTCCGAGCGACCCGTTCCTTGATGTCGTGGAGCTCGTTCTCGGTGAAGGTCGGACGCCCGAACGGCCCGTCCTCGCGGATCCAGTAGAACCATTCCGGGTGTTCAGGAACCCAGTCGCTGTCCTTCGCGGCCGTCCGGAGAACGAACTCGACGACCACACGAAGCCCGAGCCGATGCGCGGCCTCGACGAACGCCGCGAACTCCGCCTCGGCACCGAGCCCCAGAACCGGTTCGGCGAGCGATTCGTCCAGTCGAAATGGATCGCGAACGGCATACGGGGACCCGAGCACGCCCTTGCGCCCGTCGCTTCCGATCGCGGTGATCGGGAGGAGGTGAACCGTGTTGCAACCGAGGTTCCGGATGTAGGGCAGGAGCGCAACCGCCTTGACGAACGTGCCGGTCTCGCGAAACCCGTCCCCGTTTGCGAGGACGATCCGCCCATCACCGTCGTGGTCGAACGCGGCCGCCGCTCGCACGAACATGCTGTAGACGACGGCATCGCGCGTCCATCCAGTTCCTCCCGCCGGCCGTGTCCGCTGGCGCGCCGGCTCGATCCGATCGACGACGTCCGCCCACCAGTCGATCGGTTCGACCGGTGTGAGCCCTGCCGACCCCCCATTCGGGTCCACCCATAGGCCCGGAACGGAGTACCTCGCGCGCTGTCCTCCGATCCCGTGCAGGCGCGCCAACCGCGCCCGTACCTCTGCCAAGCTCATTCTCCCATCCGTTCCCCTCGCGTCCGTCTGCGGCTTGACTCCACGGTCCACGACCACTATAGTAGGTTTAGTTACTTCTGTGAAGGAAGTTATCTTGGAGCTGCAGAAGGGTGACCAGGGGCTCGTTCGATCCCAAAATCGCGCGCTCGTGATCAATCTCCTCCGGACCTCCGGCCCGCTCTCCCGCGCTGACATCGCAAAACAGACCGGTCTGGCTCCCTCCGCATTGACCCGTCTGATGCGGATTCTGATCGAAGAGGGCGTTGTCGAGGAGGTCGGCAAATCCAGCTCCAGCGGCGGGAGGCCGGCGACGTTGGTCGGGCTGAATGACCAGCACGCGTTCAGCATCGGAGTCAAGATCGAAAGGAAGCGTGTCCTCGCGGCGCGCGTCGATCTCGGCGGGGTTATTACACACCGTGCAGAATCGCCGATTGAAGATCCGCCGGACCCGAGCGAGACCCTTGACAAGATCGCGAACCTCGTCGATCGATTGCTCAACGGGAGGATCCTTGGTATCGGTGTCTCCGTCTCCGGCTTCGTCGATCCCGCCTCGGGGATCAACCTCTATTCCCCGATCCTACGATGGGAGAACGTTCACATCCTTGACGAGCTCTCTCCTCGCTTCGAGGTGCCGATCCGAGTCGAAAACGACGTCAACGCGCTCGCTCTCGCGGAGCGTTGGTACGGCGCCGGGCGTAACTATCAGCACTTCATCTGCATTACGGTTGGAGAGGGGATCGGCGCCGGGGTCGTCATCGGGGGCGAACTCTACCGGGGCGCATACGGCGGCGCAGGAGAACTCGGCCACATCACGATCGATCCGAACGGCCCGGTCTGTCGATGTCGCGAGCGAGGCTGCCTTGAGGTCTACGCGTCGGATCGCTTCTTGGAGGAAGAGGCCGGGCGCCTCGGCTACCCGGGAATCGACAGCATGATCGCCGCTGCACGCGCCGGCTCGGAGGAGGGGCGGGACGTCTTCGTCCGCATGGGGACCAATTTGGGCATCGGCGCGAAGAACCTCGTCAACCTCCTCAACCCCGAGGTGATCATCCTCGGAGGGGAGCGGATGGACGAGGCGGACCTGTTCTTCGCCGCGTTCCAGGATGAGGTCCATCGGCATTCGTTCCCCGCGGAGGCCGCGCAACTGCAGATCGTTCCCTCGCAGCTCGGAAGGGATGGCTTTCTGATCGGAGCGGCGACGTTGGCCGCCGTCGAGTTCTTCCGCCTTCCGGCGCAGGTGAGCACGTCATGAGGGCAGACCTGACAACCACTGAAGAGGGGCTCCTCCGGATCGACCTCGACGGCCGACCGGTCGTCGAGGCGATCCGCGCCGCCGTTCCGAACTGGCAAGCCCACAGCGCCGAGTGCGTCTCAACACCGTGGGATCCGATCGCAGGGAACGACGCACTCGGCTCGTTCACCGGATGGCGGAGCACCCTTTCTCGGGCCGGTGAAGAGGTCGCCGATTCGATCGTTCGCAACTACGGCTCACTGATCCTCTTCACCATGAGGTTCCGGCGAACGGTCGACGGAACCCGACGGCGCGATTCCTTCGAGACACCCTCGCTGCACGCGCCGCAGTTCGTCCTCTCCGACAGTCCCCGGGTCTGTCTGGCGACGCACGGCCTCCGATCGTCGGACGACGCGTTCGGCGGCTACTGGCCGATGGTCCGGATCGCCGACGGCAGACTGCCCGCTGAGGCGTTCGCTCCGATGGTCGTCTTCGACGAGAAGAAGGCACTCGCCGTCGCTCCTTCGAACCATTTCCTCACGGGGAACCTCGTCGCGATCCCAGGCGGCGTCGCTCGAGGGACGCACGGCTCGATCGATCGGTTCGAAGCCGGGACGCAGATCGAGACCCTGTTCGTCCCCGGTGAGGACGTTCCCGGCGTGCTGATGACCCTCGGCGACGTCCTCCTCCGACGGAGCGGCAAGCGACGGCCGAATCCTTCGTCCCACCCTTTGACCTCGACGATCGGATGGTGGAACGCCTACGGGGGCTACTACACTGAACCGATTCACCCGCTCGACGCGGGCGAACTGAAGAAGGTCATCACGAGCGCGCAGGACCGCGACGTGCCGATCCACTATCTCGGACTTGACCTGTGGTATCCGTACCGGCGCATCGGCCAAGGGGTCGAATTCACCCCCGATCCGGAGAAGTATCCGGACGAGATCGGCGACATGGCGAGATCCGCGTCGCTCCACACGGTCCTCCACGTCTCGGCGCTCGCTCAGCCGAACGCGTACGGCTCCGATGGGAGCGACGGGTCGATCTACGAGGCGATCGGCGATGAGGTCCGCCGGCAAGAGGGGTTCGTCGTGTGGCACGACTGGATGCGGACCCAGCAGCATCTGACGCCGCGCCTGCGAAACTCGCCGAAGGCCGCCGAGGCGTGGTATCTGAGGATGACCGGTGCCCTCGCCGACAGGGGACTCGAGATCCTGCAATGCATGCAGACAATGGGTATGGCCCTTGCATCGACGCAGGCACCGAACGTCCGCTCCGCCAGGACCTACATCGACTACCTCTTCGCTCTGCCCGAGGCGATCCAGACCCTCGCCGATCTCGGGAAAGAAGGATTCCGCCGTGAGGCGCTCAGTCCGGTCGAGCTGAACCGACAGAACCTGCTGATGGGAATGTTCCTTTACGGACTGGGACTCCTCCCGTTTCACGACCTCTTCCTCACCCGTTTCCATCCGGGGATCGGGGGCTCACATCCGGAGGAGGACGCGATCCTTCGGGCGCTCTCCTGCGGCCCGGTCGGAATCGGGGATGCGCCCGGACAGATCGACACGGAGATCCTGTCCCGATTGATCCTGCCGGACGGCCGGCTTCTGCAGCCGGATCGTCCGCCGTTCCCTGAGCCGACCTCCTTGGGGGAACCGGTCGAGATCTACTGGACGCTGCACCAAGTCGGAGGATACGCGTGGCTCTACGTTATTGTACTAAACCTGTCCTCGATGTCGGGGCCCCGGTCCCGGGGGAGTACGCGATCCGCGATGGGATCACTGGGGCGATCGTCGAGCGGATGGCCGGCGATCTCGCCGCCGGACGGATGGCCTACTACGTGCTCGCTCCGATCGTTGACGGGATCGTCCCGCTCGGGTTGGTCGACAAGTTCGTCCCCGCCCCGGCGGAGCGATTCGTGTCGATGAACAACGGTTCGGGGCTGTCGCTCGCCTTGGAGGGGGTGGAAGGGAGCCTCGGGTTCGTGTGCGATGACCCGATCGAGGTCCACGTGGACGGACGCCGACTCGGGATCGAGCGGGACGGACGGATGACGCGAGCGGCCGTCTCCGTCACACACAAGCGCGTGGACGTTCGCAGGAGGTGAACGAGGTGTTGCGAAGGTTCGGTATCACGATCGGGCTGATCGCTCTGCTCGCTGTTGCGGCGTCGGGCGACAAGGCCCCTCTCAACGTGGCTCTCATCTGGCACCAACATCAACCGCTCTACTGGAATCGACTGACCGCCGAGTACGAGCTCCCATGGGTACGCGTCCACGCTGTCCAGGAATACATCGACTCGCCGCGCATCTCCAGCGAGCACCCGGACGTTCACACCACCTTCAACCTGCAGCCGAGCCTCCTCTGGCAGCTGTCCGACTACGCCACGATCACGGAAGGGGAGGCCGCGCTCGGCGGGCTCTACCGCTACATCGGCGCCGTCGACAACCACCTCGAGTGGATCTGGACGCTGGCGACCGAGCCGGAGGCCCTGCCGCCGGAGGACCGGGCCGACCTTCAGGAGCAGGCGTTCTGGATCAACGGATACATGTTCGACGACGACGCGAGCGACCCGTACTACGACGCCAGATACGCAGAGCTCAACATGCTGCACAACGCGCAGCCCCTCTCCGATCAGCAGCTTCTCGATGCGTCGGCGCTCTTTCTCCTCTGGCAGATCTCACCGGAGCTGCACGACGGATTGGACATCGCTCGATACCGCGGCCATTCCGGATTTACCGCGGACGACATCGTCGTGCTGATCCGGGCCCAGATGTCGGTCATCCAGGACGTCCTCGACGCGTACAGGGAGATCGCGGCGATGGGAAACGAGCTGATCACCAGCCCGTTCTATCATCCGATCCTCCCGCTCCTCGTCGAGCGCGGCTGGCAGGACGACGTCCTCGGTCAGCTGCAGGCCGCGCAGGAGCAACACACGCGGTTCTTCGGCGCTCGATCCACCGGCGTCTGGCCCCCCGAGCAGGCCGTCTCCGAGTCCGCGGTCAGCCTCCTCGGCGAGGCCGGCTTCGCCTGGTCGACGACCGACGAAGGGATCCTCGCTCAGGCCCTCGGTCACACGCCGAGCATCGCCGAGCTGACGGCGCCCTACGTCTGGGACGGGGTCACGCTCCTCTTCCGCGATACGGACCTGTCGAACCGAATCAGCTTCTCCTACGGGAACAAGGACCCGGACGCGGCGGTCGAGGACTTCATGAACGAGCTCGAGCGCGTCTGGAACGCCCTCGACGATCCAGCCCAGCACGTCCTGACCGTTGCGATGGACGGTGAGAACTGGATGTTCATGGCCGGCTACGCGAACAACGGGCGGACGTTCCTCCGAGCTCTGTACGATGCGCTCGATGAGGCCGACTGGGTACGGACCGTGACGCCGGCCGAATGGATCGCGGGAGGGATCCAACCGACTCCGCTCGAGGCCCTGCCGACCGGATCCTGGGCCGGGGACCTCTCGACGTGGAGCGGCGAACCGGACGAGGACGAGGCCTGGGAGCGCCTCGCGGCCGCCCGCGAAGCCGTGGCCGATGCCGGGGACCCGGAGGACGCCGTCGAGGCGATCTATGCGGCGGAAGGATCCGACTGGTTCTGGTGGTACGGGACGGACCAGGATTCCGGGACCGACGACCTGTTCGACTGGTTGTTCAAGGCCCACCTGACCGGCGCCTATCTCGCCGCCGGAGTGGAGGAGATCCCCGGAGTCCTCGGGCTCCGGCTGATTCCACCTCGGGTCGAGAACCTCGGCGAGATCGAGCCGGCGGTCGACGGAACGCTGCGCGACAACGAAGGATGGGAGGAAGCGGCAGCGATCGCGGGCGACGGCGAGCTGCGAGAGGTCAGGATCGGATACAAGGAGTCGAACCTGTACTTGCTCGTCGAGACGGCGTCCGACCCGAGGACGCTGATCGGCGAGGAGGACCTCTATCTGGTGCTGTACGCGTCCGGCGCGCCAGGGGTTCCGGCGAACGTGACGACACGCCACGGCGGGGAACAACTCGGCTTCGGCGTCGCATCGGCGATCCAGGTCCGATTCGACAAGCTCGACGCCGACGGCTCCGGCGTCGTGTCGAAGTACGCCGCCGATGGGAGCGGCGGATGGCGGTACGCGTCGTCGATCGGCACGGTAGCGGCGCGCGCGGTGCGGATCGGAGACCGCATCGAGCTCTCGGTCCCGTTCTCCGAACTCGGCGTGGAAGCCGGCAAGTCGATCACCCTCGCACTCGTCTACGAGCGCCCCGGCGCGACGATCGACGTGCTGCCCGATCGGCCGCTCCTGGCCGGGATCCCGACCCTGATTCAGGGCGAGGAGCGGTTCGCGGTCGACGACCCGGCCGGCGACGATCACGGAACCGGATCGTACGTCTACCCGCTCAACGAAGTGTTCGACGTCGACGGGCTGTTCGACCTGCTCGCGTACCGCGTGTACGACGCGGGCACCAAGTGGCAGCTGGCGTTCGACTTCGCCGCCCTGACGAACCCCTGGGGCGGCTCTCAGGGGTTCAGCCATCCGATCCTCTACCTCTACTTCGACGTGGAGGAAGGCGGGTCGGCGACCGGCTTCGAGGAGGGCGAGGCGGCCCACGTCGCCTTCGACCCCGATCATCCGTGGGACGTCTTCGTCCGCGTCGCCGGCTGGCCGGCCTACGGCCGCCACCTGTGGACGGCCGACGGGGTGGGGCCGACCCTCGTCGAGGTCGCATCGGACCCGAGGCGCGGACGGATCATCGTCTCCATACCGAAGGCGGTCATGCCCGAGATCGAGGGCTGGCACTACGTGCTCGTCGGATCGCAGGACGGCTACGGAGCCAACTACCTGCGATCGATCGGCGCGGCTCCGGCCGAATGGACCGGCGGCGGGAGTCCGGATCCTTTCTGGGCTCCCCAGATCTACGACTACCTGGCCCCCGCGGGGACGGCCCAAGAAGATCTCCTCTCCACGTTCGACAAAGACCAAGGGCTCTACGCAACGCTCATACCGATCCACATGCAATTCGACACCCCCTAGGGAGGTGATGCGAAGACAGAGTACCTCAGGGAGGCAAAACGGAGAGTCACAGGCCAGTGCGGAATCCGAACGGACATCACTCTCTAAGGAGGAGTCAACCATGAAGCGAGTTGCGATTGCACTACTCGGGCTGGTGCTTCTTGCCGGGCTCGCCGCGACGGCGAGCGAGGCGGGCAAGCTGTTGATCTGGGCCGACGACACGCGAGCCCCGATCATGATCGAGGTGGCCAAGGACTTCACCGCCGCGTACGGCGTTGAGGTTGAAGTACAGGAGATCGCATCGGGTGACACCCGCGGTCAGCTGGCAACGGCCGGTCCGGCCGGCGAGGGCCCGGACATCCTGATCGGCGCCCACGATTGGCTCGGCGAGCTGATCCTCAACGGGCTGATCGAGCCGATTATCCTGACACCGGCGCAGATCGGGAATTTCGACCCGGTCGCGATCGACGCGTTCATGTGGGGCAATCTGCTCTACGGCGTCCCGTACGCCACCGAGAACGTTGCCCTCATCCGGAACACGGACCTCGTCCCCGACGTCCCAGCGACGTTCGAGGACCTGCTCACGGTGGCCAAGGGCCTCACCGATCTTGACGCCGGGAAGTACGGCTTCCTGATCCAAGAGCCCGACCCGTACCACACCTTCCCGCTTCACTCGGCGGGCGGCGGCTACGTCTTCGGCAAGGACGCGAACGGCGTGCTCAATCCGTGCGACATCGGCCTCGATAACGCCGGCTCGATCGCCGGTGCGATCCTCCTGGACCAGATGGTCAAGGACGGGATCGAGATCGCCGGCGCCGGATACAGCGAAGTGACCGGCGCGTTCAACGCCGGGAACCTCGGGATGATGATCGGCGGCCCCTGGACGTTGGCCGATGTCAAGGCCGCGGGGATCAACTACGGCATTTCCCCCATTCCGCCGATCGCGGGCAACGCCCCCCGCGTGTTCGTCGGTGTTCAGGGATTCATGATCAGCGCGTTCAGCGAGAACAAGGTCCTCGCGAACCTGTTCGTCAAGGACTTCCTGATCCAGACCGACGTTATGTTGGCTCTGTATATCCAGGGCGACCGACCACCGGCGTATCTGCCAGCGCTCGCTCTTCTGGCCGGCAACGAGGATATCCAAGGATTCGCGGCCAGTGCGGCCAACGGAATCCCGATGCCCAAGATCGCGGAGATGGCGTCCGTGTGGGATTCTTGGATTGGAGCGCTTGGGCTGATCGTGAACCAGGAACAGGATCCAGCGACGGCGATGCACGAAGCCGCCGACGAAATCCGGGCACTGCTCAACTGCCCGTAGAACCAACCATCAGCGGGGCCGCTCTATGAAGCGGCCCCGCCCTCGTCCCCCATGGTGTGGAAATACGTAGTGAAGAACGCGGTGAAGATCGTCCTGCTCGGCACGCTCTGTGCGGTCGCGGTCTATGTCTTCGTCTTCCTCGGAGCGAAGGGGATGTGGATCCCCGGAGCCATGGCCCCGATCGGCGCAGGGCTCATCTCGTACATCTTCCTCTCGCAGAAGCGGTATCCACTCCGTTGGCTTGTTCCTGGACTCCTTTTCTTGACCGTGATGGTCGTTTATCCGATCGGCTACACCTTTGTGTCGTCGTTCACCAACGTCGGGACCGGTCATATGCTCTCGAAGGACCAAGCCATCCATCAGATCCTCGAGCGATCCTATGCACCGACCGACGCGGTGTCGTATTCGTACGTCGCGTTCGCCGACCCGAGCGGGAATCTGGCGCTCCTCCTCGACGGCGGCGGGCGGACGATTCTCTATGTGGGCGGCGTCGCGTCCGACATCCAGCCTGACGATCCTCGACTCGTGGACGAGGACGGCGACGGACAACCCGATCGATTCGATTCCTACGTCCGTCTCCCGACCCCCGAAGTCGTGCAGCGCCTTCATGATATTGAGGCGCTGCGGATCGAATACCGGGGTACGATCATCGCTCTGGAGAGCCTGGCGGAATTCCAGACGCGCTCTCCCCAGTACGCCTATGATCCCAACGCCAACACGATCACGGACTTGCGGACGGCGGTTGTCTACTTCCCCGTTGACGGTATCTTCACATCTCCGAACGGCGATGAGATCTACCCCGGGTACAAGGTCTGGAAGGGGCTAGTCAACTACGTCAAGTTGATTACCGATCGCCAGGTCTCCGGGCCTTTCGTGCAGGTCTTTTTCTGGACATTCGTGTACTCAACAATCACCGTGATTCTCAACTTCGCACTCGGGTTGTTCACTGCGATCCTGCTCAACGACCCCCATCTTCGCCTCCGGACGTTATACCGTATCCTCGCCGTCGTCCCGTACGCCCTTCCGGCTTTCATCACCATTCTGGTCTGGCGCGGGATGCTCAATGAGCACTTCGGCGTGATCAACCAGATTCTCGTCGCCCTTTTCGGGTCCGGTGCAAGGATTCCGTGGCTCCAGAACGCGATGTGGGCGAAAACGTCTGTTCTTCTAGTCAACCTGTGGCTGGGGTTCCCCTACATGATGTTGATCGCACTCGGAGCACTGCAATCGATTCCGAGCGAGCTCTACGAGGCCGCGCGCGTTGATGGCGCCGGATGGTGGGGCCGATTCCACAAGGTTACTCTTCCCCTCCTCTTGATGCCTCTCGCACCCCTCTTGATCGGCAGTTACGCCTTCAACTTCAACAACTTCACGCTCATCTATCTCCTGACGCAGGGGGGCCCTCCAATCGCAGGGGCAATGACGCCCGCTGGCGCAACAGATATTCTCATCTCTTATACCTTTAATCTTGCATTTGCTGGTGAACACGGGAACCAGCTTGGCCTTGCCGCCGCCGTCTCGGTCATGATCTTCGTCATCATCGCCACGATCAGCGCGATCAACTTCCGCATGACCGGCGCCCTCGAGGAGTTGAGCAAGAATGTATGACAAGCACACACTGCTTGGCAGCATCTGGCGTCACGCGGTTCTCATCTTCCTGGCAGCCTTCGCCATCTTCCCGGTCCTCTGGATTGCGTCCGCGTCGTTCAACGCAACGAACAACATGCAGTTGCAGCAACTCATGCCACCCAACCCGTCACTCGTCCACTACAGGGAGTTGTTTACCAGTGATAGGTACAACTACGGAATGTGGCTCTGGAACAGCCTGAAAATCACACTAGTCACGTCAACACTCACCGTGGTCCTCGCTGGCCTCGGGGCCTACGCGTTCTCGCGATTTCGCTTCAAGGGACGCCGTGTCGGCCTCCTCGGACTGCTCCTGATCCAGATGTTTCCGCAAATGCTGGCGATGGTCGCAATCTTCCTCCTCGTTCTGTCCCTCGGCAGCATCTTCCCGTGGGCCGGGTTGAATACCCACACAGCACTGATCCTCGTCTACCTCGGCGGTGCGATGGGGTTCAATACGTGGTTGATGAAAGGTTACTTCGACACGATCCCCCGATCGCTCGAGGAGTCGGCCAAGGTGGACGGCGCGACGCCGTTCCAAGCGTTCATGCGGATTATCCTGCCTCTTGCGCGGCCGATCCTCGCGACGATCTTCATCCTGTCATTCATTACCGTCTACTCGGAGCTGATGATTGCCTCCATCCTCCTGCGTTCGAATGCGCGGTTTACGCTGGCAGTAGGGATGAATCTCTTGATCTCCGATCAGTATGGTCAGCGCTGGGGAATCTTCGCGGCTGGCGCTCTCATCGCCGCGATCCCCTTCCTCGTCATGTTCGCTATTTCCCAGCGCTCGCTCGTCTCCGGTCTGACAAGGGGGGCCGTGAAGGAATGACGTCCATCGACCATCACTCGGGGAGGCGGTTCGACCTCCCCGTTGTTATCGTCCTTGTAGCCGCGTTGAGCGTCGCCCGGGCGGCGACGGCGGGCCCCGGGGACCTCCTCGGTCCGTGGGGGCAGGGCGCCCGGCGGTTCGGCGGTGACAGCGACTACGGGCTGTCCGGGCCCTTCCCGAAACTTCGCCGTTCGACGAGGGAAGACTGACATGCGCCGATCCGTGCCCGAATGGGTTCCCGACGCCGTCTTCTATCAGATCTTCCCCGATCGATTCCGCCGCGGTGAGACAGCCTGGAACGCCGATCCGAAGAAGCCGGCCGATCGGACCCCGTGCGGTGGGAACCTCGCCGGCGTCCGCGCGTCGATCCCGTACCTCGAGCGGCTCGGGATCAACGCGATCTATCTGACACCGATCTTCTGCGGCGCCTCGTACCACAAGTACGACACGCTCGACTACTTCTCGATCGACCCGGCCTTCGGGGACAACGACGGCTTCCGGGAGCTCGCGACGGAACTCCACGGTCGAGGGATCCGGATCGTCCTCGACGGGGTGTTCAACCACTGCTCCGATCGGCACCCGTTCTTCCTCGACGCCATCGAGAAGGGACGCGCGTCCGAATACTGGGATTGGTACACGATCGACGGCGATCGGATCCTCCGAGATCCGGAGCCGAACTACGCCCGTTGGGCCGGGGTGAGGACGATGCCCGAGTGGAACCATCGCAATCCGTCCGTCGTTGAGTACCTTCTCTCGGTCGTGCGGCACTGGATCATCGAGTACGGGATCGACGGCTGGCGTCTCGACACGACCGAGTACCTGCCGCCCGACTTCGTGCGCGCGATCTACCGCACGGCCCGCGAGGCCTCGGAGGAGGCCTACGTGCTCGGGGAGGTGACGGGGCTCGGCACGCCGTGGTTCAAACACGAGGCTCTCGACGGCGTCATGCACTACAAGCTTTGGGAGGGACTGACCGCGTTTCTGGCCGAGGAGCGCTGGGACGCGCCCGCGTTCGCGCACAGCGTGCGCGCCCATTGGTACAGCTACCCGAACGACGCCAACTTCGGTT
>Ga0315555_1002024_pt1 | contig 14468 bp, 12 predicted proteins | sample SalMarSW160380MG_FD_202113 | JGI IMG/M metagenome (GOLD analysis project Ga0315555, IMG submission 202113) | Salt marsh sediment microbial communities from the Plum Island Ecosystem LTER, Massachusetts, United States - Salt Marsh Sediment SW1603-80 ... | reverse complement strand
AATTCATTGGTAGCGGGGGGTAGATTTGAACTACCGACCTTCGGGTTATGAGCCCGACGAGCTACCAGACTGCTCCACCCCGCAATAGTATCGGTAGTGTAGTTTTTCTCCGGCGCTTTGTCAACCCCCTCTTTCCAAAAATCCGCGAGGGTTGAGGAGTCGTGAAGTCCCCCACCCTTTTTGTTGATGAATCTTCTCGATTGTGTTATAAATCTATAATATACAGATGCCGATATTTTTGCGTGTGAGGGGATAGATGCATAAGAGCTTGATCTTTTGGTTGATAATCATCTTAACAGGTTTTTTTATTTGGCAAACCTTCTCCAGCCAGAGGCCAAAGGTGAAAGAAGAAATCTTCAGTGATTTCATCGTCGCCGTGGAGGCAGGTGAGGTAACCAGTGTTACTATAAAGAAGGGGAACGAGATATCGGGTACATTCTTGGATGGAACCGAATTCAAGACCTATGCCCCCGATGACCCTGAGCTGGTTAAGATGCTGCGCGCAAAAGGGGTCAAGATAACTGCCGAACCAATCAAGGAATCGATTTGGGGCTCTCTCCTCATGACCGTGCTTCCCATGATCGTGATCATTGGACTTTGGATCTTTTTTATCAGACAGATGCAGGTAGGGGGCGGTAAGGCCATGTCCTTTGGCAAGAGTCGGGCTCGGGTCTTCCTCAAAGATCAGGGGAAGAAGGTTACGTTCAGAGATGTGGCGGGCATAGAGGAGTCAAGGGAGGAAGTAACGGAGATCATAGAGTTCTTGAAGGATCCTCAGAAGTTCACCAAACTGGGCGGAAGGATCCCCAAGGGTATTCTGCTGGTTGGCCTCCCGGGCACCGGCAAGACCCTCCTCGCCAGGGCCATCGCTGGCGAGGCGGATGTTCCCTTTTTCAGCATCAGCGGCTCGGACTTTGTGGAGATGTTCGTCGGGGTAGGGGCCTCCCGCGTGCGAGACCTCTTCATGCAAGCCAAAAAAAGCACCCCCTGCATCGTATTCATCGATGAGATCGATGCGGTCGGGAGATACCGGGGGGCGGGTCTTGGCGGAGGGCATGACGAGCGGGAACAGACCTTGAACCAGCTCCTCGTGGAGATGGATGGCTTCGAGGTCAACGAGGGGATCATCTTGATTGCTGCTACCAATAGACCCGACATCTTGGATCCGGCCCTGCTGCGGCCTGGTCGTTTTGACCGGCAGGTGGTAGTCCCCATCCCCGATATCAAGGGGAGGGAGGAGATACTCAAGGTACATTCCAGAAACACCCCCCTTGCCGATGATGTGGATCTCTCGGTCTTGGCCAGGGGCACCCCGGGTTTCACCGGAGCTGATTTGGAGAATCTGGTGAACGAGGCCGCTTTGCTGGCTGCCAGGGCGAGCAAGAAGCGTATCGGCATGCATGAGTTTGAACAGGCTAAGGATAAGGTGCTCATGGGGACGGAGCGGCGTAGCATGATCATCAGTGAGGAGGAGAAGAAGGATACCGCCTACCACGAGGCCGGGCATGCCCTGGTGGCCAAGCTGACGCCCGGGTCTGATCCCATCCATAAGGTAACCATTATCCCCCGCGGCCATGCCCTCGGGGTGACCCAACAGTTGCCCCTCGACGAGAGACATCTCTATTCCAAAGATTACCTCATCACCAACATTACGACACTGATGGGGGGGCGGGCAGCGGAAGAGCTTGTCCTTAAACATTTCACTACCGGCGCGGGAAACGACATCGAAAAGGCGACGGAGTTGGCCCGCAAAATGGTGTGCGAGTGGGGGATGAGCGATACCTTGGGTCCCCTCGCCTTTGGTCAAAAGGATGAGCAGATCTTCCTCGGCAGGGAAATATCCCAACACCGAGATTACAGCGAAATGACCGCGCAGGCGATAGATAAAGAGGTAAAAAAGATTGTGATGGAGTGCTATGAACGGGCTGAGAAGGTCCTCAAGAAGAACATCGGTGTCTTGCATCAATTGGCCCAGACGCTGCTGGCACAAGAATCCCTCTCCGGCGAAGAGATCGATCAGATTATCAAGGTAGGTGCTCCGGCATGAATCCGTCCCACAACGGCAGCAGGCGGGCGTTTGTACTGCGTTGCCGGGGTGGAGATCTGCGATTGGGAGAGAGGACTCTGGTAATGGGTGTTTTGAATATCACCCCGGATTCCTTTTCTGACGGCGGATTTTTTTTTGAACCGCACAGGGCCATCGAGCATGGCCTTCGGATGGCTGAGGAAGGGGCAGATATCATCGATATCGGGGGGGAATCCTCCCGCCCGGGCTCTGATCCCGTCCCCGTTGATGAGGAACTGAAACGGGTTATCCCTGTCATCGAGGGGCTGGCTTCACATCTCAAAATCCCCCTATCGGTGGACACCTATAAGTCGCAGGTGGCCGAGCGGGCAATTGAGGCTGGTGCCCAGATGATCAACGACATCAGCGGACTGCGCTTCGACCCGCAGATACCCGCTGTGGCCGCCCGATACGACACCCCGCTGATCATCATGCATATCCAGGGGACCCCCAAGATGATGCAACAGGACCCCTTTTATGAAGACCTCATGGGTGAGATTATCGCCTATCTGCGCGAGGGGATAAAAAAAGCCGAGCGGGGAGGGGTAGACCCCCACCAGGTGATTGTTGATCCTGGCATCGGTTTCGGCAAGAGGGTTCAGGATAATCTCGTCATCATCAACCGCCTTTATGAACTCAATGTCTTGGGAAGGCCGCTTTTAATCGGGACCTCCCGTAAGTCATTCATCGGCGCTGTGTTGGACGCAGAGGTGCACCAGCGTGGGATCGGGAGCCTGGCCACGGTGGCCGTCTCCGTCCTCAAAGGCGCCCACATCGTAAGGGTCCACGAGGTGGCTTCAGCGAGGCAGGCGGTCGATATGGTGGATGCCATTATTCATACTGAGGAATCGGGAAGATGATGGGATTAGGTGAAGTCTTGACCCACTTCAGGTTGCAGGACGTCTTCGACATCCTCATCGTTGCCGCGGTGATCTACTGGATTTTCCTCCTGGTCCGGGGGACCCGATCCTTTCAGATACTCATCGGCCTGGTTTTGCTCATTATCGCCCTTCTCGTCTCCCAACTGGGCAGGTTGATGACGTTGCACTGGATCTTGAATAACTTTCTCAGCTCCATCATCCTGATCATCGTGGTTATATTTCAACATGACATTCGCCGGGCCCTCTCCACGGTGGGCAAGAACCCCTTTTTTTTCGAGCCCTCCTCGACCCATGGTGCCCCCATCGTGGAAGAGATCATCGACGCTGCCCTCAGTATGGCCAGGAGGCGAATAGGTGCCCTGATTGTCTTGGAACGGGAGGCCGAGGTGGACAAACATGTAGAGGTGGGAGTTCCCGTAGATGCCACCGTAACCAAGGAGTTGATTACAACTATTTTTTTCCCCCCTTCTCCCCTCCACGATGGAGCCATTCTGATCCAAGGGGGAAAGCTTGCGGCCGCCCGTTGTTTCCTCCCCTTGACCGCTAATCCCCGCCTCGTCAAGACCCTGGGAGCCCGCCATCGCGCAGCCCTGGGGCTCACTGAGGAGACCGATGCGGTGGTCATCGTAGTATCTGAGGAAAAGGGGGTTATTTCCTTGGCAATCGGCGGAAAGCTCACGAGAAACCTCGATGCCGGCGGGCTCAGGCGGGTTTTATACAACATCTTTGTCAGCAAGAAGAGAAAGGCCCGGTTTTTCGTTCGATATTGAGAGTACGGTGGTTACGTGAAATTTATTACTAAAAATCCAACGCTTAAGATCATCTCTATCATCCTTGCCATCATCCTCTGGGTCTTTGTCAAGAGCAAGACCGGTGGTGAAGTGGGATTGGTGGTGCCGCTTGAGTTTTATCGTGTCCCCGCAAGCCTCATCGTCACCCAGGTGACCGATGAGGCCATTAATGTGCGCATCAATGGATCATTTATGCAGTTGCAGAGACTCCCCACCAGGGAGATCAGGGCGCGAATCGACCTTTCCCGCGCCAGACCCGGGACAAACACCTTTGATATCCTCCCTGATAACTTCAATATTGCCAAGACCTTGGATATTACACAGATCAGCCCTTCATCCGTCAAGATTGAGCTCGACCACGTCATGGACAAGATCGTTCACGTCAAGCCAGTGGTGAAAGGAAAGCCAGCCCGCGGATATCGTGTCACCAAGGTCTCTATTGATCCTCCCTATATCAATCTGCAGGGTGCTCGCGGTCAATTGGGAGGCCTGAAGGAAGTGTCGACCGAGGAGGTTGACATCTCGGGCCTCAAAGAGACCATAGAGATTGAGGCGCCCTTGCGGATCGCTGACCTGAGATTAAAGAAAGCTGTGAAGAGGACGGCCAAAGTCACCGTCGTCGTAAAGGAGGAACGGCAAAAGCGATGAGGAAGTTGTTCGGGACGGATGGTGTGCGGGGAGTGGCCAATGAGGAACCAATGACCGGTGAGATGGCCATGCAGATAGGCAAGGCCACGGCCTATCTCTTTCGCAACACGAAGGGGAGACATCGGATTGTCTTGGGGAAGGACACACGGCTTTCCGGCTATATGCTGGAGACTGCCCTGGCCTCGGGGATCTGTTCTATGGGAGCTGATGTCCTCTTGGTGGGTCCCCTGCCCACTCCGGGGATCGCCTTTATCACCGCCGACATGCGAGCCGATGCCGGGGTGGTTATCTCCGCCTCTCATAACCCCTTTTACGACAATGGCATCAAAATCTTTGCCGGTAACGGCTTCAAACTACCTGATGAAATGGAACAGAAGATAGAGGAACTTATCTTCTCCGGTACGTTGGACGGGGTGCACCCCACCGGCACAGAAGTGGGGAAGGCCTTTAGGATCGATGATGCCGCAGGCAGGTACGTGGCCTTTTTAAAACGTACCTTCCCCGAACAGCTCACCCTCGAGGGGTTAAAGATCGTGGTGGATTGTGCCAACGGGGCAGCTTATCATGTGGCCCCGGCAGTATTAAAGGAGTTAGGAGCAGAAGTGTCCTGCGTTGGGGTGGAGCCCGATGGAGAGAATATTAACCTCAACTGTGGCTCCCTGCACCCCGAGCTGATCAGCAACCTCGTGGTGGACAAGGGTGCAGATTTGGGGCTGACCTTGGATGGAGATGCCGATCGGGTAATCTTTACGGACCACACGGGGAGAGTGATAGATGGGGACCACATCATGGCCATTTGCGCCTTGGATATGATGCAGGAGGGTACACTCAAAAAGAAGACGCTCGTGGCCACGGTGATGAGCAATATGGGGTTAGAGATGGTCCTTAAGAAGGCCGGGGGGAACATGGTCAGGGCCCCGGTGGGTGACCGCTATGTGGTGGAAGAGATGCTCAGTGGTGGATACAACCTGGGGGGTGAGCAATCAGGGCATATCGTCTTTTTAGATCACAATACGACTGGTGACGGAATGATTACGGCCATGCAAATTTTGGCCATCATGCGGAAGAGGGGAGTGACCCTTGCTGGATTGGCCGAGGTGATGGTGACCTTTCCCCAGACCCAGCGCAATGTTATGGTCAAGGAAAAAAAGGATTTCTCCTTGGTCCCCCAGCTTCAGCGGATGATCAATGAATGTCAAAGAGAACTGGGCAAGCGGGGAAGGATATTGGTCCGCTATTCGGGCACTGAACCTGTGCTGAGGATCATGATCGAAGGGGAGAACGAGCAAAAGATAGCAAGGATGGCTGATGCCATGGTCGAGACGGTCCAGAGGGCATTGGGCTAGGAGGGGATTTGTTACCACGACTTGGGGTGAACATTGATCATGTGGCCACCGTACGGGAGGCGCGCAGGATCGACTATCCAGATCCGGTGACCGCCGCTGCCCTGGCTGAGCTGGGCGGGGCGGAGTGCATCGTGGTTCACCTGCGGGAGGACAGGAGACACATCAAGGACAGGGACCTGCGGATCCTGCGTGAGACCGTCAAGACGACATTGAACATGGAGATGGCCGTCACCGAAGAAATGATTCACATCGCCTCAGAGATCAAGCCCGAGGTATCGACCCTGGTACCTGAAAAGCGGGAAGAGCTCACTACTGAAGGGGGACTCGATGTCGTTCGCAACCGCAAACGGGTGGAAGAGGCGGTACAAGCGCTCAAGGATGCAGGGATTAAGGTCAGTCTCTTTATTGACCCCGTCGAGGATCAAGTACAATCCTCCCGGGATGTCGGGGCCGATGCCATCGAGATCCACACCGGGTCGTATTGTGAGGCCAAGACCCCTCAGGAGGTGGATAAAGAGCTTCAGAAGGTAATAGTGGCGGCCAGACAAGCCCATGGCTTCGGCCTGGAGGTGAAGGCAGGACATGGCCTCAACTATTTCAATGTGGATAGGATTACAGATATTCCAGAGATAGAGGAGTTAAGCATCGGCCACAGCATCGTGGCGCGGGCGGTATTAGTTGGGATGGAGCGGGCGGTACGGGATATGATCTCTCTCATCCAGCGGCCACCTCATAAACGATCTCAAAGATGACCTCACTGGCGAAACCCAGGTTTTCAAGGGATATCCGCTCATTATGACCGTGGACCAGTTTTAGGTCCTCTTGCCTCAGGCGAAAGGGTGAGAAATCGTAGCAGGGCACCCCGATCTCTCGAAAGAAGCGGCTGTCGGTAGCCCCCGTTATGAGAAAGGGTGTAACCATGCACCCCGGATCCTTACGCTGGGCTACCCGCTCAATGGCCTGATAGAGCTCATTGTCGGTGGGAGAGGGCGGAAGAGGATTGCTCTCGAACTCCGGTAAGGGGGCAATATCGATATCATCATCCCCTATGACCTTTTGGAGTTGGGTGAAAAAATCCTTGCTGGAGGTCCCGGGGAGGACGCGGCAGTCAAAGGCAGCCGCGGCCTTCGACGGGATAACGTTTACCTTCTGTCCTGCTTTTAACATGGTGGGCGTCAAGGTATTTCTTACCATGGCGTTGTACTGCGTGTTGGCGGTAAAGGCTTGTGCAAAGGTGTGGTCGCGCAAGGCCTCCTCGATATCGTGGTATCCTTGCGCCTCCGCCGGAGGCTTGACCGTCGCCAGGTTAGCGAAATATTGCTTCACCAGGGGGATGACCACAAAGGGGGTTTCCCACTCAACCAGCCGATTGAGAGCCCTAATCAGCTTGATAGTGGCACTGTCCCTGTGGGGCATGGAGCCATGGCCTGTTGTCCCTTTGGCCCTCACGCTGAATTGGGCGACCACCTTTTGGGCCGTTGCTATCTCGTAGTGATCGGTTTCTCTATTTTCGCGTACGAGGATGCAGCCCCCTTCATTAAGGACACATGCCGCTTTTTTCAACCCTGCTTCTTGCTCCAGCATCCACTTAACTCCCCAGCGACCCCCGGTTTCTTCATCGGCAGTGGCCAAAAAGATGATATCCCGCTTCAGCGGGATCTTGTGGCGCTTTAATAGGAGCATGGTCATCAGCTCGGCGACACCTTTCCCCTTCATATCGATGGCCCCGCGGCCAAAGATATAACCGTCCTTGATGATCCCGCTAAAAGGATCGAGATTCCACTTATCCTCCTCAACAGGTACGACGTCCATGTGATTGAGAAGGACAAGAGGTTTTCCTCCCGTGTCAGCGGGTATGACGGCCATGAGATTGGCCCGACGTGAAACGGGTTCATAGATGGTAGTATTGATCCCCTCTGCGCGCAATATTCCCTCCAGGTAGCGGGCTGCCTCCATCTCGTTGCCAGGGGGGTTCGTGGTGTTGATCCTGATATAGTTACTGAGGATCTCCGCCGCTTCGTCCCTTATTCCTTGCCAGTCGATATGATAGTTAGCCATTACTTTTTCTCCGAGAAGGAATTTTTTTCAGTGTAAACGAAGCAGTTTTCTCACATTGATGGGAAATTGTACTGTGGAATGGAAGAGATGTGCAAGGTCAATTTGAATATAAAGTTGATTTAAGAACAAAGACCTTTTTCTTCCACGGGTTTATGGGAATTAATAAAACATTGAGTCCTGCTCAATGAATTTTCGGTGAAGTTGCTACCTTGAGTGTCTGCTCGAACTTAAATCCTTTATCGTAAAAAACCCTCAAGCAGGCATCTACGACCTCAGGATCATATAAGGTACCCTTATTGTGTAAGATTTCCTCGAGAGCATCCCCTGCGCCGCGAGCCGGTCGGTATGGACGGTGAGAGGCTATGGCTTCAACAATGTCAGCCACCGCTAAGATTCTTGCCTCCAAGATAATCTCGTCACCTGAAAGACCTTGAGGATATCCGGAGCCATCAAACCGTTCGTGGTGTTGAAATACGATCTGGGCAACGGGCCAAGGAAATTCTACGTTTTTTAAGACGTCGTACCCGACTTGAGGGTGATTTTTGAACAGACTATATTCGATATCGCTTAACGGACCGGGCTTATTGAGGATTTCAGCGGGTATATTGATCTTGCCTATATCGTGGATAAAGCCGGCCATACGGATTCCATCAATCTGCTCCTCCGTAAGGCCCATTTCCTCGGCGATGGCACAGGCAAGATCCGTCACGCGCTGTTGGTGACCGGCAGTATAGGGATCTCTCACTTCGAGCGCCGAGGCCAATGCGCTGATCGTTGATTCTAGGCTTTTTCTCAATCTATCAAAACTTTTTTTAAGTTCTTTATCCGCTCGCTTTTTCTCGGTGATGTCTTGCACTGTCCCTGTTGCACGAATACCCTTGATTTTGTCATTAAGTTCAACCTCAGCCTTTTCCCTGACCCACTTCACTTCACCGTTCACTACAATGCGGTGCTCGATATCATAGAGCTCTTTGTCGAAAACCGCCGTCCAAGCTTTATCAACATATTCCCTGTCATCCGGGTGAACCGCTTCAAGGAATTCCTCATATGTCAAAACCGTTTCCTGGGGTATCCCAAAGATCCGACACGTTTCATCCGACCAGATAAGTTCCTTTTTCTTCAGGTCAAGGTGCCAACTTCCAACATGACCAACTTCCTGTGCTTTCTTTAAATTGGCTTCGCTTTGCCGCAGCGCTTCTTCCATCAGCTTGCGCTCGGATATGTCCTCACAAACAATGAGGACTACCAGCTTACCGTCAATATTCCGCACGGCACGCGCGGCTTCTTTCACCCACATTATGTTCCCGTCTTTTCGGACTTTGCGAAATTCCCAGTGAAATACCTCTGTGGGATTTTGTATACAGGTTGTAAATTGCTGCTGAACAGCCTCTTTGTCGTCCTCGCAAAAAACATTCAACACCGGTTGCCCAACCAATTCTTTAACTGTGTAGCCCAGTTGTTCGGCACCAAATTGGTTGACGGAAAGCACCGTGCCTTCTGCATTCACAGTTAAGTACATGGATGGGTTGTCTTCGTATAAAGTCCTGTATCGTTCTTCACTCTCACGTAGCTCCTGCTCCATCTGCTTGCGTTCGGTGATGTCTTCTACAATTACTATGAACGCGGTCGCTGTGCCATCTTGCCCTAAGGCTGGAAAGGCTTGAACCCTGATTTGCGCATGGCTCTGGCCATCGCGTACCCCTTCTGCCTCAACCTCTACAGGTTGACCAGTAGCCATTGCCTTTATTCCGATACAATTTTGGCAAACGCTATCCCGTTGTTGAAACACACGGAAACATTTTTTTCCGATCATCTCATTAATGGATTTTTTAAACCTTTTGCTTTGTGTAGCGTTTACCATGATTATATTGTGATTGGCATCTATAAGGTTGATTCCAAGATCAATGTTCTCCACCAGTGTTCGATAGCGCTCTTCACTGTGTTTTAGGGCCTCCTCTGTCATTGCCCTATCAGTGATGTCTTCATAGAAGAGATATTGTTTTCCGTCCCCTAAATGTACACTCCTGAAGTCAATAATCTTATTCTGGCCGTTTTTACATCGCACGGTGAAGATCCGTTGATTTTCCTCCCCAATCTTCACATCTTCGTCTCGATCCCTTTTCCAGAGGGAGGACACCTTTTTTCTGTATTCTGCATCTGGATAGGCCTTGGCAAACCAGGTATCCTTGTCCGATATATCCTCTTTGGCATAGCCGAAAATCACCGTAAACATTGGATTGAAATACACAAAACTCCTATCAGGTGCCATAATAGAGATACCAAAGGGTGCATTGTCAGCTAATAACCTGAATCGTTCCTCACCCTCCCGCAATGCTTTCTCTGCTTGCTTGCGCTCGGTGATGTCTTGGACCATACTAATGACTGCCTTTTTTTCGGAAAGAGTGACTACACTTGTATTAATTTCAACGATTTTTTGAGTACCATCCTCCCTGTTTATTACGAATTCATCAGGACCTGTTGATTTTCCTCGATTATTTAGGCGAAGCAGCTTTGCCGATCTCACAATATCTTTTGGACTAATGAGTTGCAGTTTAAGGAAACTCTTACCTCTTAATTCTTCATTTGTGTAACCAACTATTGTCTCAGCTTTTTTATTACCATACAAGAAGGTTCCCTTGAGATCACTGTAATAAATTCCTATAGGAGCTTCTTCTGTAAGAGCCCTGAACCTCTCTTCAGAATTTTTCAGCGCCGTCTCCATCTGTTTAAACCAAGAGTTTGCGCTTTCCAGTTCAGCAATTCTTTGTTGCAATTCTTCCACTTCAGTTATCTGTTGTTTATTTATCTTGTCATTATCTTTCATTGTCTAAACCTGTTCACGGAGGCTGCGTCCACTAACACCAAACCTGCTGGGGGCATCTCTACACAGCGGTTTACCCCTCTTACATCGTATGTTCCTCAGAGGACATCCTCACGTCATGAGATGCGTTACACTCATTAATATTTTGCAATTTATCGGCCAAAAAGTTCATCTTTTCCCGCCCTGAACTATCTAAAATTATTATATTTTCAGAAGTAAGGACTGCTCTGAAAATGAGCGAATGAAATGGTTGACGTTTATTGTCAAGCCTTTGTATAAAAATTGTCATCATTCAATATAACTGTCCTCTCAATAAATCTCCGTTTCCTGAAACGAGATTGGGAAAATGCGGTGATCAGAGGGTTAAGATGCAATTGCTGACTTAATTAGTCAAACCGGAAGCCCTTCTCAAAGAGTCTCAGGCAGACATCGACCACTTCAGGATCATACTGAGCACCCCGTGCACTCGAAATTTCATCAAGGGCCCTTTCTATGCCGTGGGCAGCTCGATAGGGTCGGTGCGAGGACATGGCCTCGACGGTATCAGCTACTGCCAAGATTCTCGCCTCCAGAAGGATTTCGTCGCCCGAAAGCCCCTGGGGATATCCCGAACCGTCCATGCGTTCGTGATGCTGGAGTACGATTTGGGCCACCGGCCACGGGAATTTTATTTCCTTCAGTATGTCGCACCCGACTTGGGGATGAATTTTAACCATGTTATATTGGATTTCGGACAAATGACCGGGTTTGGTGAGGATTTCAGCAGGGATATTGATCTTGCCGATATCGTGGATGAGCCCGGCCATGCGGATGCCCTCGATTTGCTCCTCTGACAGCCCCATCTCCTTAGCAATGGCACAGGCCAGCCGCGTTACCCACTGTTGATGACCAGCAGTGTATGGATCTTTCATCTCGACCGTTGATGCCAAGGCATTAACCGTTGCAATAAAGGTCTCCCTCAATTGATCGTAACTGCGTCGCAGTTTTTCCTCTGCTTGCTTGCGATCGATCTCTGATTGCTCCAGTTCAGCAATCCGCTGGTGTAATTGCTTCAATTCTTTTGCCAGTTGTTCTTTTGTCCTCTCTTTCATATCGAGCACTTTCTGCGGCAAAGATACATTATTACTTTTGGTGATTGTAAAAGTTTTGACACCAAATTAGCATGGTGTCATGGACATAAAATCATTCCAACTCCTTGTAAAGACTGAAAATACTGCCAGGCGTTTTCTGGCAAAAGCGTGTTGGAAAAACTACCGTTGTTTTTGCAGTAGATGTCGAAGCCACCAGATCTATCGAATTGTTGGCAGAAGGTTTCGCTGTAAACGTTGTGGATACACATTCCATGACTTTAGTGGACGCTGGATCAATACCGTTAAAATATCCTCTAGGGACTGGCTGTGGATCATAAAACTCTTTGAGCTTGAGCTGTCGGCACGCAAGATTGCTGCCCAAGTTGGCCTCAGTTATCCAACGGTCCTCAAAGCGGTCACGGTGATCAGGAAATCTATCGTTGCCAATACCCCTGATGGGGCAGCGCTGCTCAGTGGAGAGGTTGAGATGGACGAAGCATATTTCGGTGGACGAAGAAAGGGGAAGCGGGGCAGGGGAGCACGGAATAAAGTGCCTGTTTTCGGTATCCTGGAGCGCAAGGGGGAGGTCAAAGTCGAGGTAGTGAATAATGTCACGGCAGACACACTTGTCAACCTCGCCGTTAAAACTGTTTGCCGAGGCAGTATCGTCTATACCGATAAATTCAAAAGCTACGACAGCCTCATGTTCTGCGGATACCGCCACATCAAAATCGACCATAAAAAGCTCTTTGCCTCCGGTAAAGTCTATATCAATGGTGTCGAGGGATTCTGGAGCTTTGCCAAGGAACGAATCATAAAATTCCACGGCATCTCTCAAGAAAAATTCCCTCTCTACTTGAAAGAAATGGAATTCAGGTATAATAATAGACATAACAGTATCTTAACTTACTGACTCAAAATCTCTGTTGTTTTGTGTCAGATCTTTTATAATCACCTTACTTTTTTACAGTCATAATGCAACGTATTCACTGGATTGAACGGGATTTTAGAAAGAGGTTGTCGTTGTCAGCATTTAGTCAAATGTAAATCGCTTTTTGTTAAAGAGCTTTAGACAGGCATTGACCACGTCAGGGTCATAAAGAACTCCCTTATGTTGTGAGATCTCCTGCAGCGCCTCCCCGATATGATGGGCTGGTCGATAGGGGCGATGTGAGGTCATGGCCTCGACCACGTCAGCTACAGCCAAAATCCTCGCCTCCAGGAGGATATCATTACCGGGGAGACCCTGGGGATAGCCAGAGCCATCCATCCTTTCGTGATGTTGAAGCACGATCTGGGCCACCGGCCACGGGAACTTTATCCCCTTCAATATATCATAACCGGCTTGGGGGTGCATTTTAACCATATCATATTGAATTTCGTTCAACGGACCGGGCTTGCTGAGGATCTCAGCAGGTACCATGATCTTGCCTATGTCATGAACCAACCCGGCCATGTGGAGTCCATCAAACTGCTCCTCTGAAAGGCGCATCTCCCCGGCGATGGCACAGGCCAGTTGCGCCACCCTCGGTTGATGCCCTGCAGTATAGCGATCCTTCATTTCGACCATTGACGCCAGGGCATTAACCGTTGTCAACAGAGTCTCCTGTAGTTGTTCGTAACTGCGTTTGAGTTCCTCCTCCGCATGCTTGCGCTCGGTGATATCTCGTACTGCCGCTGCCCTGACCATTTTTCCATGAAAAGGGATGGTTTTGGCACGGATTTCAATTGGAAACGTAGAGCCATCTTTCTTGAGGGCTACCGCTTCATAAGGTTTTTCGTATCCTTCTTGAACATGTTTAAGTGCAATTTCACGCGATTCTGGCGCTATGGTTTCAAGGGAGTCCATCCCCATAAGTTCAGTGCGTTCATATCCATACATCGTTAAAAACTGCTTGTTTACATCCAGAATTTTGCCCTCATCGTGAATAATAATTCCTTCAAATGTGGCTTCATCGGCGAATTTACGAAACCTTTCCTCACTTTCCCGCAACGCCTCCGTTGTCTGTTTGCGGTCGGTGATTTCGAGCACGATCTCGACGAGGCCTGCGATGTTGCCTTTTTTGCCCCGAACTGGATAGCCTCGTACAAACCACACCCTGCCGTCAGGAGAGGTTATTTCCGCTTCTTGTGGCTGGCCGGATTTACGGGCCTTTACGACCGGGCACCCTACACATGTTTTGCGACGCTGATGCCAAATCTCATAGCAATGATGGCCTACCAATTGCTGAGGATCCACGCCTACTGATTCGCCTGCGGCTTTGTTTGCCCACAGGATCCTCATTCGCGTATCATGATACAATATAAGTTCTGACATGCTGTCAAGAATGGCCGTTTTCTCCTGTTCAGTCTTTCTCAGCTCTTCCTGCAACCGGTTAAGCTCGGATTCTGGTTTTTTCAGATCGGCAATCCGTTGGCGCAATTCGGCTAATTCTTTGATGAGTTGTTTTTGTGTCTTGTCTTCGTCTTTCATCTTTTATTCTTTCACAACGAGGCAGAGTTACTCACCTTTTCCACGAGATCAGAGAGCAGAGAATGAGAGTTTACTGTTTTTAAGGTGCTTTGGTCTTTCTTAGGAAGATATAATTCCCAGTATCCAGTGAGGAAAATTAAGACAAACTCACTTATTGGAAAGGATAATGTGAACATAAAACATACCCTCATATGTAAAGTATATAGAACAAAAATCCTTTTGTCAATAAGAACGAGGATTGACGCGCTGCTCGGTTTGACAGCAGGGTTAGGGAAGATATGTGTTCTTCAAAAGAGCTGAGGCGTTAATGAGGAA
>Ga0315555_1002023_pt1 | contig 14469 bp, 12 predicted proteins | sample SalMarSW160380MG_FD_202113 | JGI IMG/M metagenome (GOLD analysis project Ga0315555, IMG submission 202113) | Salt marsh sediment microbial communities from the Plum Island Ecosystem LTER, Massachusetts, United States - Salt Marsh Sediment SW1603-80 ... | reverse complement strand
AAATTGAAATCGGGATTGTCAAAGGTGAAGGAATCAGCCGGACCGTTGCCATCCGGATCAATAATATAATTACCATCAGGATCGGTATTTATTTCCGATCCTCCTTCATAGATTAAAAATTTATAGATCTTTGGTTTGGACAGCTCTTTGAAATCGGAATAATTCGCGGCACCGTAGAGCGGCTGAGCGTAAAGCTGCAGCGTCAATCGCGGCGTAAAGGTCCAGTCTAATCGGATACTCGCCGACAAGGTATTTTGATTCAGCTTGGCAAAAACATAGCGCTTGTTATAGGTTGCCGTAGCTGAAGGGTCCTCAACTTCGGTAACCCATTGGCTGTAGTCGTGGTTACTATTCAAATTGGGTTCTATTTCAATCGAAAGATTACCCGCTGGTTTCCACTCGAACGAAACCTGATAATAGCCATAATATGAGCCAACTATATTACGGCTGCCTTCGATATACGATCCAACAATCAGCCGCTTGCGATTATCGGACGAACAGCTCAGATAGCCCCATGATCCAGCCGGTGATTCCACCAACGGACCGCCCCGCGTTAGTCGGTTATCGTATACCTTCAAGAACCAGCCGATACCCCATTCCACCCAATAATAATTCGGGAACTGACAATACCCAAAATTCAGGATACCGTTGCCGGTCGGATTGCCGCCAAAATCCTGACTATGCACACCTGCCAGAATTAAGTTGAGATAACGGTAGGTTTTAGTTGGTTCGGTCCAGCGGTAACCAGCTCCAAAATGAAAATTAATCACATCACTCCGCGATAAAAATCCCAGATCGTTGACATCGAACTTGGGACCTATCAATCCCAGGGCAGCATTGACAATTACATTACCTTTTTCCTTATTAAGACAAATGCGGGTCGCGTAACCGGTCAAAGAGGTAGCGGCAGTATCCAACTCGACATGCCGGGCATCCGGGCGCTGAAAATAATGGAGCGAATTGGTCTGAACATTAGTGATACAAGTCTGAGTTCCGTTAAGATTTGACAGTCCGCTCCAACCAGAAATCACCCAGGTTTTTGCAGTATCCAGAAAAGTCCAACCGTCCAATCCAACCACTAGCGCTTCTGAATTAAGCCCATCGGATAGATCTTCATCTTTGAAAAAGCGTTTGGACGAGGTCGTAAGCATTCCCAGCCCATGTCGTCCCTCCCGGAATTCTTTCTGGGTTCGCAGGATGGTATAATTGGTCAACGGCTCGGCTTCGATCTTTGATTTCTGACCATCCGAGCTAACCCGGGCAAACTCGCGGGCAGTCAGGGCATTCAGCAACCCGATATTCCAGTTATCACCAACTTTACCGGTCAATTTTCCGGCGGCAATCATCCTGGTTCCATCCGGTACATCGGTATAATCATAATCCGACAGGTCACGCTGGGGCGCTCGACCGATCCTCCGGCTGTAGATAAAACTCGGTGACGAAAAATTGATATTCCAGTAATTAGTCGCACCGCCGGAGCCAAAATCGAATGTTTTCGAACCCTCGATAAAGAAGGGCCGTTTCTCGCTATAATAGGTCTCTACATCGGACAGATTGATCACGGCTGGATCAACTTCAACCTGACCAAAATCGGGATTTGCTGTACCGTCAATCGTCAGGTTATTGCCGACGCCAATTTTAAAATCGGCTCCTGCTCCCTCAAAATAACGTGAGCCGTCATTGAAGGGATCGTCGGGTTCGACCGCCAGGTACTCGCCTTTGGTTCTAAAATAAGGCAGAACTTCAACTTTGCGTTTAGCATCAATGTCTTCAATCCCAACCAGATCAGCGAATCGCGAAGCCAAGCCAGATTCATTGCGCGGAGTAATTATCATCCAGTCCTGTTCATTATTGCGCTGAATCTGGCGAAAGATATTTATGCCCCAGAGGTAATTTTCACTCTTCTTAAAACGCAGCTGTGAGAAGGGTATGCGCAGCTCCAGACTCCAGCCCTCCTGATTGCGTTGAACGGCGCCATCCCACACGCCGTCCCAGGAGTCGTCAGTCCAGGTATCGTTGTAAATAACTCCATCATAAATTGCTCCGGCAGCCGACAATCCAAAATAATAACCACTGCGTTTGTCGTGATACGGATCCAGACCAAGCATCAGCAGATCCGAATTCTGGTCCGAGTCGCGCCGACCAAGACGAGCTACAATCGAATCCGGGGCTGAGTCATACAGCCGGGCGCCTATATACAGAGCTTTCGCATCATAGACAATCCGGATATCAGATCGCTGACTGGGCGGCGCGCCTTCATCTGGTTCGTCCTGAACCAATGGCGGTACTGGGATAGCATTTTGCCAGGCTTCTTCATTTGGATCACCATCCAGACGAATTGGCCCGGTCGCCCTGACTGCTTGAACCCTGAGGGGACTGCCAGCAACTAGTATGGAAAAAAACAGGCTAAAAAATATAAACCGTCTGCAATAACTACTCACTAATCAGGTCTCCTATCCTTATCTCAATTTTTAGACTTATTTTCTATTGACTATTCTTTTTTAGGATTAGTTGTCCGACAATTAGCGGTAATATTAATCCAATTTTACGCTAAAGGCAAAATGTATGGTGCATATCACAAAAAAATGTGGAATGTTGATCGTGATTCTATCGAAGAGTATAAGTTACTGCCAGATAACCTTGGCTCGACAGATTTCAGTCTGGTCGTCTATCTGACGGATAGAGTGCAGGAATTCTGAATCGGAAATTTGCTGATTAAAAACCGCAATATCTTTACCATAAAGAGCTTCGGCCAAATAATTAATGTCCAGCCGGGACAATTGATGAGTCTTCAGAAAATCCAGCGGGTAGGTTTCCGTAATCCAGTCAAGATAGCGAACATTGTTGACATGCTCATTTACGTCCAAATCCTGGTAACCGACATAGGTTCGCCATTCAGAGTCAGTATTTACCAGTGATTGGATTTTCTCCGGTCTGTCAGCAAACATCAATTCTTTTACCATTGGATATTTTGATAGAGCAACCGATTCCATTGTCTGGGGATGACGATCCTGTAGACTAATTACACACCAGGAGCTGGTTGCCCGCCCGAATTCACTGTCATCCGCCCCAAAAAACTGGAAATCACGAAAGGCAAAGAAATCGTCGCGACCCGAAGGCCAGGTTATAACTTCAATTGTTTCTCCCCAAAGGGGCAATTTTTCAACCTGGATAATCATCCGGGTCAACACCCAGGTCAGTTTTTTCACGATGAGATTGGTATAGCCGAAACCCAGCTGCTCGGCATGTTTCCAGGCTGACTCCTGCATATAGCGGTTAAGGGCTGGGATTTTCAGACGACGCTTGAGATCAATCTCATAAGAATGAATCTCAAATTTATCATGGCGGATAAAAATTTCGTTGCTAAATACTGACATGGTTTCTCCTTGATTATTCTAATGCCCGGGATAATGAATCATAAAAATTTTACCACTTCCTCAAATTCTTTACGCTCTTTTTTACCTTTATGCTGATAGCCGGCGCGCGGATAGCCTAAAGGCGTAATCGCATAAACTACCTCATTCTCCTTCAAATTCAGGGCTGTCCGAAGAATTTGCGGATCGAAAGCGGCAATCCAGCAGGTACCAACCCCTTCATTCGCTGCCGCCAGAATCAGATGATCCATTGCTATCGTCAAGTCCGTTTCCAGTGAATTATAACCATCATAGCGGCGGGTCCAGGCATCCTCTCGCTTCCCCGCAACAATCAGAATATGGGGTGCCGCCCGAAACCAATCCTTGGCATAGCAAGCGTGCACCTTTTGCAGCGTTTCTTTTGAGGATACTACGAGAAATTTCCAGGGTTGGCGATTGGCCGCCGACGGCGCCAACCGACCGGCCTCCAAGATCCGTCTTAAAACCGCCTGCGGAACCGGTCGAGTGGGATCATAATCGCGCACACTTTCACGATATTTAATCAGTTCTTGGAATTCCATTTTATTTCCCCTTGTTTATTAAAATTGCGCAAATCCAACAGAACCATCTTATACGGTTTTAATGGATAAAATAAATAGTTACTCCGGCGACAGCAATCAAGGCCCCAACAACCTCTTTCAGATTTAATTTCTCCTTGAAAATAAAAACCGCCGGCGGAATTATTAAAATCGGTACGATTGCCATAATCGTCGAGGCAATCCCGGTTAGGGTATTCTGCACTGCTAATAATGATAGCGATACTCCCAGAAAAGGACCAAAAAACGAGCCAACTGTGATGCGGCTCATCGCTGCCCGGTTCTTGAGCGCGGCAAATACTTTACCCCAGCGTCTCATAAAAAAGAATAAAATCGTGAATCCGGAAATACCGGCAATAATCCGGATTTGAGTCGCGGCAAAGGGGCTGTATTCACCCATCCCGTATTTGCTGAAGATCAGCCCAATTGCTTGACCCAAAGTTCCCCCAAAAGCAAATAAAATCCCCGATAGTGGATGGGAAAATTGTACCTGTCGGCGCGTCTCGCCTCGTTCGAGAATCACCAAACTGATACCACCGATTGTAATTAGCATTGCCAGAATTTCCAAACCGGTTAGATTCTCACCTAAAAAAAGCCATCCGATAACTGCCGTGACTGGCGGTACCAGCGCCATGATCAGCATCGAGATTCGGGCACCGATTATCACGAATGCCTGGAATAAAAACAGATCACCAAGCGTGAATCCCACTAATCCCGATAACAAAAGCCAGTTCCAGTTTGTCGTAGTTGCATCAGTCGGGAGTAACTTACCACGAAAAATCAGCGTAAAGCTGCTAAGAAATAAGAATCCGATAATCAATCTGATATAATTGACTGCCAACGAACCGACTTTTTTCCCGGCCGATTCAAAAGACAGAGCAGTAATCGTCCAGCAGAATGCTGTCCCTAATGCCGCAAATTCACCTAAGTGTGATTGGAACATAAATTATCTAATCCCCTTATGATAGAAATATTGATTGACTATTTTCAGCTGGTCAGCAGTGAAATCCTGAATTTTCATCCTTCGACATTCTGCTCTGATCGCATCTTCCAATTCCCAAATGTAAGTAAAACTCTTGCCGGATAGTGATTCAATAACATCAAACTCGCTTTGATTTAACCGACCTTTGGCCAGATTTTCAAACTGCGAAATCTGTCGACTGGTAATATCTATTGGATCATAATTAGCAAAATGAAAAATCGTCTGAACTGTATCGGCATTCATAAAGCTGGCATTGTGCAGTGCATTGAAAAAGTGTATCTCACTATCATAACTCTCTTCGAAGTCGCTGGAATTTAAGAAAATTCCTTCCTTTGCCAGTCGATTATTCACAGTGTTATTCACATCAAACCGACGTTTCTGAAATACCTCCTGATTAAACACATTTTGCCAGACAAAGAGCGCCAGGAGACAAAAAAGAGCGGAAAAAACGGGTGTCACAATCCAGCCGGCGATTATTTTGCCTACCAACCTGTATTTAATATTTCGGGCACTCCGGGCTAAACCGATGCCGATGACCGCACCAATTACCAGCTGCGAGCTGGAAACCGGAACCAGCGGAAAAGCCGGCAACCCGATAGATAACAGAAAATCATGCAGCCTCTGTGAGGCAAAAAGAAAAAGAACCAGCGATTCTGCAAAGACAACGATCAATGCCGCCTGAGGGGTCAACTTAAAAATTGACTGTCCAACAGTTATCATGACCCGGTAGGAATAAGTGTATACGCCAACGGCAATCGCCAGTCCACCCAGCAAAAAAAGTTGCCGAACGCCGTTAAATAACAAGGGCCCCAGACGGATACTATGAAAAGGTGAAATCGGAACGAAGACACCCATAACGTTGGCGATATTGTTCGCTCCCAGTGAATAAGCGCCAAACGCCCCAATCAGAAGCAATCCGAACCGCGTATAGGCGTCCAGCCGATAAAGGTGGATTCTTACCAGAATGTTAAAACGCAATAGCAGTTTATAAATTAGGAAAGCAAAAATTCCGGCCAGCAGCAGGCTTAAAATCCACGAACTGATAATCTTCGATAATACCTGCAGATTGGTCAGCATACCGGAGAAAAGATTCCAGCCAATGATTGAACCTACGATTGCCTGAGAGGTAGAAATCGGCAATTGCAGACGCGTCATCCAATAAACTGTAAATGCCGTCGCCAGAACGACGATAAAAGCCCCGGCGATTTTATTCACCGAACCCAGTTGAGTCAGGGTCACCGAAGCGCCGCGACCCGAAATAACCGCTCCCAAAATAAGAAAAATACTGGCAATCAATGCAGCGGTTCGGAACCGCACCATCTTGGTACCGACCGCAGTCCCAAAAATATTGGCGGCGTCATTGGCACCTAACGACCAGCCCAGAAAGAGTCCACTGGATAAATACAAAATGGTAATCATGCCATTATCTCAATTGTATTCCCACCTGTCAGATAGATCGTTTAATAGTATAAATTGCCAGTCGGTCGGCCACATCTTCGGCTTTATCAGCCAGGGAATCCATTTTGATAATAAAGTGCCGAATATGGTTTTTCTGGGCCAGCTCCAGATTGCTGCTAAAAACCTTGCGTTTTATTTTATCCGCAATATGATCGGATTCCTCTTCATAATGATAGACCTTGTGCAGATTATTTTTTACGGTCAGCGGATCACATAAAAACCTGCGCGCCGACTGGACAACCTCTTCGACGCAGCTAGCGGACATTCTGGCCAGTTCCAGAAAATCATCGTGATATTCTTCCGGAATGAATGGCGTCTCGATCGAAAATTCCTTTAGCACGTGCTTGGAACCATTAACCAGTTTATCCATGTTTTCCAGCAGACCCAGCATATCTCCCCGGGATTCAGGAATCAAGGTCTCCGTATATAGACGGTTTTCAATGTCCCGGCGTAATTGATCGGCGCGATTCTCCAGGACATTCACTCGTTCCAGCGAATTATTGAATTCCTCATCCTGATGCTTCAGATAACGTTCGACTCCCTCGGTGTAAATCAATACCGACTCACTAACGATATCCATATAATTATCGGTCTCTTTTTCTAAATATTTTACCTCTTTAAATAACATGATACTATTCCATCCTTTGATTTATTTCCAATTTTTATAAGGATTGACTACCAAATTGGCGTTTAAATATCGCGGATCACCACTCACTTCTTTACCCAGCCAACTCGGTTTGGAAAATTTCTGATCTTCATTTTCAAGTTCGATTTCTGCTACCACCAGTCCGGCATTTTCAGCCAAAAATTCATCCACAACCCAACGGTGATTGGCATATTCAATCTCGTAGCGGATTTTCTCAATAATCGGTTTCAAGCATAACTTATCCAGTAATTCTAAGGCATCATGCACCGGAATTTTGTATTCATATTCACTGCGCGAGCGCTCCGAAATCAGTGATTTGAATGTCAGGTAAGCCTTTTTGCCGGCAACCCGGATCCGGACGACTCTCCGATTGTCAATGGAAATATAGCCCTGCCGATAGTAAGTTCCTTTAGCACCGGATTTATACTCATCGTTAGTAACCAGGAATTTGCGTTCGATTTCGATTGCCATTTAGCTATTATTCCTCAAAATAATCTCTTGTCCAATTTTCCTCCCGATAATTTCGATTTTTTCGGCGGTATGTTCAAACGCTTCTTTTTTATCTGCACTCTCTGCCATCACCGAATAGCAGGCTTGAATTCCCCTAGCAGATAATCTTTTTTTATCGGCAATAATCTGTCCTGCCACGGCAATAATCGGAATTCCGCGATTCCTTACCCGATTGACCACTCCCATAACCGTCTTGCCCTGAAAAGTCTGAGCATCAATCTGTCCCTCGCCGGTAACTACAAAATCAGCCTGTTTGAGACTTTCATTAAAATTGATTTCATTCAGGACACAGTCAATTCCCCTCTCCAGGCAAGCATTCAGGAAGGCAGCTAATCCGGCGCCCATCCCACCGGCGGCACCCGCTCCGGGTAAATCACGAACCCATCGGAAAACGGAATTTTCAACAATTTCAAAAAAAGATTCCATATTTTGTTCCAGAATTGGCAAATCTCTTTCTGATGCTCCCTTCTGTCTGGAATAAGTGTATACCGCCCCATTCTGGCCTAATAAAGGATTTTGCACATCACAGGCAACAATAAAAGTGCTTTCCCGGATCGCAGGGTTGAGATTATCCAGCACTAACCGGCGACAACTACCGATTAATTGACCATTCATCGGTTCAGTCAGCTCTTGATTATTTTCATCGAAAAAGCGCACTCCCAAAGCCTGAGCCATCCCGGCTCCTCCGTCAGTTGTCGCCGAACCGCCAACTCCGATTATAAACCGACGAAATCCCTGATTCAGCGCAGCTGCAATCAATTGACCGGTACCAAAAGAGGTCGTGTTAAACGGATTCCTTGCTGAGGGAGGAATCAGAGTCAATCCGGAAGCTTGCGCCATTTCAATGATTGCCGTGCTCGTCTTTGATATTTCGTAGTAATTAGCCTGAATTGGTTTTCCAACTGGATTCTTGACCGTCATGGTGTATATCTTGCCTGCAAGATTTTGATAAAATACGTCTAAAAATCCTTCACCGCCATCCGATAACGGGATTGATTTAGTAATGATCTTCGGATCAACTGCAAGAATCCCGCGCGCCAATGCCCGACATACTTCAGTTGCTGACAGGCTTTCTTTAAATGAATCCGGCGCTAATAAAATTGTCGGTAAATTATAATTTTTCATGACCTTCAATCTTATAAATCAATTCGGTTAAACTGAAAAGAGCGGTACAATTCCCCTATAATCGAAAGGCATCCTGAATGTGACGAAGATTGTATCCCGATTTGGTAATAGTAACACCAATAACATCAAACCGGCAATTAAGGTCAAATTCCAGATGCCGCGAAAGAAAGGCATCGGCAATGAGTCCCAGCTGCTCCATTTTCCGTTCGTCTACCCAGCTTACCGGTTTACCAAAGACCTGATGCCGCTGGGTTTTTACCTCAACAAAACTCAACACATCATCTTTGGTAGCAATTATGTCTATCTCACCATAAGCCCCGGCATGAAAATTTCGCTGGATAATAGTAAATCCGTTATTGTACAAATAATAAGCCGCCAGATCTTCGCCATACTTCCCCAGATAGCGATTATTGGCAACATTTTGGATGTCAACCACATGTTCCCGCACTCCGCTGAAGGATTTTCGATGGATTAGACAAGGTTTCAACTTTTGAACAGCTTTCAAATGCTCAGCTGTTCCATATCCTTTGTGCTTTGCGAATCCATAACCGGGGAATACCTGATCCATTGTAACCATAATCCGGTCCCGGAAGACTTTGGCAATAATGGATGCTGCTGCAATAGAGTAACACGAACGATCACCGCCGATGATCGCCGTCTGGGGATAGATTTTATCCGGTAGACCGCGTCCATCTACCAAAATATGATCAATCTTCAATTTTAGTCTGCCAATTGCCTGCCGCATTGCTTTATGCGTTGCTCGCAGGATATTAATCCGGTCAATCTCTTCCGGACTAACTGATCCGATCCCAACTGCTCTGGCATTAGCGGTTATTTTTTCATACAGTTGCTCACGTTTCCGGGCACTTATCATTTTTGAATCCCGAACATCTTGGATTATTTCCGAACTTTGATCGAAGACGACTGCCGCAGCTACTACAGGTCCGGCAAGCGGTCCCCGCCCGGCTTCGTCAATACCAGCAACGAATTGCAGTCCTTTTTGCCATAAATCCTTTTCGAGGTAAAGTTTAGGAGATATCTTTTCCATTAACAGAGAATTTAATTGTGAATGACAATAGAGACAAATGTCATCTTATGATTGCACACGTCCGAAGTTATGAAAACCTCGGAGGTGCAGTGTTATTAAGGAGTAGCGTTTTTCTTGACTATTAGCTCTTCATTAATTAGTTTCAGTGCAACTTTGAAGATGATTAAAATTAAAATTTAGGAGGTAGAGGTGGCTAGCAAAGAGTACAAACCATTCGTACCGGATAAAACAGATCTGAAAGAGTTCACTCTCAGAGCGCTACTCATCGGATTGGTGATGGCGGTTGTGCTGGGAGCGGCAAATGCCTATCTCGGCTTAAAAGCCGGTATGACGATCGCCGCGACTTATCCCGCCGCCGTCATCGGGATGGCAGTTCTGCGCTTAATGAAGGGCTCGATCCTCGAAGAGAACTTTGCCCGAACGGTCGGTTCTATCGGTGAATCAGTTGCCGCAGGTGCTATTTTCACTATCCCGGCTTTCTTTATCGCCGGAATCTGGCCGGAATTTTTCACTTTGGGACATTATCTGACCTCTACGCTAATTATGATTGTTGGTGGTGTACTAGGTATCATGTTCGTGGCACTTTTACGCCGGGTCATGGTCGAGGATGTCGAACTGCCCTTCCCGGAATCTGTCGCTGCTGCCGAAATTCACAAATCGGGACAATCGGGCAGTACTGGATCCAAATTTCTCTTTAGCGCCATGGGTTTTGGCGCACTAATTCAGACACTGGGACAATTAAAGTTTTTCGCAGCTCGGTGGCAACACTTTGTTAAGTTTGCTCCTAAAACGCTCAGTGTCGGAAAGTCCGGCAGCGCGGCAGTTAAAGGTGGCCTTCTACTCAGTTCACCGGGAGTCAGTCCAGCCTACATCGGAGTTGGCTACATTATCGGTCCCAAATTAGCTTCCCTTAACTTCAGTGGAGGCTTGATTGCCTGGGGCTTATTAGTACCGATGATAATTTACTTTTTGGCACCTAATTTAATTTCAGCCGGAATCATAGCCGATCAATCAAGCTGGTCAGCGATGGCCATGGATGTCTGGAAAAATATCGTCCGCCCAATCGCCATCGGTGGAATGTTGGTTGGAGCCGGATCTACCCTCTATCGCATGCGTAAAAGTCTGGCTACCGGAATAGCCCGCTCCATTAGTGATGTCAAAAAAGCGGCGACTGGTGATGTTACAACAGAACGTACGGCTAAAGACCTCAACTTTAACTTGATCGTGATCGGAGTTATTTTCGCTGCTGTGGCAACTTTCCTGATAACCTGGCTGGTATTTCACACCTCTATACTGGTTGCCATTGTGACCACGCTAGTAATGATCATTGCCGGTTTCTTTTTCGCTGCTGTCTCAGGTTATTTGGTTGGGATAATCGGATCGAGTAATAATCCGATTAGTGGCTTAACTTTATCCACTCTGGTAGTCACCGCACTATTGATGGTTGCTCTAGGCGTCAAAGGTCATGAAGGTATTGCCGCCGTTCTGGGAGTCGCTGCGATAGTCTGTGTTGCGGCGGCAGTTGCCGGTGAAATGCTGCAGGATCTCAAAGCCGGTCATATTCTCGGCGGTACACCCTGGAAAATGGAAGTTGGCGACATTATTGGAGTCATCATTGCTGGTCTGATCATGTTCATCCCGTTGGTCATTCTAAATCAAGGAGATATAGCAACCGGTCTCAAAGAGGGCTATGAAGGTGGATTCGGAAGTCAGAACCTGTCAGCTCCACAGGCTGGTTTAATGGCAATGCTTTCCAAAGGTATTGTCGGCGGCCAAATGGCTTGGCCTTTAATCATCGTGGGAATGTTAATGGGCTTTGGCTTTATCCTGATGCAGATTAAGAGCCCGATGCTCGTCTCAGTTGGAATGTATCTCCCACTCGAAACAACCTTTGCCATCTTCATCGGCGGTCTGACCAAGGGTATTGTAGAACTAATCAGCAAACGAAAAAAACACAACGAAGCTCAAGTTGCCCGGATGGACAATATCGGTGTGCTGCTGGCAGCTGGCTTGATTGCCGGTGAGGCACTGGTTGGTCTGGTGTTTGCCGCGCTGGCTTTCTTCGAAGTTGATGTCTTTGTAATCTTTAAGAATCCCTCATTTATTGTCAGTCTGGGAGTCTTTGTCCTAATTATGTACGTCCTCATCCGGTTTCCACTGAAGAACGCTGGCAATCCAGATGAACCGGCACCACCCACGGCAGTATTTTAATAGGTTGAATCAATTCATTATTTTCGATGTTTAAATTCGGGCCTCGGGGAAGTAGCAAAACAATCAATATGTATGACCTAATTCCCCGCGCCCTAGTTAAATCCGAAACCACTCCCGATGGGAAAATTATCCTGCTGAAACCGAAATTTAAAAATGCTTTCATAGTAAAACATTTAATGCCTCATCTCAAACGTCCCTTCTATCGAATTCATCTCGATGAAATCGGAACATCTACCTGGCAGAAAATAGACGGTGTACGCAGTGCAGGATTAATTGCCGAAGAGGTAAGCCAGGAATTGGGAACGGCGGTCGAACCGGCCTTCAAACGTGTCGGTCTGTTCCTGCACCAGCTTAAAAAAGGAGATTTAATCGAGTTTTAAAATATGTCAAAACAAATTCCTATTACTGAAGAGTTCCTGCGTCAATTACCAAAGACCGAACTGCACTGTCACCTTGATGGCTCACTGCGCTTGAATACTATACTCGATCTGTCTCAAAAAGATAAGGTGGAATTACCGTCTACAGATCCCGACACTTTGTTAAAAATGGTGTCCGTTACCGGTCATAAGGGCACTCTTGCCGATTATTTAAAAAAATTCGAGATCACTTTATCCGTACTCCAAACTCCCGAAGCTCTGAGTCGCGCGGCTTATGAGCTGGCCGAGGATTGTCATTCGGAGAATGTGCTTTACCTCGAAGTTCGCTATTCACCGATATTACATACAAAGCGCGGCATGACGCCTATGGAATCCGTTGATGCCGTTCTCAAGGGACTTAAGCAGGCTGAACAAGATTTCAAGATTAAGACCGGCATCATTATCTGTGGAATCCGCAGCATTTCACCGGAAGTTTCTTACCGCATGGCGGAGCTGGCAGTTGCTTTTAAAAATCGCGGGGTAGTCGGTTTCGATCTGGCTGGAATCGAAGAAAATTTTCCTGCCAAAGATCACCGCGAGGCTTTTTCACTGATTTTAAATAACAACATCAACACGACCCTCCACGCCGGTGAAGATTACGGACCAGAATCAATCCATCAGGCTGTTCACTACTGCGGGGCACACCGGATTGGGCATGGTGTGCGTCTCAAAGAGGACGGTGATCTGCTGAATTACATCAATGATCACCGCATCGCTCTCGAAATCTGTATGACCAGTAACATTCATACTGGCAGTATTAAAAGTTATGAGTCGCATCCTTTCAAATTTTATTATGATTACGGTCTGCGAGTTACCCTCAATACCGATAACCGCCTGATCTCAAATACCAGCCTGACCAAAGAATATCTGCTGGCACATCGCTATTTCAACCTCAAAATTACCGACTTCAAGGAAATCATCATCGGGGGATTCAAAAGCGCTTTTATGCCGCATCGGATCCGTACTGAAATTATTAAGCAGATTGCTGAGCAGTTAGATACTTACGTTTCAGTTTAACCCTAAGATTTAAGCATTCATTCCAAACCAAAAAAAAACATTAGGTTTCTTAGAAATTATATCTTAATATCCGCTGCATTGAATTCGACCATTATCTATTTGCCCAATAATTACAACTAAAAAGTTGAGCGATAGATTAATCAGTCGTTTTCAGTAGGTTTATTAATCAAAAATGATTTTAAGTAATCAAAGGAGTGAAAGTTGAACATCTATGTGGGTAATCTACCCAGAAGCACAAATGAAGAGGCAGTTAAAAATCTTTTTCAAGAACACGGCGAAGTTACTGAAGTGAAATTAATAAAAGATCAATATTCAGGCGATTTGCGCGGTTTTGGATTTGTGGAAATGCCTAATAAATCCGATGCACTGAAAGCCATTGCAGCTGTAAATGGTAAAGAGTTGGATGGACGGACTTTAGTAGTGAACGAAGCCCGCCCCCGGACTGATAGATCGGGTGGTGGATTTAAAAGAGGCGGCGGCCGGGGAGATCGCGGCTCTCGCTCCCGTTCCTGGTAACAATTGGCGTTAGCGCTAATATAAAAAGCCTCATGAATTACGAGGCTTTTTATATTTTTGCTTTGCCGAAAATCAGTATCATTAAAAAAGCAACTCCTTCCTTCGGATGAGGAGAGTTTGCTTTCTATCAGATCATCATTGACGACATGTTCAACGGCCGGTTCAGGTTTTATTTAATTTCTTAGCCTGCTTTTCGGCCCGTTTTTCTTTCAATGATTTCTGCGGTTTCTTTTTACATTCCTTGCGGGTATTGCGTTCCTTACCCATGACATTCTCCTTCTGATTTCCTCAAATCCTGGTTATTCTTAGAGCAAATCACCAATTTTCCCCAAGAACTTCAAAGTAAGCCTGGGGATGGGCACAGGCGGGACATGAAGTCGGTGCTTCTGGACCTTCATGAATATAGCCGCAATTTAAGCAGCGCCATCTGATGGATTTATCTTTTTTGAATACTTTACCATCAGCAATATTCTTTGCCAGATCGAGATAGCGTTTCTCATGCTGCCTCTCGGCAACGGCAATTGCCTTAAAAACGTTGGCAATTGCCTCGAATCCTTCCTGGCGGGCAATTTCTGCATAATTTGGATACAT
>Ga0315555_1002021_pt1 | contig 14490 bp, 12 predicted proteins | sample SalMarSW160380MG_FD_202113 | JGI IMG/M metagenome (GOLD analysis project Ga0315555, IMG submission 202113) | Salt marsh sediment microbial communities from the Plum Island Ecosystem LTER, Massachusetts, United States - Salt Marsh Sediment SW1603-80 ... | reverse complement strand
TGCTACCTATGGACGCAGTGGGGAAAAGCAGGCTACCGGAGGTTGAGGCATTTAGAAGTGGGCCGTGAGCTGGCATGGAACACATGCAAATCGCATCACGGGCCGTGGCGCCTGAGCCGCAGCCCCGGGCTTGCCTTCGCACTGACGACGCGCTATTTTGTCGCAAAGGGTTTACCTTTGCTTCATGTGAACGTGTATCCTCCTCTCCTCGGCACAGGATCAGTTCCTGGTAGGCACTTCGCGCCAGCGCTTTTCCTCTGGCATGGAGTTTTCCTCCCCCTTCGAAATTCCTTCGGGAGTCCACCGGAGCAATGAACACATGCCCTTTCTTCCGACACAGATTCGTCATCTTCTTCCCTTCAAAGTATTCGTCGGCAACGACCACCAGATGAACGTTGTCGGGAAGATCCATCTCTTTCACAATCAGGCAGGCAAGATCAACCTGCGTTTTGAACACGAGACGATTTCCTTTGCGACGCCCCAGCTTGAGCTTCTTGTTCTGGCGATTCACGTATTTCTTGGTGTAGTAGCTCCTGCGGGGCAAAGGAATGCGCGCTCCCGAAGCGGTAATTACGATCCCTTGCACGAATGTGTGCGCTTTGGTGGATCGGCCTTTGCCGCCTCTCTTCTTCTTGCGATATTGGATCGCGTTGCCCACTTTCGTTTCACTGCCCCGCTGTATGCACACGCCGTCTATAGCCAGAAACCATGTCTCCTCTTCTCCTCCCGCTCTTTTGAGCTCCTGCTCGACCTGTCGTTTCGACTCCGCTCGCACCATATCTCGAGTACGAAAAGAATCACGACGCATGCGTCGCGATACGGAACCGGGCGTGCGTTCCAAGCTCAGCACTTCTCTGCCGATGGCCGATTGCGTGCGCTTTCCTCTTGTCAGCAGGATTCCTGCAAGTATCCACGGAAGCACCGTTCGCCTGTTCTTCGAAAGCATATTGTGAAATCGGGTACCGAAGGACTCAAGACGGGACGGAATCGTGACGATCATTATGGTAGCTCCTCCTCCGAGGTGACCAAGAAACATATCCGTTCTTGGTATCGTCATCTCGAAGTGGGGAGCTTTCCTTTTTTCGCAGCCTGTCATGCCGTTATGACCCCAAAAAGTGCAAAGTTATTGATATGAATCTTGACAGCATCATATTTGAATTGAGCGTCATTGTTGTCGGCGCTGCCGCGCTGGGAACGCTCTTTCTCTATGCCAGACAACCGATATTGATCGCCTATATCGCCATCGGCTTTGCCGTCGGACCCAACGGGCTTGCGCTAATTCGAAGCACCGATCACATTGAAGAAATCGCTCACTTCGGCGTCATGCTGCTCCTCTTCTTGATCGGCCTTAATCTGCAACCCCTGAAGTTCCTTAAGCTCTTCCGCAAGACTGCTCTTCTCACATTTGGTACTTCAATAGCATTTGGGGGAGCGTCGCTTCTGTTCGCGTTGCTGCTCAAGTATGACGTGCATAGTGCGGTTCTCTTTGGTGCGGCTATGATGTTTTCCAGTACGGTTGTCGGTCTGAAGCTAGTTCCAACTACCACGTTGCACCACAAGAGGACGGGGGAGGTCATGACTAGTGTCCTTCTTCTGCAAGATATGCTGGCCATTTTCGTTATCCTCTTTGTCACGGGAGAGAAGAGTGATCACGTGCTGGTGACTTTTTCAATGCTTGCGGGAAAGTTCGCGTTTCTGTGCTTGCTCTCGTTTGCAGGCGTGCGTTATCTGATGGTGCCACTCCTCAGAAGATTCGACGTGGTCCAGGAATATACGTTTGTTGCAACGTTAGGCTGGTGCTTGCTGTGGGCTGAGTCAGCTCATGTTCTGGGACTTTCCTATGAAATGGGGGCGTTCATCGCTGGGCTCTCAATCGCGTCGTGCGCAGCTGCCCTTGCCATCGCTGAGCACCTGAAGCCGCTACGAGAATTTTTTCTCATTCTCTTTTTTTGTGCGGTAGGGGCGGAACTAGATTTTCGTTTGGAGCCCCGTCTTCTTCTTGCGGCGCTCGTCTTTGGTGTGGTTCTGGTGCCCTTGAAGACCCGCGTGTTTCGTTTTGCATTCAGAGTGAGTGGGGAGTCTCAGGAATTGTCACGGGAGCTATCGGTGCGTCTCGCGCAGTCCAGCGAGTTTTCGCTCCTGGTTGTGTTCGCCGCATTATCAGCGGGCGTTCTGTCAGCTGAAAAGGCTATGGTGGTGCAGATTGCCACAATAGTTTCCTTCATCGTTTCCACGTACTGGGTGGTGTTGAAGTACCCCACGCCAATCTCCATGAGCTCTGGCCTCCGCCAGGATTGAGAATAGATGGGCAAGATTGAAGCCAAGGGGTTCAACACTGACCAGCTTCGGCACGCGGCTTTGCCGCGCACCTCGCTGGCAGGTTAACCCCGACGTTGGAATCTGCGAAAAAAAAGACCTGTTGCAGAACTGGCTTCCATCCGATATTCTTATTGTAGGAGGTGAGGCTATGCAGTTTACTGCGGTATTCAAGAAGTTCGCCGAAGGCTACGCTGCGTTCATAGAGGAGTTGCCCGGCGCCAATACGCAGGGCGCAACCATGGAGGAGGCGCGGGCAAATCTTGCTGAAGCGGTTGAGCTCGTTCTCGAGACGAACCGTCGACTGGCGGAAGAATCCCTCGTTGGGGAAGATGTAATTCGAGAGCCTTTCTCTGTTCCTGCCTGATGAAACGACGGGACCTGATCCGCCATCTGGAGAAGCACGGTTGCGAGTTCTCACACGAGGGCGGCAGTCATACGGTTTACGTCAACAGAGCAGTTCGTAAGTGTTCCACCGTTCCTCGCCATCGTGAGATTCTCAAGTTCACAGCTCGGAAGATCTGCCGGGATCTCGAGGTGCCGCTACCGTAGGCGGGATTCCAACCAGCGGTTCAACTTGACCGTCGCTTACGCGCCGGCAAGTTAACCGCGCCGTTAGTTGCAGGAACAAGTAATGCCTGAAGGTGCTGCTAAGAAATCCCCCGACAAGAACCGCCGCACAGCGATTCTCACCAAGGTCTGGACTGTAGGCATCACGGGTGTGGTTCTGCTTGCCGGGATATGGTTCGTGTCGGTGTGGCGCACGCACTCGGTTGTCAAGAACTGCGAACGAATTCGGAGACTTGGCCAGCCGAGCCCGGAAGAGGCCATTGAAAAGCTCGGCGGTCTGGAGCGTGCGCGAGCCCGGCTGAAATCGTACCTAAACCTACATCGGAAACTCGCCACAGAAAGAACTAACGCCGCGTTTCTGCTCGGCCGTTGTGGAAAGGCCGTTATGCCGGACCTGATAGAACTTCTGGATGATAATGACAGGTCCGTGTCCGAGGAAGCAGCCTTCTCTCTCGGCGACATGGGAGCGGATGGTATGGAGGCGATTCCGGCACTGCGGAGGAAGGCGAGTCCGATCATCAAGGCGTTTGAAGCCGGCATAGACGTAATGCGTCGTGACCCTTTCCCTGAGTGGGCTGCCTACCTGACCCTCGAGAAAATCCGCGAGGCAAAGTCCGACCCGGAATCGCGTTCAGAGACCCCCTAGAAGGCAACTAACCCCTATAACGCCAGCCATGTCAAGTGACGACACGTAAGCTGCGGGCAGGAACCTTCCGGTTTCTGCCAGGACCGCCCCGGGGCGGCTCACCGTTCAGAAGGAATGGGCACTCTGTCTTAATTTCGAGTTGCGGCGCCTCATGGAACTGAGCACCAAACCCCTATCGAGGCTCAATCGATCGTGAAGTATCCAGGAGCGATTCTCCGGTCGACTGCGGGATGCGCAATGAACCCGCGGCCTAGAAACATGTCGGTACCCTCGTGCCGGCCTACTCAAGCGGTAGGGCTGGGGACGTTTCGGTCCCCGCCAGTTAGTCCCAGGCTCGGGGGAGGGGCACAGTACACACGCCACCTGAACGGATGGCTCTGTGCCCTCGGGTTTCCCCTGAGAAACAGCGCGGTTGCTTCAGACAGCGCCCACTTGAGATGGGCGTTGCCGATCTTGGCACCTCCGGTGCCGCGGACCTTGCCGGCGGATGAGTGCTGGCATTTGACGAGCCGGGCGTAGGAGGCGAATTGCTGGACGGTGGGGAATCGGCTGATGTCATGGATTTCGAAGAGAATGACAAGAGACAGGATCTTCCCGACACCGGGTACGCTTTTGAGAATGGAAACGGTGTGCTGATGTTGGCGCCGGACGGCCCTGAGGATCTCGTTTTCGATGGAGTTGATGACCTGTTCGAAATGGTCCATAAGAATGGTGTCGAGCTCGACGTTCTTCCGGGCGGCATGATCGGGGAACCGTTCGACGAAGCCGTCCCGGGTAGACTTGCGATCGATTCTCTTGCCGAACGCGGGCAGGTTGTACTGGCTGTTGGTATTCTGGGCGCGGGTAATGAGTTCGGCCCTGTGGCGCACGAGGTAGTTGCGGCGCCGAAGGAGATCCCTGGTTGAGCGCATTCCTCGAGGATAGGTGTAGGCGAGGGGGAAGTTGCCGCCGGCCAGGAGCGCGGAGTACAACGAACACAGGCAGGTATACAAGTTCTTCAAGCTTCGGACGGATCCCCTGATAGAAAAGATGAAGAAGAAGAGATCGACGACCCGGAGGGGAGAAAGATCTACAGCAAGAGGATGGAGATAGTGGAACCGGTATTCGGCAACATAACAGCTAATATCGGATTAAGAAAGTTCACTCTCAGAGGGAAGGAAAAAGTAGATATCCAATGGAAGTTGTTTACGATGATACACAATATTTGGAAGGCGTGCCGATACGGTCCGATCCCAATATGACATCAGGATAAGAATGAAGTATCATTAGATGCATCGAGAAGTTCTAGAAAACAATTCTTGGGAAGGAAACCAGGCTTAGATTCAGGCTTTTTCTACAGCCTCGTTGGACGAAAGAAGAGAGCCAATGAAGACATTTCGCTACGACACAGCACCGCACTGGTTCAAAGGCAATACCCACATCCACAGCATTGCTTCTGACGGGGGCAAGACATTTGGGGAACTGGCTGAACTGTACGCAGCTGGCGGATATCATTTTCTGTTTCGCACAGACCATTGGGTCGCTTCAAATGCCTCAGCGGATGAAGAGTCCTATCCCCTGCTGTGGCTAGACGGCGTGGAACTTGATGGTCGAGACACAACGGGCTCATTGTTCCATGTCGTCTGCCTTGGCCCCGTGAAGGGCATCGTCCGTGAGGACGGTCTGGTGGCTGGAATGGAGGCCGCCCGGGCGCAGGGCGCCATAATCATTGCCGCACATCCGCACTGGTGCGGCAACTCCCTGGACGACTGTCTGCGCTGGCGGTTTGATGGTATCGAGATTTACAACCATGTATGCCACTGGCTCAACGGCAAAAGCAACGGCTTGGTCCACTGGGATGCCATCTTGTGCGAGAACCCCAACGCGCTGGCCTTCGCGGTGGACGACGCGCATCTGAAGCCCGAGCACCCGGGCTGGAACGGGGGGTGGATTATGGTAAATGCCGAGACATGCGCACCCCAGAAGATTCTCTCTGCCATCCAACGAGGAAACTTCTACTCAAGCTGCGGCCCGGAGATTCAATCACTTACGTTCGATGGTGCCGAACTATCCATGACAACATCGTCAATCCGCTTCGCGCGGCTCGTCGGCCCAGGTTCGAACGGGAAGAGAATCGGCACTTTTGACGGGACACTATTGACCGATGTGAGTATGCGGGTCCCTAATGACTGGGAATATGTTTACGTGGAAATCGAAGACAACGCTGGGCGCCGAGCCTGGACGAACAATCTGTTCATTGACGAAGAGCCGTCCAACAAGCCGGATGCAGGCGACGGCAAATAGCCGCGCCTGATCCGCAAACGTGTGTGCTGAACTTGTTGAAGAACTTAAACCCGAGAAATTATTGAAACATCTTTTCCAAAAAGAGGGCGATAAATGAATCTGGTGGTAGTCAGTATAATAATATTTGCGATTGCTGTCATAATGACGATGACAGGCCGGGGCGGAGGAAATTTTTATGTCCTGGTGCTGGTTGCGGCCGGTCAATTTATGCATCAAGCGGCGACTTCGGCACAGTTTATTCTGATGTTAACCGCTTTCGCCGGGATGTTGATTTTTCAGAAAAATAAGACTGTTGATTGGAAGCTTGCGCTTGTTATCGATCCGCCGACGGATATTATGGCGTTCGTTGGAGGATATTTTTCCAGCTGCGCCAGCAATGTTTCTTTGAAATTGATATTGGCGGGGCTTCTTGTCATAGCCGGGTTTTTGATGCTCGTAAAAATAAAAGAACGACCTATTCATACTGCAAGGAAATTCGGTTACTGGCATCGAAATTTTCAAGGACAAAGCTATGTCGTAAATCTTTGGTACACGATTCCCATTACTGCACTTGCCGGTTTAGCCGCCGGTGCGGTAGGAATATCCGGCGGCTCATTTAAGGTTCCGTTAATGGTTTTACTCTGCGGGGTTCCAATGCGGATTGCCGTGGGTACATCTTCTGCGATGGTTGCCGCAACGGCTGTTATGGGTTTTATTGGCCATACTACTCAAGGGCATTTTGACCCCAAAGGGGCGATTCCATTTGCGTTGGTCGCTGTTCTTGGTGGACTCATAGGCGGTAAATTTGCGCTGAGAACCAAGCCGGATAAATTAAAGAAGCTATTCGCATATACAACGTTAGCGGCGGCTTTATTCATGATTCTTAACGCATTGTTTTCTAAAGGATAAACGGACATAACACCCATTAAGCCCGTGAACGCAAGCAAAAACGGACCCCCGTAGAGAAAAGCTTTTCCCCATGATTCTTTCCTCCGAACTCGACAAGGAACAGCTCCGCTTAGTTTCCGTAAACAGGCGGGACGTAACGAGACATCCAGCCAAACACATATCTTCTATATCCTCTTTCCGCTGAAGTCCCGTATCATGTTCGACGGTCTCACCCCGAACGCCCGGTAGAAGACTCGGGAAAAGTAGAGCGGGTCCTTGAACCCGACCGCGAAGGCGGTCTCGCTGACGTTCATTTTCGAGGACACCAGTATCTCCCGGGCTCGGCGAAGCCGCAGCTTGTTCCGGTACGCAACCGGGGTGACGCCGAACGCCTTCTTGAAGAGCGTTTCCGCGTGCGCCCCGGACAGGTCCAGCTCCCGGTAGATACGCGACATCGGCACCTGCTCGAACGCCCAGTTCTCCACCAGCTCCCTCAGGCGAATCGCCTCCCGGTGCTGGGTCTTCCGCCCCGTCTCCTGCCCCGCCTCGCAGTAATCGGCCAGCGCCTGGTAGAGAAGCGCCACCCGCCTCATGTTGCCCGCCAGGCCCGCCCCCACCACCGCGCCGATCTCCTTCACGACCGCGGCCAGCCGCTCCCCGTCGGACGGGGTGAGACGCTTGAAGGCCGGCACCACCAGGGATCGCGGCCCCACCGTGACCACCACCTGGCCCTTCGCCTTCTTCTTCCACCGGACGATGCCGTTGCCGCCGAACAGGACGAAGATGCCGCGGATCGTTCCCTCCTGCAGGTCCCTGTCGAACGTGCCCCTGGGGGCCAGGATCGCCGCCGGGGGCTCGAACCGATGGATACGGTCCCCCAGATGATACCGGGGCCCTCCCTCCAGATATACGGAAAGAACATCGCTCGGAAGCCGGGTCCCCTTCCCTCCTCTTTTCGCCTCATCGGCCTCGTCCTGCCGCACCGCCAGAATCTCCGGCACGTACGCCGCCTGGCGCCTCTTCTCGTCCATCTAAGAAACCTCCATGTTATCTCGATTTATTCAGTCTTGACCTTCCCGATATTATCCTTATTTTATAGTGGGTTAGGACGCATGACAGCCTAAGGCACGGAACAGAGCAAGTCAAATAAAAAGTCATGCTGGGAAAGGAGGCGGATATGCCTACGTACGGACGGGCGGAGATAAGGAATCTGGAGAAGGTAATCAGGAGCGGCCGGTTCTGCGACTACCGCGGCGGCTTCATGGACAAGTTCCGTGAGGACTTCGCGAAGGCGTACGGCGTGAAGCACGCGCTGAGCGGAGGCGCGGCGATGCTTCTCATGCACGCCATCCCCGGCGCGATAGGTGCGGGCGCCGGCGACGAGATCATCTGCGACCCGGTGGTGCAGTTCCACGGGATCGCGTGCCTTCACAACAACGTGATCCCGGTGTGGGCGGACGTGAGGAAGGACAACTTCCTGATGGACCCGAAGTCGGTGGAGAAGAAGATTACGAAGCGCACCAAGGCCATCTGGGTCACCCACCTCTGGGGCTTCCCGGCCGAGGTGGACACGCTCCGTAAGATCGCGGACAGGCACGGTATCTATCTATTGGAGGACTGCGCACACGCGATGTTCGCGAAGTACAAGGGCAAGTACGTCGGCAACTGGGGCCACATCGGCACGTATTCGTTCAACATGGGCAAGCAGCTCCCCACCGGCGAGGGCGGTATGGCGATCACGAACGACGACGGACTCGCAGCCCGGCTGGGCAAGCGAATCATCTTCGGGGAGAGCCCTGAGGTTCTCTCCTCTAACTATCGGATGACCGAGTTCCAGGCGGCGGTCGGCGTGGAACAATTGAAGAAGGTCCCCGGCTATCTCAAGGCGTACCGCGCGGGCAAGAAGATCATCGACGCGGTGGTGAAGAAGTGCGCGTGGCTCGACGAGCGCAAGGCCCCGGCGGGAAGCGTGGTGTCTCCCTACGCGTGGTCGTGCATATTCCGCGGCGAGCGGAAGAAGATCGACTACGGCGTGTTCAAGTCGGCGCTGAGAGAGGCGGGCGGCGGATTCGGCTGGGGCTTCACTCAGCGGCCCGCGTACATGTACGACTTCTTCCGCAACCCGAACGCGTACGGCAACAAGGGCTGCCCGTACAACTGCCACCTCTACAAGGGAACCGTCAACTGGAAAGCCGGGATGTGCCCGAACGCGGAGGACGTGATCCCGCGGCTGGTCATCACGAACAATATGACGAGCGTTGCCGAGATGAAGAAGAAGGCGAAGCTGCTGCAGAAAGCGATCGACCTGACCGAGGCCGGCGCCGTGGAGGCCTTCACGTACTCGGAGATGGACCACAAGGTGCTCGAGATAGTGAAGAAGAAGGGCCCGATCGAGCCGCTGGAGGTGATCGACATCCTCAAGAAGAAGGGCTCGAACCACATGGACGAGCACCGGATGTTTTCGATAATGGAAAACCTGCGTGACGGCTTCCCGTTCAAGCTGTCGCACGCCGGCCCGAGGAAGTTCGCGTACCACGACCTGTCGTAGCGGGCCCTTGCAGGGACGCGCCGGCGGGGATAAGATTGCCTCCATGGGTACACTCTCCCTCGGCATAGACATGGGGACCACGGCCGTGAAGGCGGCCGTACTCGATGGTGACGGGTCCGTCGTCGCCTTCGGCAGGGCCCCTACCCGGCTCCATCGGGGGGCGGCGGGGCTTGCCGAGCAGGATCCGCAGGAGATGTACGAGGACGCGCTGAACGCGGTGCGGGACGCGCTCGAGGGGACGTCGCTCGGCAACGACATCGAGTCGGTCGCGTTCTCGTCCCAGGGCGGCACCGTAATGATACTGGACGCCCAGGGCACCCCGCTGATCAGGGCAATATCCTGGATGGACGCCCGGCCAAAGCGTCTCGGCCCGGCAACGCTTCTCGGAAAGAAAGAGGATTTCTTCTACGAGAAGTGCGGCTGGAGCCCCGCCTTCGGCGGCCTGCCGCTCTCCCAGATCGTGCGCCTCAAGAAGGAGGACGAGCGGCTGATCCGCCGCGCGGGCGGGATACGGTTCGTGGACTCGTACATGGTGGAACGGTTCACCGGCGAGGCGGTATCCAGCCCGTCGGACGCGGCGATAACCCTGCTGTGGAACGTCAGGAACGGCCGCTGGGACGGGGATATCCTGAACCTGGTGGGCATCACGGAGGAGATACTGCCGCGGGTGGAGCAGTCGGGAACGGTCGCGGGAAAGATCAGGCCCGGGACCGCGCAGGTATTCGGCATATCCCCGAAGGCGCAGGTGGTGGTGGGCGGACACGATCAGTACTGCGCCGCGTTCGGCGCCGGCTGTACAGGCGCCGGTGACGTAATCGTCTCCTGCGGCACCGCGTGGGTGCTTCTCGCGATGACGAGCGGACCGGTATTCGATTCCGCGTCGCGTCTCGCGCCGGCGCGGGCGGTATCCGGGGACCTGTGGGGACTGCTGGGCTCCGCGCCCGCCGCCGGGGCGTCGCTCGACTGGTTCCGGAGGGCCGCGTCCCCCGACGGCGGCGAGATCCCGTTCGAGGAACTGGAGAATGCGGCGCGAGACACGGAACCGGGCGCCGGCGGCGCGGCGTTCGCGACGATGAGCGAGAAGAACGCGAAGCGGGGAAGATTCGTCGGGCTTTCTCTGGACCAGGGGTTCGGCCACCTGGCGCGCGCGGTGCTCGAAGGGGCGGCCACGGACGCCCGCATCCTTCTCGACCGGATGAAGACGGCCGGAGTGACCCCGTCCGCGCTGAAGGCGGTGGGCGGCGCCACCCGCTCCGCGGTCTGGATGCAGATACTCTCCGACGCCGCCGGGCTTCCGCTCGAGATCGCGGGCGCGCAGGACGCGGCGTCGTTCGGGGCGGCCCTGCTGGCCGGCCAGTCGACGGGAAGCATACCGGAGGGCCGGGGATGGCCGGCGCCGGCGGGTCGTTTCCAGCCCCGCCAGGAGCACGCCGAGGCGTACAAGAAGCTGAAGGAGCGGATACAGAAGGAGGTCGGCCGGTGATGACCGCGACGAGCGAGAAGGAACACGTGAGGCGTATCGATCGACCGGTCTACCGCGAGGAGCTGGCGCCGTACCTGCCGAAGAGGATATTCGACTCCCACGTGCACCTGGTGACGAAGGCGGTGTTCAAGCGCCGCGCGAACCTCTTGAAGATGAAAACGACCGCCCCCGCGCCCAACGTGAAGAGCTTCACGTACGCGCACCTGGAACGGGCGATGAAGACGCTGTTCCCGGAGCAGACGTGGGAGGCGCTCGTCTTCGGACCGGTATCCACCGCGGTAGACATCGAGAAGGCGAACCGGTGGATCGCGTCGCTGGCCCGGAAGCACGGGAACCTCCACCCCCTGATGGTCCCGACGCCGGACATGAAGGCGAACCATATAGAAGAAACGATCGACGAAGGCGGGTTCCTCGGCTTCAAGCCGTACCTGAGCTTCGCCCGGGTGAAGAACACCGCCGAGGCCCGGATAGAGCAATTCATGACGCCGGCCCAGATGAGGATCGCCGACGAGCGCGGGCTGATCGTGGTGCTCCACATCGCCCGCGGCGGCAGGATCGGCGACCCGGTGAACATACGCGACCTCGCAAATCTGTGCGGGAAGTATCCCGGCGCGAAGATCATCCTGGCGCATATCGGACGGTCGTACGGACCGTATTTCATAGAAAAGGCGATCCGGACGATAAAGGGATTCAGGAACCTGTACTTCGACGTCGCGGCGCTGAACGACACCGAGACGATCGAAGTGGTGATCGAGGAGACGTCCCACAAACGACTGCTGCACGCGTCGGACCTTCCGATCACCCTCACCCGGGGAGCGCATATGTGCCTCAACCGGAAGTGCTTCTTCCTGACGGAGAAGCCGCTGCCGAACTCCATCGCGCCCCCGAAGGGAATGGAGTTCCCGATGACGTACATGCACTACGAAACGGTCCGCGCGCTGATACGCGCGTGGAAGAAGCAGCGTCTCCCCCGGGCGGCGCTCACCGATATCTTCTACCGTAACGCCAGGAACCTTGTGAAGGAGGCCGGCCGATGACCCCCGGAACCGATGACAGAATCCGCCCCAGGATAGGAATCCTTCCGCTCTACCTGGCCCTGTACGACGAGGTCTCCCCGGAATGCCGGGAGGGACACCGGGCGTTCCTCGGCACGCTCGCGGAGAACATCTCCGGCCTCGGGCTGCAGGTAGAGATGGGCGAGATCTGCTGCGTGCGCAGGGAGGTGGAGAAGGAACTGAAGGCGCTCGAATCGAAGGACCTGGACCTTCTCGCCACGGTGCATCTGGCGTATTCCCCGTCTCTGGAATCCGCGGAGGTGATCGCCGGGTCCGCGCTTCCGCTGGCGGTGCTCGACACCACGAGGGCGCTCAGCTTCGGAGAAGACGCCACCTCCAAGGACATGATGGAGAACCACGGCATCCACGGGGTGCAGGACCTCGCCAATCTGCTGATACGCCTCGGCAGGAAGCATTTCATCATCGCCGGACACATGAACGACGCCGCGTTCCTGAACGAGGTGGCCGTCACCGCGCGCGCGGCCTGCTCCGCCAAGGCGCTGCGTACCATGAAGACCGTCCTTGTGGGCGACCCGTTCGTCGGGATGGGTGATTTCTCGGTCGACTACGGCGTGCTCAGGGACATACTCGGGCCGGAGGTGAAGAAGATGGATATCTCCGAGCTCGGCGCGATTGTCTCAGCCGTGACCGACGAGGAGATCGAAGCGGAAAACCGCCTGGACGCCGAACGGTTCGATCTGTCGGACCTGCCGGCCGAGGTGCTGACGCGATCGAATCGCGTCGGGCTGGCCGTGAGGAAAGCGCTGGCAGACGCGGGAGCGGGCGCCTTCACGATGAACTTCCAGGCGTTCGACAGGGATAAAGGCACTCCGACGGTGCCTTTCCTGGAGGCGTCCAAGGCGATGGCGCGGGGAATAGGCTACGCCGGCGAGGGTGACGTGCTCACCGCGTCGTTCACCGGGGCGCTGATGTCCGGGCTGGGGGAGGCGACGTTCACCGAGATGTTCTGCCCGGACTGGAAGGACAATTCGGTATTCATGAGCCACATGGGAGAGTGCAATGTGGATCTTGCCGCGGAGAAGCCGCGGCTGGTCGAGAAGGATTACAAGTACGGCAGCACGGACAATCCCGCGGTGCCGGTCTTCCCGCTGCCTAACCGCCCCTGCAACCTGGTCAATATCGCGCCGGGCCCGGACGATACCTTCACGCTCATCTCCGCCGCGGTCGAGATCCTGGACAGGGGCCCCGTCCCCGGGTTCCCGCAGGTCCCTCACTTCTGGGTCCGCTCGCGCGAGCTCAACATCAAGGACTTCCTGCGCCGCTACAGCGAGTGCGGCGGCACCCATCACCTGACGCTTTTGCCGGGGAGCCACGCCGAGGCCCTTCATCGGCTGGCGACCTTCGCCGGCATCGGCTTCGAGAGCTTCTAGCACCACCGGGCCTGAGAAATCTCCATGTATTCGGGATAAATTACGCTTGACCCCCATTATTGACGGGTTAGAGTGATGGCAGATACACGCGTTTTGTCCATATATGGAGAGCCCTATGGGAAAACAGTTCGAGATAGTATTCGAGAAGAGCGGCGCGACGGTGGTCGCGGACATGCTGGAGGACGAGGCGCCGATCACCTGCGAGAATTTCTGGGAGGGCATCGCGGAGCCGGTGCACGAGAAGATAAGCCACGGCGGAGAAACCGGCCCGGAGATGTGGTGCTTCGTGCCGCCGCCGAAGGAGGAGCTTCCCTACGAGAATTCCACCGTGTTCCCGGAGCACGGGGAGATCGTGTTCTACCACTACCGCCAGCCCCCCACCCGCGACGGCAAGATGGTCTACGACATCGGCATCTACTGGGACCGCGGCCAGAGCAAGCTGAAGCAGGGCTGGGTGGCGGCGAACCTGTTCGCCCGCGTCAACGGCGGCGATCAGATAAAGACACTCAGACAGGAAGCCGGGCGCCTTCTCCTGGAAGGATCCGGCACGGTAATCCTGAGGAGGAAAGAATCATGAGCGGCGGTCTTCCCGAAGGCAGGGTAATCACGGCTCGCGGACCGGTGGAGCCGGAGAAGCTCGGGCGGGTGCTGATGCACGAGCACATCCAGTGCGAGATCTACGACTGGGAGAAGGAGGAACTGATACAGGAGGAGAAGCCGATCACGCAGGAGCGGCACGACTTCCTCATGAAGGAGGCCGTTCCCTACATGAAACAGTGCAACGACCACAACTGTCACGCGCTGGTGGACGTGTCGCCCGCGCCGTGGCGCGCGTGGCCGACGTTCTACCCGGAGGCCTCCGACGCCGCCGACTTCCACGTCATCCTCTCAACCGGCGCCTACCGGGAAGTGGAACAGGGCACCTACTGGGTAAAGAAGCCGCAGGACGCGATATGGCCCCGGATACGGAATTCCTCCGTCGAAGAGCTGACGGAGTTCTTCGCCGGTGAGATCACCGAGGGCATCAACGGCACGGATGTGAGAGCCGGGGCGATCAAGCTGGGAACGAGCTGTCCGGACATGACGGAGACGGAGATAAAGGCGTTCCGCGCCGGGTCCCGGGCGCAGAAGGCGACGGGCGTGCACATCACCACGCACTGCACCAAGGGCGCAGAGGTGTCCCAGCTTCCCCTCTTCGACGAGGAAGGAGTCGATCTCAGCCGCGTCGTCATCGGTCACACCGCGGGGGCCCTCATGAACCCGGAGAAGCGGAAATTCTGCAAGGAATGGATGAAGCGCGGGGCGAATTTCCTGCCGACGAACCTGCGAGT
>Ga0315555_1002019_pt1 | contig 14492 bp, 21 predicted proteins | sample SalMarSW160380MG_FD_202113 | JGI IMG/M metagenome (GOLD analysis project Ga0315555, IMG submission 202113) | Salt marsh sediment microbial communities from the Plum Island Ecosystem LTER, Massachusetts, United States - Salt Marsh Sediment SW1603-80 ... | reverse complement strand
AAGAGATAATCTGGATTTCTTCTTTTTTCTAAGTACGCTGCCATCGGGTACAATATGGTCGTATTTATTCCTGCTAAGGTTATAAAAGGTAAGACTATCTGTGTCGTATCCATAGACCTGATTGATAGCCCTGTTAATTTACCAATCTTATTGATTGGGAATGGTGAATAATAATAGCCTGTAGAGATTAAACTTGAATAAGTCTTATTAGCTTCTGACAGCCTTTCTTGAATACCCTCTCTCACAGAGCTTTTTCCTGAGCCCTGGGGTCCAACAAATGCTATAGCTTTCATAGGTATTATTTATTAGATGCAGATAAAGTTTATAAATTTAGATAGAAAGCACTATTTATGAAACATGATATAGAGATACTGGGCGAAAAACTTCTAAAAAATGAACTGAAATCCGATATAAAGTGGCAGTACTTCGAGAAACTGGTTGCCTTTGTCTTTGAGAAGAACAACTTTGAAACAAGGCAGAACGTTTTAATTAAATTTTCTGAAGGAAAACGGCAGTTCGACGTAATTGCTGAGCGCTTTGATGAGCTTTTCCTTATAGAGTGCAAGAAGTGGTCAGGCAATAGATACAAGACAGCTGATCTAAGAAAAGCAGTTGATAATCACCTAGAGCGTTGCAGGCTTTTTTCTGAAAAAGAAAATAAAAAAGCAGTTCCGTTGATTGTAACCCTGCTTGAAGAGGAGATAAATAATCAGGAAGGCGTTCCAATCGTTTCAATAGACAAGCTTAACCTATTCATTAATTCTGAAAACCATTAACGTTATATACTACGGAGTATATATATTATGTTAGCGTAATTTCTGCGTAATGGTGCCATAATGCCTAGGAGAAAAGCAAAATATAAAAAAACCAAGATAGAATCATGGCGTTGCAAGGACTGTGAATTTGAGTGGTGCTACAGGACCGCAAGGTGCCCTGTATGCTCTTGCATTGACATGATAAGAACCGCGTAACTAATTCTTTTTTCTTTTTATCTGTTTCAGCTATAATTGATATGATTATAATGGTCAGAAAGAGAACCAGGAAGCACGGTATAGAGTTAGACCTGCTTTTTTTCCTGATAGGCTTCGTAAGCGCGGCCCTTGTGTTGAATTATGAGTTCCAGGTCCCTGAGATACGCGAGCCGCTGCCTGTTTCTGAGACAATGTACGCCTCTTCAAATATTGTCGCAGTAAGCAGCTATGACAACAGCGGCGTTCTTGGTTTTGCTGAGATAGAGATACACCCTGGCAAAGGCAGAATCCTGCTGAATACAAACCCGTTCGTAGAGCCTGACACGCAGCAGTCAGCAGAGATTGCAGCAGGCGTCGCATCTGCGTTCACAGAAAAAAACCTCTCAGACCGCGATATCATACTTTCTTTCAACATAACAGGCGAGCTTGTCGGAGGCCCCTCAGCAGGCGCATCCATCACAGCAGCCATGATAGCTGCCATAGAAAACAGGCCAGTGAACAAGAGCATTGCAGTGACAGGCACAATAGAGCCTGACAGCAGCATAGGCCAGGTTGGCGGGATACTGGAAAAGGCACAGGCAGCTGCTGATTTGGGCATTGAGCTTTTCCTGGTGCCTGAAGGCCAGGGAACAGTGACGTATTATGAAATGCAGACAGAGGAAAGAAGGATCGGCGGGTTTGTCTACCAGCGGGTATACTATGTCCCGAGGTCAGTAGACCTCAATAACTACACAATGCAGTGGGAGATGACTGCCAAGGAAGTTTCGTCTATCAGCGAGCTGGTCGAATACATGATTGAGTGATCAGGCATTGGTAGTGTCTTTTCTGCTAAAATTAATTGCATAGCTATCAAATCCCATAAACCTATTTAACCTTTTCTTTCCAATTTATTCGTGTCACAGATGAGGGTTATAGTTGTAACAGGAGGCGTTATTTCTGGTGTAGGCAAAGGCGTTGCCACCGCTTCTATCGGAAGGATCCTAAAAGAACACGGTTTCTCTGTTACAGCAATAAAAATTGACCCGTACATAAACTACGATGCAGGCACGTTGCGGCCTACAGAGCATGGCGAGGTCTGGGTTACTGATGATGGCGGGGAGATTGACCAGGATCTTGGGAATTACGAACGGTTTCTTGAGATTGAACTGCCTAAGGCAAATAATATTACAACTGGCCAGATCTATAAGGAGATAATTGACAAAGAAAGGAAAGGGGAATTCCTTGGCAAGACTGTCCAGTTCATTCCACATGTTCCTGATGAGATCAAGCGTAGGATAACAGAAGCAGGCAAGGGATATGATTTTGTTCTGGTTGAGATAGGCGGAACGATCGGCGACTACGAGAATATACCATACCTATTTGCTGTGAAAAGCCTGGAAATCGAACTTGGCCAGAAGAACGTTGCAAACGTGCTTGTAAGTTACCTGCCTGTGCCTACGCATATAGGAGAGATGAAATCAAAGCCAACACAGCAGGCAATAAGAACACTTAATGAATCAGGCATATTCCCTGATTTTGTATTATGCAGGGCAACAACAGCACTTGATTCAGTCAGAAAAAATAAGATTGAGACCTATTCAAACATATCATCGGAAAATATAATCTCAGCTCCTGATATAGACACCATCTACAGGATACCGCTAAATTTTGAAGATGAGGAATTCGGTAGAAAGCTTTTAGAGAGATTTGGGCTGAAACAGAAAAAAAAGCCTGATTGGTCCAGATGGAAGCAGCTGGTTGAGAAGATAGAGAAGCCGGGCAGAACTGTAAATATAGCAATGGTTGGAAAATATGTCGAGATCGGTGATTTCTCTTTGGCAGATTCTTACATATCAATAAACGAGGCTCTCAAGCATGCAGGAGCAAACCTTGATGCCGGGATAAAGATAAGCTGGGTGGATTCAAAGAAGATAGAAGAATCAGGAACCGGAATACTGAAAGAATATGACGGAATAATAATACCAGGCGGTTTCGGATCAACTGGAATTGAGGGCAAGATAGCTGCTATAAAATACGCAAGAGAGAGCAACACTCCATTTCTTGGTTTGTGCCTTGGCCTGCAGATGGCTGTTGTAGAATTTGCAAGAAGCATTGGCATCAGCGATGCAAATACAACAGAGGTTGCCAAGACAAACTCTCCTGTTATAGATATCCTGCCGACCCAGAAAGAGCTCATAAAGAAGAGCCAGTACGGCGGAACAATGCGACTGGGTGCCTATGCAGCTATTCTCGAGAAAAGCAGAGTGCTTGATTTATACAAAAAAACAGGACGTCTTGATAAAGACAAGAAGAGGATTGAGGCGCTGAATAAAGAAAAAAGCCAGAAATTTAGATTAGGTGTTCTGAATAATTCGGAAAATATTGTTTTGGAAAGACACAGACACAGATATGAGGTCAATCCAAAATTCATTGACAAACTAAAGCAAAAGGGCCTTGTATTCCCTGGCTATCACGTTAGGCAGGATAAACAGAAGCTAATGGAATTCATCGAGCTCCCTGACCACAAGTTCTTTATTGCTACCCAGGCTCACCCAGAATTCAAGTCAAGCCTCTGCGACCCGTCTCCGCTGTTTCTGGGCTTTGTTGAAGCGTGCCTTAAGAAGTAAGTTCAGTTCTTCTTGTTTTCGAAATATTCCGGGAATAATCTTCTGTATTCAGGAAATATTTCACTATCCCTTATAATTGCTAGTTTGAGTGCTTCGTCAAAATCATATAAAGTAAACGGACACGTCGGGTCATGGCATCTTGCAGGTCCGATTGGAGCTTCTTTATCAGGATAATCATGATAAGAAGTATAATGAAGTATGTATCCTGCTTCTACAGCCCTTTTCGGCAGATCTTTAGCAAGTTTTTTTATATCTTCGTGTGTTATATGCATTAGATCTATTGTCATAATATTTTATTAGCTATAATTTATTTATAGCATTATTCTGTCTATTCTAATTACCTTACACGAAACTCCCTGAACTCAACCCTGCCTTTGTTTATCATGTCGCGGATTTCTCTTTGCCGCACTGAGAGCTGGGAATTAGAGGCCTTGAATTCTATGAATATTACCTTGTCCTTTTCGAATTGCACCCCGTCGATAGGATTGCCGATGAACCGGAAATTATTTTCGTCATACGGGTACTGCTCAAGAAAGGGAAAGAACTGCTCGCTCATCCTGCCGTATTTCGTGCTCAGGCTCTGCTTTCTGTTTGCCAGCTCTATGAGCTGTGTCCGGAGCTCTGCTACTTTTTTCCTTGACATCATGTAAAGCAGGATTACAACTACCAGCATCAGAGAAATAACGATTATAAGCTCGTTCAAAATATCTGCCATGATTCTACTTTTTTCTCAGAAATAAAAAGATTTTCAGGATTAGGTAGCTAAGAATAGCAGTAAATAATATTAAAAGTAGTTATTGCATTATTTTATTCTTCTGAATTCCTTACCGCAAAAACCACAGAAGACGAGATTACCGTGTTTGAGTAACCTTCCGTCCTTACAGTTATTACAGTGTCTTATTCCTCTCATTATACCACACCCCAAATGGTTATCACGTAACCATTTGCTATATATGTATGATTAGTGAGTAACTTAAAGATTTTGCTCTGTGGACCTAAACCTTTAAATAGTTTTTGTAACGATTTAGAAAATCAATAGTGATGTTATGAGAAAGGCATTTGACCTGGACGAAGACGATGAACTTGATGAAGAGGAAGACGAAATCGAAGAAGAACTCGAAGAAGAACCTGAAGACGACCTTGATGATGAAGAAGAAGGAGAATAATTGTTTTTGTCTGCGCAATAACAAGGTATAAAAGCTTTTCGCTTATTCTAAAAATATGATTATAGAGATATTTGAGGCACGTGGGTTTTCCGAGCCGGATACGAACCTCGACGCTACTATACTGAACTTGAGGAAAAAATACGGGGACGAGATAATGATTAAAAAGCTGGATGTCCTTGACAAGCAGCTGATGAAAAAGCACAAGGATGTCATAGAGCAGATAAAAAACAGCGGTTTGGAGAAGCTGCCTATTATAAAGCTGGATAACAAGATTGTTACCAACGACAAGATAGAAAGACTGATGAGATGATTAATATGGCGAAGAATACCAAATATGGAATAAAAATAGGAAATATTCCTTTCATAGCTAGGGAGCTACAGGGAATATCAACAACAATATACGCAGATAGTGATATCCAGGCGTTATCAGGGCTGTTGGTCAGGGAAGCAAGAAACGCAGGCAAGAAAGATAACGACTTCCTGAAACATTATGAGGATTTATGCGCTCTATATGCTAACAATAGGGGAGTAGAAATCCGCCCTATTGGTTATTCTCGTAAACCCAGCCCAGAAGGGAAACAATTAGCGCTTAAGCTTGAGTTTTAAATATTTTCTTTGCTTATTCTCCTTATGCCTGGCTTTCAATACAGGAGGCATCCTGCACTTCCGAGAAAAATAGCTGAAATTAATCCTGAGAGCGATATCAGGGTAAGGCTGCTCGGCAAAATCATGGATAAGAAAAACGACTCTTTTATTATAGAAGACGAGTCAGGCAAGGCAGAGATAATCGCAGAGGACATGGAGATCAGCTTCAATAAGGAAGACCTTGTCAGGGTCTTCGCAAGAGTGCTTCCACTGGAAGACAGCTTCGAGCTTCGTGCAGAACTGATACAGGATATGAACAAGCTTGACATGGATTTATATAAAAAGTTTCATGGTTCATAATGTAGTAGCGTGATTAAATGTTTGAGGCGAGGTTAAATGATGTTTCTCTGCTCAGGGACAGTATTGCAACAATATCCGAGCTCATAGACGAGACCGAGCTCCATATAACCAAGGAGGGCATCAAGATGATTTCTGCTGACCGTGCTGTCGTGGCAGTAGTTGATTTCTTTCTCAGCAGCGAGGCCTTTGATGAATACAAGCATGACAAAGATGCAAGAATCGGCATAAACCTGCTCAGCTTCCTGCAAATACTGAGAAGGGCCGGAGTAAACGACGCCCTGCAGATGAAGCTACTTGACAACAGGCTGGAGCTTGTTCTGAAGGGCGGATCAACAAGAAGGTTCACCCTTCCGCTGATAGACATATCTAAAGAAGAGACACCTCCGCTGGACAAGCTGGAATTCCCAACAACCATGCGCATAAACTCAGAGATATTAAATAGCGGTATAGAAGATGCAGAGCTGGTAACTGATTCCATTGTTTTTACACTGTCCAATGACCAGTTCATGATGAAGGCAGACAGCGATTCATCGTCAGCACAGCTTGAGCTGGTGCCAGGCAGCGAACTGGACATAACGCAGCTCAAGGAACCAGTAAGGGCAAGATACTCGCTGGATTACTTAAAGAAAATATTCAAGGCAAGAAAGCTCGCAGAAGAGGCATTGATTGGAATGGCAACAGACTATCCAATGAAGATCCAGTTCGACGTAGAAGGCAAGATGCAATTAACCTTCATCCTTGCCCCAAGGGTCGAGGAAGGATAAGTTTCTACATATCTCTTATGTGAAACGCTAGTGTTAGATGCAGAAGAGTTTTGGGTTCTTCTTTTCTTTCCTGGTCAACACGGAACATATAAGCAGATTCTATACCTTTCCCATTTTTCCCGTAGTCTATCATTACCAAGGGATTGTATTTGTCCACAAATTCCCTGTGTTTGATACAAAACCCATCAAGCAGTTCTTTAAATTCCAACATCCTCTTTACACGAATTTTTTTATCTTCAGCCTCTTCACTATTAGCATAATAGTTGCATATTTTTTCTAAATCTTCCCATACTCCGTACTTCTTTAACGTAGCCTCGTCTAAACCGTCAAATTCATAATCTTTTCCTGGTTCCAGTTCAAACATCGTATGACTATAAATAAAAAGTTTAAATAGAAACACTGTTCCGTGGGTCTTTTGATATCTATCAGAAAATAGGCCGCAGCACTTCGCGTTCTTTTTCAGTAAGTTTTTGCTGCACTTCTTTTAACTCTTCTTCTGTTAGCTGCAGGCGCTGGTAAGTTATCAGGACCTTGTCGCCCGGGAACCTCGGGATTATGTGAAAGTGGATGTGATTTACAAGCTGGCCTGCACACCTACCGTTGTTCTGTACTACATTGAGGCCTTCACAATTCATGGTTTTCTTTATCTTCTCAGCAAGGGTCTTGACAATAGCTATCATTTTTTTAAGCAGCTCTTCGTCAACGGAAAAGATGTCTTCGTAGTGCTTCTTAGGAGCAACGAGCGTGTGGCCCTTGTTAGCAGGATTTATGTCCAGGAACGCAATTATATCTTCGTCTTCGTATACCTGCACTGAGGGGATTTCTCTGCTTATTATCTTACAGAATATACAGTCCTGCATTCAAAAACCTGCTAATAATTTCAGCCCAAACTTTTTATAACTAAGGCACGATGAGGAAGTAGAATATAATCGATACACAAGAAGCTGCTACTATGAGCATTCTCATTAGAAAGTCGTGCTTTGTCACGCCACGGAAGTACAGCGCAAGCAGTATCAGCGGCAGTGCTGCAATTATCAGCACTAGATAAAATACTATGTGAGAGAAAAGGCCAAACGAAATGCTTGGCAGGATGAAATTTGCAAGGTACATCAGGAATATTACAATGTATAAAACTGCAATAACCAGGAAATACATAGGTGTCTTCATCAGCTACCCCCTTTCAAAAACTTTTCAAAATGCCTTAGTTTGTTCCTTCTGTCAATTGCTGACAGCACATCCGAGACAAGCTTTACTGATATCCTTGGATGGATTTCATTTAGGAAGGTCGAGGTCTCGAACAATATCGACTCACCGCCGCAGTGCTCAAGAAGCTTCTTTATCCTGCCCCTTCCTGGCTCGCCGTCAAATGCATTCTGATAGGTTACTTTGAACTCCTCCTGCTCAGTACATCTTTCTATTAGATCTATATAGGCCTCCCATGTTAAATCCTTTAGCAATGGTTTGGAATCCTCTTTAAGCAGGATAGCGGCTCTCTTTACATCATCCTCCAGTGCTGTTTTGAATGAGCCTCTAAGTTTTTTGACATCGAATTTGTCAAACCTGTACACTATAGAATTTTTTAGCCATAATTCAGCCCATGCTTTTGCATATCTCTTGAGATCCTGCTTCAGCGATGCAAATATTTTCTTATTTTTCTCGTTAACCTCGTCGAGAACGCTTCTGGCCTTTGCCTCAGCTATCCATTCACCGTTAAGCGTGATAACATCCAGCAGTGACGGAAAATTCTTCATTCGGGTGCCTTGTGCATGCATAAGCACGAACAGCGGATTCTTAGGCGCCAGCGTCTCGACAGTTGTCCAGAACTGGTTGTAGGCATTTGATTTCTCTAAATATTCCTCCTCGTCCCTTGCAAAGAATGCATATTTTCTTTCAAACTTGTATCTTACATCATAATCATTCTTCTTGCTGGCGTTGAACATCTTTACTGCCTCTTCCATGCTTGCACTGTCCCTGAAGTAATCAATGCCATACCTGCCCTTTCTCGGTATTGTTGACACTATTCCAATACCGCCTAGCTTTCTAACAAGCCTTGCAGTTATCAGCTCTGTATAGGAATCGCCCCTTGTAACAGAAAGCAGGGTCATCGTGGCATGCGGAGCAATAAAAACAGGACCCGGCTTGCCTGATTTGAAAAGAAGGAAACCCTCCTTATAGAAAGCCCTCATCATCAATCACTTAGTATATTTCCCCAGGGAATATTTAATTATTTCTTCTGCCAGGTTAAAGCCTGTTATCTCTTCAAGGGCCTTGCTGAATAGCGGCAGGGTGTTGACTTCGAAAACATGGATTTGCTCTTTTGCCTTATCATTTATTATAGCAAAGTCCACTGTTGCTATCTCCGCGCCTATGGCAGCAGCAGCCTGCTTTGCTATTTTTTCCACTGCTTCTGACAATACATATTTTTCCGGTACACCGCCCTTTGCTATGTTAGTAATCCAGCTGTTTTTTGCTCGTCTAGCTATGCTGCCAACTACACAGTGCCCAACAATATAAGCCCTGTAATCAACACCACCATGTGGAATGAACTCCTGGACAAGCAGCTGCTCTTTTGTCTTTAGCCTCTCAAGCTCCTGCTGGTTCTCTATTTTTACAACGCCTTCGCCTTCTGATCCCATGACAGGCTTCACAACAATAGGGAAGCTGTCACCAACAAACCTGCCGAGCAGGCATGTTTCTGGTGTCGGTATGTTGTTTTTCCTAAGCATCATGTAGGTAGAATACTTGTCCAGGCCCTTTTTTATTGCCTCAGACGAATTGATGCATTTTATTCCTTTCTCCTCTATATTTTTAACCGTTTTTATCAGCCTCTGCCAATCACTGATATTTTTAATCCCAGGCCCTCCCCTTACAATAACATAATCTATGCCAGACAGTTCTTTCTCCTTGTCAACCAGCAGCAGCCTTGTTTCAATGTTTTGCCTGCTTAGAAAGAGCTGAAGCTGCTCAACCATCCAACTGTTTTCTGAGCATAATATCCCTATCATAGCGAATCAACAATATCCTTTATTATCTTTACCATAAGCCCTGGCTGCACCTCGTTCAGATAAGAAAGAGACTCTATTTCTAAGCCCTTGCCTCCAGTTTTCTTCAGCAGCGGTGGCACAGCAAGAGCCATGTCTCCGTAAAACAAAGCCTCGACTGCTATCCGAAGCCGGATGTTTTCAAAAGCCCTGTCTATAAGTTCCTTGTAAAGCTCAAAATCCACATCACTGGTTTTATAGCTTGTACCCAGAAGATTGTTTGCGTTTGCAATGTCCTGGGCAAGCCATTCCTTTGTCATGCCTTCTGCTTTGGCAAGGGAGCCAAAGTTCTGCCTGATAAAATTCCTGAAAAGCAGTAGCCAGAAGTAGTTGTGTTCTTTTATATCATCATTATATCTACGAAAATCATATTTCCTGTTAAGCTTCCTTGATATCTTTTCTACCTGCCTCTTTTCAATCCACCTGCCGCGCCCTGTTACCAGGTCAATAGCAATGGGCAGGTTTTTCAGCATTGGTGACAGAGTGTGGCAGAAGATGAATAATGGATTTTGCCTGCCCAGCTCTTCTGCCTTTGTCCAGAATTCTTTGTAGGTATTTGACTTTGTTATAAACTGCTTTTCTGATTCTGCTGTAAACGCGTATTTCTTGTAATAATCCTTTAGTTCATCACTTGTCTTGGCAAAGCCCCTCTTAATAGGACTGAACTCAGGCAGCATCCTGTTGTAATCCACGCCAAGCACTCCAAGCCTTGGTATTGATGATATCAGGGCTGCTCCACCTATCTTCTCAACAGCCAGAAAAGCAACATTCTCGCTGCCCACGTCCTCACGCTCTGAGCCGACATAGCTCAGGGTAGAATGCGGAGCAACAAAAACAGGGCCTTCTTTATCGCTTTTCACGACATTGAAGCCTTTATGGTGTTCTATTTCCAACATAGACATTATAATTATAATCAACAAATATTTATACAATCCCTTTTTCCAGGCTTATTTTTTTATCCATTCCTTCAGGCAGTCAGCAAGAATCTGTGCAGCTACCTGGTATCTCAGCTTTGGCAGTTCGTTCGTTGATTCCCTTATTCGGCCGCGTAAGTTGAACTCGACATGGATTCCTAACCTCTTTGGCCTGCCTTTGAATTCTTTAACGTGCCGGTAAAGCGTGTAATTCTTTGTGCCTGTGAATAGTTTCTTGCCTATTTTTATATCGAACTCATTGTCCATCTTCAGTGAATCAAGCGTGCTACCAAGCCTTTCATGGAAAAAGTCCCTGAATTCGAACGGCCTGTCAAAATACCTCCTGCCGGGTCCGAAACCAAGGATTATGTCAGGTTTGTACCTCATGTGCATACCGTGAAAAGAAAGGATTGCCCTGGGTTTTAGCTCCTCTATTTTTCTGTGGAAGAAAAAGAGTATGTCTGCCTTTCCTATATCCTTGTGTATAAGGACCTTGGTCTTTCGCTGCTCTTCGACATTGAACAGGCCGGCGTATAGCCTTGCTTTTTTGAATTCCTTGTAAGGACGAGAAAGGTCTACCTGGGTCCTCAATATCCTTGCTATCATGTAGGCACCGTTAATATGAAAGGCGGCAAGCTTTGCAAGCTTGTCAGTGTTCTTATCACCGATTCCTACAAAGGCCCTTTTCCCGTACTCCGGCATAAACAATTTCTTTGTTGCAGCGTGTTCAGCTGTTATGAGTATCCTGTCTTTGCTGTAATTCCGCAGGACCTCGTATTCTATCATATGGTCTGTTCTAAAACTGAACTTACTAAGGAAGTTATTCATGTCGTTTACTGTTTTAAGTAGCACTAAACCAGACATATTATCCCTTATTTCCATTTCAGCTCATCAATCACTTTGTAAAATGAACCGAGCACAATGCCCTTTTTAGCTATCTCTGCCTCGCTCCATACGTAATTTATCATCTTTTCAGCAATATTTACTCCGGTGACCTTGGTAATCTCGCTGAATATCACGTTTACGTTGGCTTCAATAACCTTTGGTCTTCCATCCTCCCCTATTATAATGTCTATGCCTGCTATACCCAGGCCAATGGTCCTTGCTGATTTGATTGCGAGCTCCCTGAGCTCTTCAGACAGTTTTATTTTCTTGGCCTTTCCCCCTGAGCCTATATTCGCTCGTCTCTCGCCCTTCTCTGCGATTCTTCTCATTGCTATGACCTCGTTTCCGATGACCATCGCCCTTATGTCCTCACCAGGGTTCTTTATATATTCTTCTAGAATAAACGGCTCGTTCATGCCTTCTATCGTGTCTATGAGTGGCACGACAGACTCCCTGCTCTCTGCGAACATCACGCCCTTTCCAAGGGACCCGTAAAGCAGTTTTATAACAACAGGGTACTGTACCTTGTTCAGTATTTCTTTGATGCCGTTCCTTGACAGCGCCAGATAGGTCTTTGGTGTTGGTATGCCTGCCTTGTTCAACGCCAGCAGCGTAAGGAACTTGTTGTGGGCAACTAGCAAAGCCTCCGGCTTGATAGGCAGATATACTTTGCCTTCAAGAAGCTTGCAGATGTTGTAACCGAAGTTCCTGTAGGTCTTTGGTATTCTTGGCAGGATGCAGTCGTAATCAGAAAGCTTCATGTTCTTGAAAAAGGGCTCGGCATTCTCTATTCGTACAAAAGGTACTTCTGCATAGGTTGCCCTGTCAAACCTTTTCTTTGCCTCTTCCAGAAGCCAGAGGTCATGCTCATTCCTCGTCTTCGAGCCCAGTATGCATAGTTTCATTTCCTCACCTTGAAGGCGTCAATTATTTTTTCAAGTACTGTCATATCCCTTGCTGAAGGCATTGCCTCTATCATATGCTTTATTAACGGGGCTGCAACATCCTTGTTTGTTGCCCTTTCTATGGCAGCAAAGTTGGGCGACAGGCTCATGGAAACAATCTTTTCGTTGCTGAGGCATATGAAACCGTAATTGGAATTCAGCGTAGACACGGCGCCTGTTGCCAGCTCCCTCAGCCTTGAGCCGATGCTTATGCTCCTCAGCTTTTCCTTTTCGTTCTCAATCCTGACTGCTATAACCTCGTCGTTGACAACAAAACACCCTGTTAACGGATATTCTATGGTTTCCTTGATGGTTACAGCCTGACCAGGCCTTCTCATCCTTACCATATCCTTCAAATGCCTTTCATCTATTACCTTTGTCGATATCTCGCCTATTGTAAGGTCTACCGGGAAGTTTAGCTTTGATATCAGACTGTCTATGGTAAGTTCGTTTATCAGGCTGAATATGTTCAGGGTTAGAAAGCCGGCCTGCCTTAGCTTGGCCAGACCAAGCAGCTTCTTTTGGAACAGCAGCAAGCCCTCTCTCCTGTAAGGAATATAGCCGTGTATGCTTGATGAGATAGCCAGGAATATGTCCGAGTACTGGCTGGTAGGTATTGGCAACAGTTTAAAACCGGATAGGTCTGTTTTGTTATGGTATATCCTTCCGTTTGATTTTATCCTGAGCTCTGTTACAGGAACGTAGAGAGATTTTGAGAAAATTTCCTGGCTCTTTTTTATCAGAGGCTCATCCTGAACCCTCCGGTTAGGATTCCCTATTATAATTATTCTGTCCATACCACACCCACTATGATAATTCAACTTTTCTCTATATAAGTTTTTAAGAGAGAAAACAAACCTTTTAAAGATTAGAATGGGGCCACGAGGATTCGAACCCCGATCAGCACGTTTCCTCTTCATTATCGCTAAGCGACTCATCGCTCCAGTCAGCTGGAGCGTGCCGTCCTACCGTTAGACTATAGCCCCGAATTAAGATAAATTATCCGGTATAGATAAAAAGATTCTTATTGCCTGTCAATAACCAATTGCATTCTTACCCATCATTTTGGCATAGTTAAGAGCTTCATCAGCCCTATTGAACATGGCTTCAGGACTAATAATAGCATTCGGGTCGATTTCATTCTTACCTGGATATGTAGCTATTCCAAAAGACATGGTTATGCTTGCTGGCAATTCACTATTCTTCTGTTGTCCAATGGAGGTTCTAATCCTGTTAACCATACGAATAACATCAGGATTTCCGTTCCTTGGCGTATCTGGCAGGATAATGACAAACTCTTCTCCGCCATATCTGCATGGTATGTCTATTCTACGAACTGTTTTTCTAAGAACATTTCCAACATATTCCAGGGCTTTGTTGCCTCCTGCGTACTTATGCTTAGTATTGTAGTCCTTAAAATTATCCAAATCACCAATAACAATCGAAAAAGGACGTTCATAACGATTAGACCTCTCAAACTCTTCTGCCAGCCTATCCTTGAAATACCTAAAGTTGCCCAGTCCTGTAAGCTCGTCTGTAAGACTCTCTTCTTTTGCAGCTTCATATTTCTTTTCCAGCTCATAAGAAGCTGTCCTGGAGGCTACGAAAGCCTTGTGATACTCCTCTTTGGCTTTTTCACATGCTTCAGCCAGTTTTTCCAGTTCATTCGTATCTATCTTCGGTTTTTTTGTACCCATTTTCTGTCACCAGTCAGTAGGCAATTTCAGCCTTCTATTTAAAGTTTTTGAGAGTGGAAAAGTTTAAATACTAGACGCCCAAAGTAAAAAACGTGGTGACATAAAGATGGAAATGCGAAAAGTAGGAGAATGGGCATTCCTAGCATGTATTGTCGTTGCCATATTGGCAGGGATAGCCATACCAGCTGATGCAGCTGTAGTCGCGGCATTGGTTGTGCTAGGTGTAATTGTCGGTCTCCTGAACGTTTCTGAGAAGGAAACCTCAGCATTTCTTATTGCATCCATTGCACTGATAGTAGCAGGTACTGCCGGGTTCTCAGCTCTTGAAACCATTGTAGCAGGACTTGGTAACATGGTAACAGCTGTACTATCATACATAGGCGTCTTCGTTGCACCAGCAGCTGTAATAGTTGCATTGAAGGCAGTCTGGTCAATGGGCAAGAAGAAATAAGCTGTTCTTTTTTGATTTGACTTTTGTTTTTTCTTTTGGTTAATTTTTACCTGTTAGACTTAGCCATAGCAGTTATACATCTACTATGCATTGGACTAGAAATTTTTC
>Ga0315555_1002018_pt1 | contig 14498 bp, 10 predicted proteins | sample SalMarSW160380MG_FD_202113 | JGI IMG/M metagenome (GOLD analysis project Ga0315555, IMG submission 202113) | Salt marsh sediment microbial communities from the Plum Island Ecosystem LTER, Massachusetts, United States - Salt Marsh Sediment SW1603-80 ... | reverse complement strand
TAATCGCGGCCTTTTTATTTATGATGGATCTTCTTTCAGACCCTTCAAAACCGATGCCGATGCCTTTCTGGGCAGCAGTACGGTTTATGACGGTGTGGCATTGTCCGATGGAACTTTCGGATTTGCCACGCTGGATGGAGGTTTCATCATTATCGACCACCAGGGCCACGTTCTTCAGCACCTGGATATGAGCAACGGATTGCCGGGAAATTCAGTACTTTCTGTTTATGTGGACAGGGAGGGAACCATCTGGCTTGGTCCGGAAAATGGGATCAGTCATGTGGAAATACCCTCCCCGCTTTCCCGTTACGATGCCGCTTCCGGTTTGATAGGTACCTCCTATGCAGTGGTACGGCATAAGGGATTACTATATGTCGCGACCACCAACGGCGTATTTTATCTGGATACCGATGCTTCAAGATTCAAACCGGTATCGGGTTTTCGCCGGGGAAACCTGCAGACGTTTTCCCTTCTCTCAGTAGGTGACTATTTACTCTCTGCGGTCGGTACCGGACTCTATCAGATTCAGGGAACTGAGGCGACTCTGATTAAACCCTCGGTGGGACTCTCGTTTGTTCCGCTGGTGCTTCACCGTTCACTGTTGGATAGTAATCATGTGTTTGTGGGATTGTTTGATGGACTGGTATCTTTTCGAATGGATCGGAACAATGCAGGAAAGTGGATTGAAGAAGGTAAAATTGAAGGAGTACGCGAATACATAATTCGTATTACCGAGCAAAAACCCGGCGTAATCTGGTTAAGTACCAACGACCATGGTACCCTGCGTCTGACATTCAGCCGGGGGTCACTCCGGAATCCGCAGGTAGAACGATTCGGCCGGGAGCAGGCGTTGCCCTCTGACGGAGGACTTTCCGTTTACCAGGTGGCAGGAAGAACTGTATTTGCCATGAAAGATGGAGTATTCCGGTTTGATGAAGAGAAGAAATTATTTTTCCCGGATTCATTATTTGATGTAGTTTCTTTTGGTGGTACACAAGATGAATACAGCATGGTGGAAGATTATGAAGGCAATATATGGCTTAATTTCGGCCGGGAAACCGCCGTACTTCGCCTTCAGCCGGACGGTCATTACCGGACCGATAAAATTGTGCTTCAGCGTTTTGCAGATCAGCCCAGTGTAAATATCTATCCGGAGAAAAACGGGGTGATATGGTTTGCAACAAACCAGGGATTGATCCGGTATGATCCTTCCGTAAAAAAAGATTATTCGGTGGAGTACCCGGCCCTTATCCGTAAAGTTCTGGTGACGGGAGATTCTGTGATTTATGGGGGCACAGGAAAGCAGAACTACTTGTCCGGCTTAAATTATAATCACAATGCAATCCGCTTCGAGTTTTCTGCCACAACTTATGATAATCCGAAAGAAACGCGCTACCAGTCCATTCTGGAAGGATTTGATAAAAAATGGTCGGGCTGGACCAAGGAAAATAAAAGAGATTACACTAATCTGGGTCCCGGAGTATATCATTTTCGGGTAAGGGCAAAAAATATATTTGAAAGTATTAGCAGGGAAGCAACTTATTCCTTCAGGATCCTTCCGCCCTGGTATCGAACCTGGTGGGCCTATGGCGGTTATGCATTTATTATTGGGATTGGTATTTTTATAACCGACCGATTTCAACGGCGGCGCTTGATTAAACGTGAGCGGGACCGGTCCCAGCTGAGGGAGGCGGAATTGAGGGCCCAGACTGCGGAAGCTCAGGCAAAAGCCCTGCAGGTTGAAAATGAACGCAAAAAAAACATTGAACTCCTGAGTGAAATAGGACAGGAAATTACTTCCTCTCTGAGTATCGGATACATTATCGATACCTGCTATGGTTGTATCAATGATTTACTGGATGCCTCGGTCTTTGGTATCGGCCTATATAATAAGGAAACCGAAAGTTTAGATTTCCCCGCCACCAAAGAGCGGGGTCAGACGCTTCCTTCCTATTCAAAACCGCTGGATAACGAGAATTATCTGGCTGTATGGTGCTTTAAAAATCAGAAAGAAATTCTCATTAATGACTACCGAAAAGAATACAGGAAATATATAACCGAAGACCAGCCGTCCAGTGCCGGCGATGAAACCGAGTCTATTCTCTATCTTCCCCTCACCTATAAGGAAAACAGGATTGGTGTGATTACGGCGCAGAGTTTTGCAAAGGATGCCTATTCTGAATACCATCTGAGCATTCTCCAAAATATGGCCACCTATACAGCTATAGCACTTGATAATGCCGAAGCCTACCGGCAACTCAACAGGACAGTAGAACAGTTAAATGACACCCTTAATAAATTAAAATCAACTCAGGAGCAGTTAATCGTTCAGGAAAAACTGGCATCATTGGGACAACTGACGGCGGGAATAGCACATGAAATAAAAAATCCGTTGAACTTCATTAATAATTTTGCGGAAATATCAGCAGAATTGGTAGATGAATTGCTGGAAGAAATTAAAGTTAACAGCAAAAAATCAGTAGGTAAATTTGCTGAAGAAGTTGCGGATATTCTTCATGATCTGCAACAGAATTCCAGGAAAATTAATCAGCATGGGAAACGGGCGGACAGCATTGTTTACAGTATGCTGCAGCATTCAAGGGGAAGATCCGGTGAACGGCATGACACCGACATCAATGCTTTGCTGGAAGAAAATTTGAACCTGGCTTATCATGGAATGCGGGCCCGTGATGCGTTTTTTAATGTTACTATGAAAAAGGAACTGGATGATTCCCTCAGCAAGATATCTGTTGTACCCCAGGACATCAGCCGGGTATTTTTGAATATCATAAATAACGGTTTTTATGAAGCTAATAAGAAAAGGAACAAGGTTAAGGGAGATTTTGAGCCTCAGTTAACTGTGAAAAGCATAAATCATAACGGAGGTTTAGAGGTACGGATCCGTGATAATGGAAATGGCATTCCACCCGAAGTCCGCGATAAACTTTTCAGTCCCTTTTTCACCACCAAACCCACCGGTGAAGGCACCGGTTTAGGTCTCTCACTCAGTTATGATATCGTTGTGAATAAGCATCAGGGAGACATTCGGTTTGAGACAAAAGAAGGGGAATTTACCGAATTTATCATTACTCTGCCCAAAAATCAGGAAAGACATGGCTGAACGGGAACAGAATAAAGATGTTTGGATAAAATGTCCTCACATGAATTGGATTATCCTCTGAATCCGATCAGACAAAAATGTGGTAATATCGGAAGATTTTAATGAAATGAAAAAAATAATCGCCGCGGTGGATACAGGAGGAATATAGAACATGAAGATTATTATTGTAGATGATGAAGAGGATATACAGATACTTTTTATGCAGCGTTTTCATAGAGAATGTAAAAACGGTAAAATCCAATTCCACTTTGCTCTGTCCGCAGAAGAAGCCCTGGAGTATCTCAATAATACAGACATTAATAAAGTGAACCTGGTTTTTTCTGATATCAATATGCCGGGTATGAATGGTTTTGAATTTTTGAAAATTTTACGGGATAAGTTTGCCACACTCAAGGTAGTAATGGTAACCGCTTATGGAAATGAAAATTATTATCAGACTGCTATGCAGTACGGTGCAACTGATTATCTTACCAAACCGCTGAATTTTAATTCGTTGAAGGAAAGATTTTTTAACCCGGAACACTCTAAGGAATGAAAAATGCCAATAAGAATTTTAGTGGTGGATGATGAACCTGATTTAGAACTACTGATCCGGCAGAAATTCCGAAAAAAAATTCGTGAAAAAGATTATGAATTTGTAGCCGCCTATGATGGAGTTTCTGCCCTGGACTTGCTAAAAGGAAATAACGGCATTGACCTGATCCTGACGGATATCAATATGCCTAAAATGGATGGTCTGACCTTGCTGGAGAAAATACGTGAACTTAATAATCCCCTTCTGAAAGCTGTGGTTGTTTCAGCCTATGGAGATATGGAAAACATCCGTACGGCCATGAACAGGGGCGCCTTCGATTTTGTAACCAAACCGATTAATTTTGAGGATCTCGATATTACCATCGATAAGACACTTCAGGAAATCACCATGCTGAAAAAAGTGCTGGAATCCCGTGATCGGTTTGTAGCCGTATGCCAGGAACTGGAAATTGCGCGTAACATACAACTATCCATTCTACCTAAAATTTTTCCGCCTTTTCCGGAGCTGAAGCAGATGGAACTGAATGCTCATATCGAACCGGCAAGAGAGGTAGGGGGGGATTTTTACGATTTTTTCCTCATCGATGAAGACCGGTTTGGATTTGTAATTGGTGATGTATCCGGTAAAGGTATTCCGGCTGCTATCCTCATGGCCGCCAGCAGAACCTCTATTAAATTGACTGCTTTAAGAGGTTTACCGACCAATACCTGTATACAATTGGTTAATGATATTCTGGTGCGGGAAAGTGAACCGAATATGTTTGTTACGGCCTTGTATGGAATTCTCAACATTCATACCGGTGAATTGGAGTGGTGTAATGCCGGGCATAATCCCCCCTTTTTATTATCTCATAATGGGACGGTCAAAATTTTGGATGCGGCTCATGGAATTCCCCTGGGATTTGTTGAAAAATTTAAATACGGTAGAGATAATATTAAAATGGAAAAGGATGATTTACTCTTTCTATATACCGATGGTTTGGATGAAGCCATGAACAGTAAGATTGAGGATTTTGGCAAAGACCGTCTTAAAAAATCGCTGGAAAAATATAATAAAGTATCCAATTCGCAACTCATCCGGGGAGTAATTTCAGATGTTAAGGAATTTACGGGACCTACCCCGCAATCTGATGACATTACCTTGATGGCACTGAAGTATAATTCATGAATGATACGTAAATCCCAAAATTAATACCCTGAAAATTTCAAATCTTAACGACATTTATCAGCTGCCCCGCTTTGGTCTATGATGATGAGATAATTCGGGCAAATACTTTAATTTGCCATGATTTAGGCGAATAAAATTGGTTCATCACAAAAATGATTACCGGAGAAGTTGCTGAATAAAACGATTTTTAATCCGGCGAAATTCTGTTCGGGCCCTGCTATCTATTCCTTTGGGAAACAACACTTAGCGAGTTTATTTCGCGAAAGGACTTTTTTCCATCTTTCTGGTTCGTCAAATAAAATAAATATTCCACAATAGGTTTTTTACTCATTTACCTGTTCAAAATGGTAAAAATTCCTGATTCCAGTCCTGTGTGAGATATGACATAAAGAAATCTCCTTCCTTCCTGCTTTTTTATATCAAAACATTTTGACTCCTGACCTGCTGGCAATACTGTTCTTTATCATTGGTTATTCATCAGGTATTCATTCTTATGATGAAATATAATTCATAACTATAAGCAACATCGACGACTCATCATATCCTGAAATATTAAGAAATATGCAGAATCTTTTTGATTTCCGCGAAAAAATGAATAATTTTCGAAAACTTTTTGGGAAACCTTAAATACATTGGCAGGTTCAAAGCAGATAAAGATAGTGTTGAATGCATACTGAAAACAGTTTTTACCCAATCCGGAAGTTTCGAAACTTCTGGTAAAATTATGACTGAAAAAAGAATATACGATCTGGCCATTGTCATTGATTGGGAATATGACTGGGATTTTGTGCGTCTGCTGGAAGAAGCAGCGCGGAAAATTAAATTGACTACTTATGTTATCTGGCCGGATAATCTGAAGGAAACATATCAGAAACTGCTTGACGGTTCTCTGGCGTTTCGGTATCTCTTTGACCGGGCATCGGATACCAGCCCGGAATTCCATAAAATTCAGACAGCCATCCAGTCCAAAGGCGGACAGGTACTGGAGACCCTGAAAAGCCTGGAATGGGCCTCAGATAAGGCGACCATGCATCTGGAATTTATTGCCCGTGGCCTGAATACACCCTATACCATTATTTTGCCACCTTATGAGACCCAGAAAAATGTCTACCTCTCGGTTGAAGATTTGTCCAAACTGGGTCGTACGTTTATCATTAAACCTGCCAATACCACTGGTGGAGGAATAGGAGTGGTCCATGGTGCGGAGACGCTACAGGATGTTCTGCAGGCACGGCAGAATCACCGGACGGACAAATACCTGTTGCAGAAAAAGGTGATGCCGAAAGAAAAGGACGGCTACCGCTTTTGGTTCCGGGGATATTACTCCTGTGGCCTGGTTCAGTGTGCCTGGTGGAATGACCTGATTCACAAATACCGTCAGCTTACCCGGGAAGAAATTCGTAATTTCAGGCTCAGGCCGCTTTACAAAATTGTCAGCAAAATTGCAGAGGTATCAAAACTGCACTTTTTTTCCAGCGAGATTGCCCTGGATGATGCCGGTAAATTTATCGTGGTCGATTATGTGAATGAATCCTGTGATATGCGCCTACAATCCCGGGCCGTCGATGGTGTCCCTGATGAGCTGGTTATGAAGAGCGCCACCCAGATTGTCCGATATATAAAAAAACAGCTGAAAGTGTTATAGCAGGATGGTATGCCGGGCGTTCCGGTTCAGAGATATGTTTGCGGAAGCAGTGCGATCATAGGCGTCAGGTAAATCTTCATTGAAAGACAGCAAAAGTGAGCTGGCGTTTTATGGAAAATCAATTGAAGGAAATGCTATTTATCAGTGTTACGGTAAAGAAATCGGGTAAACAGAACTATTCAACATTTTCGTTTTATTTTGGAATCAATATTTGTAATTTTCCCGCAAATTCTGGTATTCTATATAATTAGATTGCGTCCCAATATTGGCTTGAAATAGAATGAATATAAAGGAGAGCTTTTTTAAAGCTCACAAAAAAATACTAGTTGATACTGCTCTTGAGACGCTTTTCACTTCCAGCTGGATTCCCAATTTGGAGTTTTCGGAAAATACCTGTCGGAAAATCTTTTCAGATATTTTTTCACAAATTGATAAAGATCTTTTGTCAGATGCAAAAGACTCCGGTTTCCAATTGTCCCGCGTATATCTGGATCTATTTAAAAATAATCCCGATTTAAAACAGAATTTCTATGCCCAGCTTGCCTTCCTGGGAATTTCCAGAATCGTCCTGAATCACTATTTTATCTACCGGCTGGCGGCGGAGTCCGGCAATTTTCAGAACATACTGGAAAAAATTCAGAAAATTTTTGATTTTAGCTTAATTTCACTTGGCCAGTGGTGGGGAGAGATGTATCAGGATATCCGGCAAAAAGATCTGCAGCTCATCGAAGAACTGAGTATTGTAAAAAACGATTTACAGAAACAATTGGATGTCATTTATCAGATTCTGAAGGAATCTCCCATCGCTACCATCAACTGTGATGAGAATCTGAATATTCTGCACTGGAATCCTGCAGCCGTCCGGCTGACGGGTTACACCCCGACCGATATTCTGAAAAAAAACGTTATGGGCATGTTCACACCGGCCTCCAGGGAACGACTGAAAAACCGCATTATTTCAGACAGGAAGAGGATCACAAACTTTCGTCTCTATATTCAACCTAAAGACGGGAATTCTTTGCCAACCCTTGTTTCTGTCAGTAAAATAAAATTTCCTTCACCCGCAAATTTTCATTACATTTTCAATTTGCAGGAAATAACCAGCAATCACCCCGGCATTGAAAAAAGCAGGCAGAAACTTAATCAATTGATGACCATTACCAGACTTTCCAGCGCAATTATGCATGATATCAGGAATCCCCTCAATTCAATTGGTCTGAATATTGAGATACTGGAGCAGCAGTTTCAGCAGCAGACAACTGATAATCAATCGCGGGTTCAGGAACTTCTAAAGAAGGTTCAAAAGGAAATTCAGCAGCTCGGTCAAAACCTGAATCAATACCTGGCCTACGGACACCTAACTGAATTATACCTGGAGCCGTTGAATTTTTCCCAGAAATTCAAATCGTTTCTGGACGATATCAGTCTGCTGGCGACCGTTAAAAAGATAAAAATTGATTTTCGTTTTGATGCGGCAGATCATTGGATCATGGGAGACTGGTTGCAGCTTAATCGCGTCTTCATGAATATAATGAACAATGCTTTCGATGCTACTGCAAATGAGGGTAAAATAATAGTAAGGCTCACTGGCAGGCAAAAGCGGGTCTTGGTCAGTATTCAGGATAATGGCGCCGGAATTCCACCCTCTCAGAGAACGAAGATTTTTGAACCATTTTTTTCGACAAAGAAATCCGGTACCGGCCTTGGTCTGTTTATTGCGCGGGAAATCGTTAAAGCCCATGGTGGACGGATATTGTACCGGCCGGCCAGATCCGGCGGAACCATTTTTTCCGTCAGTTTTCCCTGCATAGAAGACGGGAGGGGCAATACACATGTATGATCTGCGCCTGATGATAGTGGACGATGAGCCGGATACTTTGAAAGCTCTCGAAATGGGTTTGCAGGAGAATGTTGCAAAACTGCACAGCGTGATGTCCTATGCTGAAGCTATTAATATGCTCAAATCCCATGAATTGGATGTTGTGGTAACCGATTTGAAATTGAAAGATGGAACGGGACTCGATATCCTGAATTATATCCGGGAAAATCAGCTTCCTCCATATGTCATCATCATTACTGCCTACGGAACGGTTGAATCTGCGGTGGAGGCGATTCGCAGCGGGGCCTATGATTATATCGTGAAACCATTCCGTTTCTCGGACCTTAAAAGACTGCTGAGCCGGATTGATGAGACTCTTCAGCTGCGCCGCGAGAATGAACAGCTGAAACAAATTCTGAAAAAAGAAAAGGGATTTCAGCAGTTAATCGGAATGAATTCAAAGTTCCGTAAGGTGCTGGAGGTAATGAAGCAGATAGCTCCCTCGCGAAGTACCGTCCTGATAACCGGCGAAACGGGTACCGGCAAAGAGGTGGCAGCTGATTATATCCATTCTTCCAGTCCGCGTTCCAGTAAACCTCTGATAAAGATAAACTGCGGAGCCATTCCGGAGACTTTGCTTGAGGCAGAATTATTCGGACATGAACGGGGTGCTTTTACCGGCGCCATAAAACAACGGAAGGGAAAGATTGAAGCGGCGGAAGGGGGAACCCTCTTTCTGGATGAAGTGGGTGAACTGACTCAGCCCATGCAGATAAAGCTTTTACGAGTACTTCAGAATAATGAGTTCGAGAGGTTGGGTTCCACTATCACTTTAAAGGCGGATGTCAGATTTATTGCAGCCACTAATGTAGATCTGCAAAGCCGGGTAAAGGAGGGTAGATTCAGGGAAGACCTGTATTACCGTCTGAATGTTATACAGATAGAACTTCCGGCATTACGTGAACGACTGGATGACATTCCCTTTCTGGTTCAGCATTTCATTGAAAAGTATAATCAATTGAATTCAAAGAACATTCAGGGAATTACCCCCAAGGTATTAAAAGCAATGATGGTCTATTCGTGGAAAGGGAATATACGGGAACTGGAAAATATGATTGAAAGAGCGGTAGTCCTCAGCCAGGAAGATATGCTTCAGTTATTTCATTTTCCGGTACTGGCAACCGGAATCGAGACGAACCAGAGCGATCTGAATTTTGAAATTGGTATGTCACTGGCAGAGGTTGAAAAATCTTATATCGAAAGAGCCTTATATTATTATAATGATGATAAACAAAAGGTCGCTAAAATCCTGCAAATAGGACTGGCAACCCTATACAGAAAGATTAAAGAATATAATCTGGAGTAATATCTTTAAGAAATTGCGGTCAGTACCCGTACCTTTCGGGTTAAATTTCTCAAATTGGAATTAAAATCCTATCTGTACTCTCCCTTTTTCTCAAAATGAGAAGAATTTCCCTTATATTTTTATACATATTTTCAATATGATAATCGGATAAAAATCTTATCAATACCCGCTAAAATAGTGACGTTGTAAATAATTGTTATTAATGGTATTATGATAATATTCCAATTCTGGCACAATCCTTGTAGTTAATACTAAAAATTTGATCAGATATATAAATTTTGGATAGATTCAAAAAAATTAGCCACCACACGTTAAAATATTTAATGACGGCGATGATAGGTTATGAAAATTATACTGGCATACAGCAGTAAAGAAGGTCTGCTGGAAGAATATAAGAAAAGAGAGGGGAGGAATGTCCCGGAGGAGGAAATTCCGCGTGATTTTTTTGCGGAAGGCGATTCCCCGGAAACCATTAAGGCAATTATAGAAGCATTGCGCAGCAAAGGTCATAATGTGATCGGTATGGAAGCCAATGAATTAATGAGCCATACTTTTGAAAAATTTTATCCCGACCTGGTTTTTAATATTGCCGAAGGAATGTTTGGCGATTTTCGGGAATCCTATGTTCCCATGTTATGTGAAAAGCATAATATACCCTATACCGGATCCGACCCTCTAACCTTATCCATCTGTTTGAATAAAGCACGAGCCAAAGAAATTCTGAGTTATTATCTCATTCCAAATGCGACGTTTAAAGTTTTCTACCCTCTGGAAGAAGTATACTTACAGAATTTTGAATTTCCGGCCATTGTTAAACCGGTATCGGAAGGAAGCTCCAAAGGGATATTTAATGATTCAGTAGTTGATAATCTACAGATGGCGCGAAAGAAGATCAGGGAAAATCTGCTTAAATACAATCAACCGGTGATTCTTGAAAAATTCCTGAAAGGGGATGAATATACGATTGCTGTGTGGGGTAACGGCGATGAAATTGAGGTTTTACCAATTGTATCTATTAACTATGCCACCCTTCCGGAGGGAGCTCAACCCATATATTCTTATGAAGCCAAATGGATCTGGGATAAGCGAGACAATCCCCTTGAGATCTTTCAATGTCCCGCCCGGATAACCCCGGTTCTGAAGGAACGAATCGAAGAAGTGGTCCGGGAAGCTTACCAGGTTTTACAGATTAAAGACTGGTGCAGAATTGATGTACGCCTTGATGAAAGCGGGATCCCTAACATCCTGGAACTTAATCCGCTACCGGGAATTCTGCCCAATCCGGAAGACAATTCCTGTTTTCCCAAAGCTGCACGTACTGCAGGGTTCAGTTATGCCGGCATGTTAAACCGTGTGGTTGAAATTGCCACAAAACGTCATGGCCTGATCACATGATTAAAACAGGAAAAAAATTGAAGGTATTTATAGCATACAATGAAACGGATCAGGAATCAGCTGCCGATCCGCTGGATGTTATCTCCGAAGCCGCCGTCAAGCAGGAAGCGCGAGATGTATATGCGGCAGTGGAGCAGACTGGTCATGTGCCGTCTTTTCTACCCATTCGGAATTTCCCTGCCGATCTGCAGAAAATATCAGATGAGAAGCCGGATGCAATTTTTAATCTGTGTGAGGGCTACCGTGGAAAAGCATCTCATGAAATGCATCTGGCAGGAGTATGGGAACTCCTCAATATTCCCTATACGGGAAATACACCTCTTACCCTGGGTCTCGCCCAGGATAAAGTATTGACTAAAAAACTACTGGAATCGCGGAAAATTCCCACACCTCTGTACCAGGTATTTAACAAACTGCCTGAGAACACCTTCATGGAATATCCGCTAATCGTAAAGCCGGCCAGTGAAGATGCCAGCCTGGGAATTACCCGGGATTCAGTGATTTATAATTTTGACGCTTTAAAAAAGCGGGTAAATAATCTTATTCAAAAATATAAACAGCCTGTTCTGGTGGAAAGGTTTATTGAGGGCAGAGAATTTAATATCAGTATAATGGGGGGAAGTCCGGCTAAAGTCCTGCCCATTTCAGAAATTAATTTTACGAGGTTGGATCCAGGCCAGCCACACATTACCAGTTATGAGGCCAAATGGCTGCCGGAACATCCCCTGTATAAAAAAACCCCTCCTGTCTGCCCGGCTAAAATAAACAAGGAACTGGAAGAACGCCTGAAGGATATTGCCCTGCAGGTATTTAAACTGCTTCAGGGACGAGACTACGGCAGAGTTGATGTGAGGGTGGACGCCAGAGAACGAATCTTCGTTCTGGAATATAATCCCAATCCGGATATCTCAGTAGGGGCCGGATTTTCTAATGCCGTCAAAGCTTCAGGTATGTCATATCCGGATTTTATTACTCAGGTGTTAAACAATGCCATTAACAGAAGAGCTTAATATTATGGTTCGATTCAGACAAATGCGACCGAAAGACCGCGCGGAAATTTATGAAATTTTGCAGCAGACAGATATGTTCACAATGCCCGAGATAAATGTTGCCATGGAATTAATTGATGTATATCTGTTTAACAAAGACCAGAAAGATTACATCATCTATGTTGCAACTACAGAGGGGAATGAGGTGGCAGGATATGTCTGTTTTGGACCTACGCCTGCCACTGAGGGAACTTATGATCTGTACTGGATTGCAGTAGCTCCCGACGTGCAGAAAAAAGGAATAGGTAAGCAGCTTCTTTACTTCACCGAAGAAGAGGTCAGGAGTCTGCAGGGCAGAATGATTGTCATTGAAACATCCTCTCAGCAGAAATACATGCTGACTCAGCAGTTTTATTTGAAGAATAATTATTATCTGGAAGCCCGTATCAAAGATTTTTACCGCTCGGGGGATGATCGTTTGATATTTACAAAACGATTTAATCAAAATCACAACGGAGGAAAAAAAGAAAATGGATAGTTGGCGGCGGCAGCTGCAGCAGAGTATAACTAAAGCCAGAGAAATAGCGCAACGATTTAATATTCCGGCTGAAGAACTGGAAAATCTGGAAAAGACATTCAATATCAGGATTACACCCTATTATCTGTCGCTAATAAAGGAAAAAGGAGATCCTATTTATAAACAGGTAGTCCCGGATACCCGGGAATTAACCGACCATGGCCTGTTTGAAGATCCATTGGCGGAAGATAAAGATTCACCTGTTAACAATATTGTCCACCGCTATCCGGATCGCTGCCTTTTCCTTGTGTCTCACGTTTGCGCTTCTTACTGCCGTTTCTGCACGCGTAAGCGCAAAGTAGGTGATCCGCTGAAGATCAACCGCAAATTCGTGGATGAAGGAATTGACTATATAGAGAAACACAGCGAAATTCGCGATGTGATACTTTCCGGAGGAGATCCGCTGCTTCTGGGAGATGATCAGATTGAATACATATTACAGAAGCTGAGGCGGATTCCGCATATCGAAATTATCAGAATAGGAACACGAGTTCCCTGTTTCCTTCCCCACAGAATTACTGCCAAATTAGTAAAAATCCTGAAGAAGTATCATCCTCTCTACATGAATGTCCATTTCAATCATCCGGACGAGTTGACCCCGCGGGCAATGAAAGCCCTGGGACGTCTGGCCAATGCCGGAATTCCCCTGGGAAATCAGACTGTATTGCTCAAAGGGGTGAATGATGAACCGGAGGTCATGAAAAAACTGATGCAGAAACTACTGCAGGCCAGAGTGCGTCCGTATTATATTTATCAGGCGGATATGGTTTTCGGTACTGAGCATTTCAGAACCCGGGTGGAAAAAGGACTTGAAATTATCAAAGCACTGAGAGGCTGGACGTCAGGGCTGGCAGTACCTCACTTTGTAATCGATGCTCCCGGTGGTGGTGGCAAAATTCCACTGCTACCGCAATATGTACTGAAAATATCGGAGGAAGAAGTTATACTCCGTAATTATGCCGGAAAGATATACCGATATCGGCAGCCCTCTGACAATGGTCAGCTTACCGTAGAAGAAATAGAAGACACGGAGGTTGGCGAATATTCCGTCAGCGAAAATTGACTTTATATATAGCCGAACGTTTTATCCTGCGATATTTTATGAACGCCTTCCGGTATTCCCGGGAAAGGACTACTGTTTTAGAAGGAACTGAGGAACAGGTATTAAGGTACCGGCTCATTGCAGGAAATGTATTGTTTGATTTTGGAGTTTATCACATTTTGTCTCAACTGAAATATTATCGTTCTTTCACTGATATCATGGCAGGTGCCGGAGCGTGAGTGGTGCACTGATATTACAACTAACAGGCGGATTACTGCTGCTTATACTGGGAGCGGAAGGCCTGGTACGGGGTGCATCCCGGCTGGCGGCATATTTGGGTATTAAACCCCTGATTATTGGTCTGACAATTGTGGCCTATGGAACAAGCTCGCCGGAACTGGCAGTAAGTATCCGGTCCGGTCTGGCAGGTAAGGGAGATATTGCTTTAGGAAACGTGATAGGCAGTAACATTTTCAATGTGTTGTTCATCCTGGGTATATCTGCTCTTGTCCGGCCACTGGTTGTATCCCGGCAACTTATTAAACTGGATGTCCCTGTTATGATCTGCGTATCGATCCTCCTACTCCTTTTCGGGCTTAACGGCAATATAAGCCAGTGGGAAGGTGGATTGCTTTTTCTGGGAGCACTCGGGTATACCCTGTTCTTAATAATCCAGGCACATAAGGAAAAAAAAGTTGCGCTTGATGAATTCTCCCGCAAGTATTCGGCTGGGAGAAATAAACCGGCTTCACAAGGGATCTCTAATATGCTATTCATTTCAGTGGGCCTTGTTTTGCTGATATTGGGATCGGATTTATTAATTAAAGGATCCGTAGCTTTAG
>Ga0315555_1002016_pt1 | contig 14508 bp, 19 predicted proteins | sample SalMarSW160380MG_FD_202113 | JGI IMG/M metagenome (GOLD analysis project Ga0315555, IMG submission 202113) | Salt marsh sediment microbial communities from the Plum Island Ecosystem LTER, Massachusetts, United States - Salt Marsh Sediment SW1603-80 ... | reverse complement strand
GTCTTCCAACTGTTTTATCCGCTTCTTGAGCGCTTCGTTCTCTTTCTCTAACACCTCAATCTTTGCAGCATCTTCCACGATTTTCAGCTTTTTCTTCTCTTCATCAATATTTTCCACGTCAACCCACGGCGGCGGACAGCTACTACCCCTACCCATAACTCTTTCACCTAATCAATACTTGCCTTCCCACAATTTAAACATGCTACCGTAATAGTTGAATGGTGCGAATTTAAAGTGGCAGCTATACTGCTCTTCTCACCTCAGGAATGGTTCCTAATGCCTGTGAGTATTATATTGAAGACTTTCTAGCTGACGGCATCATAAAACTCGGCAAGGTCATCAACAACTTCAATTTGATTAGAACCATAAGAATAGAAAAGATGCGGGGCATAGAACACGATGAACACCCAAGAAAATATGTCATAGACGAAAAAGGGTTTACAATATTTAATAAAGAGCCCATAAAAATGTAAGCCAAGCTGATAGTAAACTTTTTTTGTTCAATCAAACAATAGATGTGTTTCTCGTAATGCCATAACTCACAAGTTAGAACAGGAATGAAAAACATGTCAAACCGAACAGTGATTATTGGTCAGAGAAAGAAAATTGCGCTTATAGCCCATGACCACAAGAAGCCAGATTTGCTCGAATGGGTCAAGTTTAACAAGCACTTTGCTTCAGCATGAGCTCTTCGCCACTGGAACGACGGGCAAACTCCTAGAACAAGAGCTAGGCTCAAAAATCACCATTTTCGAGAGCGGTCCGCTGGGCGGGGACCAGCAGATTGGCGCGCGCATAGCTGAAGGCTGTATTGATTTTCTCATTTTCTTTTGGGACCCGCTGGAATCTCTTTCGCATGATCCAGACGTAAAGGCGCTTCTGCGCGTGGCTGTGGTGTGGAACATACCCACCGCCTGTAACCGCGCTTCCGCCGACTTCATGATATCCTCATCGCTGATGAGCCAGGAATACCCGCGGACCCTGCCCGACTACGAGAGTTACAGGCAACGTCTCAAAAACCTATGACTTCTTTTAGGCTATGCCTTAGCCTTTCTTAAGCGCCGAATGCGCCGAATTAACGCTTCACGCCAAAATTCAATCTTTATATAAGGGAGGGGGTAGGTCACCGCACGCAAGCACCTTAGGAAACATCCTTAACCACTCTGCCTTTGGTGTAGGGCACAAACTCCCTTACTTGCTCAATCAAGGGCTTTCCAGCTTTTTCACGCTGCTCCTTCGGCAACTTCAGCATCAACGCGCGCAAAACCTGCTTAAGAAATTCTTTACCCCTTAAATCTCCTGGTGCAATAGCGACATAGGCTTTTGTTTTGGTTTTAACAGCGTCTAAGGGACCACCCACGAATCTCACTTCGCCGTCTTCTTCAACCACGCCGATAGCCAGCTTCAACAGCACGCTCCGCATCCAGTTACGTTTTCCACTCACAGCGAAGGCACCATGAGGCACGTACTCGCCTGAAGGGCCGCTCTTGCTCAACTGGCTGGGCTTAACCCAGTAAACATCCGCTGAACCAGCACCTTCCCGCCAAGCTCTGGAAAAAGCAGCCGCAAACTCACCAGCCTCATGCAACACCTGCTCACTGGGGGCTTTGCCTGCGGTTTTGACGACGACGAATGGCGAACCTGTAACATCAGCGTGAAAAACAGCGTCATCTTGCCCAGCGTACTTCTTGACGAGCACTTCGTTGCTGACAGCGTCTTTACCCGCCACCACCAAGAAACCGTCTGAAGACCTGAACCAGCGGAACTTCTCATACCACTCTTTACGCTTTACTTTGCGCTTAACAAGCTCTTCCATGACTTCCATTGGCCTAACTGTTTTTAGAGCCTCAGCCTCGTGTGTGCTTTGCTCAATCTCAGCCAGTTTTCTGCGAGACTCTTTTAAAGCCGTCAACGCGCCAGCTGATTTCTGCTTTGCCTTTTTCCCGTGCTCATAATACTTAGAAGCGTTTTCAAACAGCGTTCTACGCAAGTTTAAGCTGAACCGCAAGTTATCAATGCAAACGTTAACCGCAAGGTTTCGCGCGTCAAAAGATTCGACGAATGCTTCCGGCGTTCTGCCCGAACCTTTAGCAGCTAAGACTTCCGAAAGTAGGGTGTTCCAGTCTTTTCCTTCCCTCTTCGCTGCTGTAAACCTGTTCAGAAGACTTTGGATTTCGCTCGAATGCGCGTAAATGATGTCGCCGATGCATCTGTCGCGTTCCGCCTTAGCGTCGTCTTCACGCAAGGCTTGTTCCTGCTCAGCAAGCACTCGCTTAAGTCTCTTAGCTTCCTGTTTTAATTTGTCAACTTCGATGCTGGCAACTGCCTTTTCAGCCGCTGTGACTTTCACGTAAAACTCATCCAGAGCTTCATTAAAAGTGCTGTACGACTGAGATTTGAAGGCTTCGTAACGCTTAAGCTTGAATGGTACAACATCCAGAAAGCCGCCATCTTCCAAAACTATGCTGGGTTCGGTCTTGAAGCTTGAAACGGTTGAAAGTAAACTTTGAAGGCTGTCAAATATGGCGTCAACTTCGGAATCGGTTAAAACATTGCAGTGCTTGGTTTTTTCAACATCAGCCCTAAGCAGGATTTCTTCCGCGTAGACGCCGCCCACGCCAAGAAAACGCGCTATTGCCCTGACAACTTCAACGTCTCCAAAGTCCTTCAAAGCCTGCTCCAACTCTTCCCTTGTCACTTTGAAAGGGTTCTTACCACTTGAAGGCGGAAACTGGAAAATCTCGTTGCGGAGAATGTTGCGGTCGCGCATACGCTTGAAAATCAAAGCCTGCAAGATCTCGCCTTTTTCCCCTGTTAGGATAATGTTGCCTTCGCCGAAAAGTTCCAAAATAAGCCGCATCACGGCCGTTTTGGTCTTAAAGTAGACGATGACTACCCTTTCAAACTCGTACTGTTCCACCTTGGCTATCCAGGCGCCGCGCAGATGTTTTCTTAGCGCCATGCAAAATGCGGGAGGGACATGGGGAGGTTCCAAGGCGTAAGCGGTTAAGTGCAGCCTTCTGCCAGCCTCCATGACAAGGCGCAACGGAGGGCAGTCTGTTTTGTGCAGCTTAAAAAGTAGCGTTTTGGCGTCAAACTGGTAAATGTTGTTAACTCGCGAATTCGTTATCGCCTCTTTCAATTCGTGAACTACGAACGCAACGTCAAAGCTTGAGAATTCCTTCTTACACAAAGGACTCAGCACCATGATCTGGAATCTAATAGTGCATGAGCTATAAAATTAACCCTTTCATAGTCGAGACTAACCAATTCGAGATATGAACACGGCGCAGAGGAGTTAGAAAGAGGCTTGGAAGGTTACTTCCGTGTTGAAGATGGTCCCAAGTTTTACGTCGTACGTGTTTCCAGCTAGGAAGCTTCCTGCCAAGATCACGGCTCCGACCGCGTTTGGGGCTATTTTAACTAGGTTGACAATGGCGGTGATTAGACCGTTTACGTAGGCGCTTGTGATTTCAACGAGTGCTGAGCCAGTGTTTTGCAAGAAGGCGACTATGTGGGTGGCGTTTATTGAGAATGAGTTTAGTAGCAACGCTGCCATTTGGGTGTTGAATGTGTTTGTTGCGAAGTTGATGTTTTGCATTACGAAAGTGTAGAAGAGGATTCCTGAGACGAAGGTGATGAGTATTAGGAGCAGCACTGCGAATACGGCTGTTGATCCTCTACAGGATTTTTTCGGGTGCTGAGCCATTTTTTTCACCTGTTTATGTGTTGAACTTGGCTACAATAGGTGTGTTTTTAGACATATTGTTGCAATTATGACTTTTCCTAAGGGGAGATATAAGTATTATGTTTAAATCCGAATAGTGAGCATATTAAGGTATATGGATTATGCATGAACCAACCCTGATAGAAAACTCGCCTAACGAAAGTTTTTAACCCTGAACCTCCATAGCTACTAACAACACAACTTCTGCCAACCACCAACAACAGAAACCCGAGGCACAAAACTTAGTTCTCATCCAATTTAGGTTTGATAGGAATAATTATGGTGAAGGTTGTTCCTTTATCAATTATGCTTTCCACTGAGATTGTGCCTCCATGAGCTTCAACTACACGCTTGCAAATAGATAGACCCAAGCCCATACCCTTTGCTTTTGTCGTAAACAGTGGCCCAAAAAGTTTCTTTAGATTTTCTCCAGAAATACCCAGCCCAGTGTCTGCGAAGGCAATTTTTACTTTATCATTTGCCTTTTCGCTGGTTATTGTTAGTTTCCCGCCGTCAGGCATAGCGTCGATCGCGTTCTTAATTATGTTAATGAATACCCGTTTCATCTTGGCAACGTCAATCTTGATTGTTGGAGTGTTCTTGGTAAGGTCAATTAACTGAACATTTTTTGGAAAATCAACGTGAGACAAAGCTTCAGTCACTGCTGATCTAGGGTTCGTTTCCGCTGATTCTAGCGTAATTGCTTTCGAATATTCCAAAAGGTCGCTTATGATTTTGTTTGAGTAATCGGTGTCTTTTTTGATTACTTCAAGCATGTCTCGCCCTTTCTCATCCATCAATGAGCCGTATTTTTTCCTCAAATAGTACGTCGCGCTCAATATTCCAGTCAGCGGGTTCCGCAGGTCATGGCCAATCATTGCCGCCAATTCTCCAATGGTGTTGATGCGCTCCTCCATCATACCATCAATTGTTTCAGCCAGAAGTGACAATTCGTCCTTGCTTTTCCATGACAAGCGTTCAGAAAGATTTTTGCTTTTGCCCATCTTTTTTACGCTAATGACAAGCCGCTCTATTCGAGATAAAACGCCTCTTTCAACAATTAAAATAGCTACTAATCCAAGAAGAGCACCAGAACCTAACAAAGCCAAGATAAAAAAGGCGACGCTAATTACGCCTTGCTTGTAGATGTCTTGGTACATATCCACTCTCAACATGAAAGAGAGTTCTCCATAAACATCCTTTATCAAAGCGCATCCTGAAATGATGTCTGCATTTAATTGGCGAGTAAAAATCGGCGTATCTTCAAAAGATGGAGAAGAATATAATGATTGAAAGGCGATTCGTGCCTCTGATTCGTTGAAAGGCGTAATAACTACAGGCAGATAGATTGTTTTTTCCAAATTTTCAATCTCTTCGGAGTTGAGATAGCGTCCTATAATTAAAGCTCCTCGAATTGGCCCCTCGCTTTGACTAGTCAGTATCGGTCTTGAGGCTATCAGCAAAGGCGCTTCTTGCAGAGGAACAATCCCAGTTAGGCTACTTTCTGTATCAGCGTGATGCCAAAGAAAATCACTAGCAGAAAGCAACTGTAACAGATCTTGAGGAACGGGCGTTTCACTCATATCCTGAAGATTAAAAGCCTTTCCATAGACAACATTACCCGTAGAGTTTATGAATAACAGCATATTGAGCCTTAAATTAGCGAAAGTATCATCAACAAGGTTGGACTTCACATAGTTGTCGTTTGCGTCTTGAATGAAGGCGTAAGTGTCGTCCCATGCTGCCCAATCACTAGCGGTACTGTCTAATTCAGACAGTTCAGTTGATAACGCGCTGAGGCAACGTTTAACATTCACCTCCGCCCTCTGTTTTTCTAACGCCTCGTAATTATCCAGCAGAATAAACTGTGCACCAACATAAACGACTAAGGTCATAATGATGAGCGCGACTGCCAATATGAGAAATGTTTTCCTGCGCAAATTCATGATTTACTTCTCCATCAATCGTCTAACTGCGAGTAGAGTTTCGCTAAAGCCCGTTTCTTGGGGTGGAAGTCCTTTGAAAGTTAAATATGCTTTTTCGCAAAGCTTGTTTATGATTAGCGTTTCCAGAAAGTAGGCTCCAGGTCCAAAAGTCTTTTTGAGGGCATCATCAAAACCAGCTATATTGTTCGAAATTTCTTGTTTTTTAATGTTGAAGGTATTTTCTAAGTGAAAGAGTATGGCTTGCTTTGGCGATTCACCTAAGGAAGAAAGGCTCTCATCTATGGCTTCAACTAAGAGTTTTTCGAACCCGCCATTAGGCATACATTAACGCCTCACTTGACAAGAACAGTCAAGTATTCGAAATCGCAGGTTTCTGTTCTATTGACGAGTTTATAAATCGCTTATGAACCCTAGATCAATATTGCAACTTAGCTTAGTCCTATCCGCAAGCTGTAGACCGAACAGCAGAAATGATTTATAAATCGGCAGCTTTTTAATGTAAGTTCAAAATATAGTCTGCGAGGACTGAGATTGCATGAAACCACTGGTACTAATATACTGGACAAGACTGGCATTAGGTATCATTGCAGCCCTAATAAGCGCGTTATTAGCCACGATGCAAAGCGAACTTTCATTAAACACTTTCCTGAACGCCATAACAATAGCCTTACTAGTTTACATAATATCGTACTATGCTCTCAAAGCTAAATTTCATAATAAAGTGGAGAAACAGTCAAAAATCATGTCGATGGGCATAGGAATATACTTCATTGCATGGGCAGTTTTCTTCATACTATCCTACTCTATAATAAGAGGACCGGCTTAATCGCTCGGCAGTCTATGCTCCTTTATTTTTCCGGAAAAAATTCGCCATCGTGGCTTGGCTCTTGTCGCTCCTCAACGTTTCTATCTTTACCTTTTCAGCGTCCTTACTGTTGCTGCTCTGAGCGCTCGGAATATTTATTCGGATTAGGATGCGCATGCAATCAGCCCAAGCTGAGAAGTAGCCGCGATCAAAATCTCCGTGAAGCCCATTTCGCATGTGATCTAGAAACTCTCGCCTATAGCCGTGCAGAGTCGCTTTATCGCTTAAGTCCAGCTTCGAAAAAAGCGCATGCATATCACCGTTGTTTTTGCGCGAAAGATACATGCCGTACAAAGCTCGAAAGTAGCCTCTGTTCCACTCTGTCTTTTGCATTTTCTGCTTAAGCCGCTCCAACTCCCGCGTTGCTTCTGTGAACTGCCTGTTAACCAGAAGCTGGAAGTACCGCGTGACTAAGGCTTGAGGGATAGGCATTTTTAGCGACCACGACGCTTGCTTGCTTTCTCCTCTTCAGAGACATCTTCTATACCGTTTTCGGTTACTTTAAATATTTCTTCGCCTTCGGGCAAATATGGACTTGACACCAGCCTAGCAATGCGCACAGGACCACGCGAAGCTTTCCGAAGGTAAAGACGCGTGTGACTCGTGTGCCCGACAATGTGCCCACCGATGGGGTAAACGGAATCGCCGAAGAACACATCCGGCTTAGCCATAACTTGGTTAGTTACGACGGCCACAGCGTTAAATGCTCTTGCTAAACCGATGAGCTTGTGCATGTGCTTATTCAGTCTCTGCTGCCTAGGCGCCAACATTTCCCGCCCAATATATTCACTTCTGAAATGGGCAGTTAGCGAATCCACGATAATCAACTTTACATTGTTCGCTTTAATCACTTCATCCGCGTTTTCCAAAAGAAACATCTGGTGGTCCGAAGTGTAGGCTTCAGCGTAAATAATGTTCTTAACCACCTGTTCAGGCTCAAGACCCACATGCTTGGCCATCTGTACAATACGCTCAAGTCTAAAGGTGTTCTCTGTGTCTACGTACAACGCGGCGCCGTTAAGACCCCCGCGCTCTGGGGGTAACTGAACATTCACGCATAACTGGTGGCAGATCTGGCTTTTTCCACTGCCATACTCACCGTAAAACTCTGTTATAGTTTGCGTTTCCAAACCGCCGTCTACAATCTTGTCCAATGCCTCGCTACCCATGGTTAAACGCAAGACGTTCTGGCGCATTTTCAGAAGCTCGTCAGCGCGCACGAAGGAGACGCCAATAGAGGAACGGGCTGCTTCGATGATTGAGAAAGCCTTTTTTTCGCCTACACCGACGGGTTCCAATTCGCGGGCTGTAGCCATAGCCAGCGACTCAACGGTGTGATAGCCGAGGTCGCGCAGTTTTTGGGATGTAGCGGGCCCGACTCCTGGAAGGTCTTCTATGAACTCGTACTTCTTTTTGGTTGGTGTACTTTCTTTTTCTTGGCTTTCAATTTCCGTTTCTTCTGACATAAGTCTCACGCTTGGGAAAGAGATGCAAAAAGCCATATTTAAAATACACGAAACATGAGAGCGTCTAATCCATGGAGGGGTGAGTTAAAGTGAAGTTGGGTTTTCGCGGGATGTTGCTGAAAGGTGGAGGCGGATAGTTTAGTGATTGATTGGAGGGTGGATTTGGGTTTGTGTTTTATTGTTGATAGTTAGCTTGGATTTTGTTTGCTGTTTCGGAAGATTTAATATTAAATCGTGCTATTCAATATAGAGAGGTCAAGTAATCAATGTTCAAGAAGTTTAGAGACAAAATCGCCATTTCAGGCGTCACAGTGTTATGCATAGGCGTAGCCCTGCTTATAATCACGTTCGTCAGCGCCTACGGATTCTTGACAGAAAGCATAGTACCTCTTTCAACCCAAGACCTTGTGCAAACTTTCGGAGAGTCTCTAGGACCTTTAATCGCAGCTGCCATACACATAATGTACCTCGGCGTCATGGGCTGGATCGGCTCGCTGGTAACTATCCGAGGAGTAACATTAATGACCAACGCACCCAAAGCTGAAACAACAACGCAAGCACCTCAAACACCCCAAATGCCTCAACAAAAAACGCAGCCACAACCTCAACAGGTAAAAGCCAAGCCAGAAGCTAAACCAGCTGAACCAGAGCTAATAGTTATTCCGCTAGAAGAAATGGAACAGCAGCAACCAACGCAGCGAGGCCATAAGCCGTCCCAGTGAAAAAGCCGCTTTTAACTATCTTAAAAGAAGGAACCGCAATGAATGTGCCGATTCGAGCGCTAGGGATAGCTACATCCATCTTCTGGATACTTCTAATAGCCTTTATTGCTTTGGCTGCGTACTCCTTTAAGGATTTGAACTTTGACCTCGGCGAACCCCAATTCACAACAGCCCCGGATGGTCAGCTACTCTTCTCTTTGCCGCTGTACATTGACAACAGAGGATATTGCAGCCTTAAGGAGTTTAATCTTTCGACTGTGTTCTCAGACGCTGAAGGCTCAGAAATCTCGAGAGCCAACACTTTCGTTCCTGTTATACCGCGTGGGGAAAACGTAACAATCTTCCATAACGTCACGTTAAGCATGAATAGCGTGCTTGGAAATGCTGAGCAGTACCTGTTCAACGACAACAACCTTACGGCTTCTGTTACGGCGGGACTAACCTTTGCAGAGTTGCTGCCCACGCAGATTTCAACTAACTTTACATTTCCGTGGGGCGCGCCGTTCTACAATTTCGCTCTCGGCCAGCCATCCGTCGGGCGGTTTAACTTAACGCACAGCGCGGTATCGGTTCCAATGAGTTTTGAAAATCACGCCGCCTTTGATCTTGCCGGCGACATCAGGGTAGAGCTTTTTGACAGCGTGGGTTCGCTTCTGGGCGAAAGCCAGACCTCATTTTACGTTCCGCAACACACATCTTACGACGGAAATTTGGAGTTTCATGTCCCCTTGAGCACCGCGTCTTTCTCAGCTGCCTACAATGGACATTTTAACGTTTACTTTTCCACCCCGCTTTTCGAGTATGGACCCTTGGTGATTCCGTATGATTGAGGAAAAAAAGAAGAGAAAAAACGTCGTCAAAGACGTTTCGTTTAGAGTTGTGAAGGCCACTTTAAAGGCGATACTCCTCTACTTAATTTACTTCCTTCTCGCGCCGATGTTAGCGCCACTTTTTGGGTTGATTCCCGGCATTATGGAATCCATCGAAGCGTTCGTTGCTGTTTACATCGTGCTGATGCTTCTAGGCGACCTTACGGAACGCACGGTTTTCCAGTATTTCTTCAGCACGGCAAGGGCGCTGTTCTTTGTAGCCTACTTGCTTCTTTCAATGGAAGACGGGATAATCAGCACAAGCTACGAAAACTTCAGCTTAACCGTGAATCTTACCCTGTTTTACACGATTGCCGTAACGCTCAGCCTTCTAGGCTTCGCAAGTTCAATTTTGCAGGCAATAAACTTCATGAGTGAAAGAGCCGAAGCCACCAGCGGTCTACAGCCTCCCCAAAAAGCGTAAAAGGCAAGCGTGCTCTGCGGAGACTATAGCCCCCTTATACAAAGACTGGGCTTCAGTGTAGAAGCAGTGGAGTGGGAAGTCGAATATAACATTCTGAATCCTGCTAGCGTTTTGTTGAGGAAGTGTCCTGCAGACAGTTACAGTAACTATTTATTTTTTCCGCGCCATTATCGTCATTGGATGCGTTATGGAGAGCAGGCACCTTTGAAGGCGGCTGGAGATACGCGCAGAAATGGTAAACCCGTCAGTCACAAAAGCTCTTTCAAACTACTGAAATCTTCCTCAAACTTTTTTCTCATTTTCGTAAAACGCATCGCAGCCGAAGGATGATACATCTCAACGTACTCTACGCCTTCAACCCGCGGAGCCTGCCACGCAACCGCTCCCATCAGCGCGACTATTTTCGGCTTAATCGCATTAACCTGCGCCTCCAAGTAAGGTGCACAAGCCGCTATCTCGTCAGGTAATGGTTTCCTGTTCTTAGGCGTCACGTGCTTAACTATGTTGGTTACAAAAAGCTCCTCGCGGTTAATGCCGTTTTTGGCTAGCACTTTGTTTAAGAATTTTCCAGCTCTTCCAATGAAAGGTTTGCCCGTCTTGTCTTCTTCTGCGCCAGGATTCTGTCCCACCAGCATCAATTTAGCATGAAGCGGGCCTTCTCCAGGAACCGCGTTCTTGGCGACCTGCCACAGTCTGCATTTTCTGCAATTCTTAATCTGCTCATTTAACTGTTTGAGTGCCAATTTGGATCAACTTTGTTGTTGGGTTATGACAGACACACAAACTTAAAAAATTCGCTTCACCATATTAAGGACAATGTTTATCGTTTTCTGGAAAACGAGAGCAGTTCACATTAAGCTTAATAGGGAAAAATGGGATAGGAGGAAAACGGTATAGCCAGCTCGGTTAGTCAGAGACTTTTCGGTCTCATTTTGAGGTTTACCTTTGTTTTTGAACCTTTGACTCCGCGTGCTATATCCTACTACTTGACGCGAAGGCTAAAAGAATGGAAAAAACAAGGGTTAATTTCCAAGTTCGAAACCAGAACCAAGCGGCTAGGTAAGTTCCATTACAAGATAGAGATCGACTTGGACTTGACCTCGAAGCAAGCCCTTCACGTTCTCGGTGATTTATTGTCTAATCAACTAAAAAGCGTAAGGAGGTGGTTCAATGTCTGAAGAAAAGAAAGGGCGCTTAAAAGTCACGCTCGAAGTAGAGGTCAACGAGGAGTTAATGGATGTCATGAAAGAAGCAATGTCTAAGATGCATTGGAAGATGCCAGAGATTATGAAGCGGCAAGGAGAAGAAAAATGATTAAGCCACGCCTCAGCAATAAAAGCGAAAAGGTGACGCCCACATGAGCAGTCACAGATACGTCGAAGAAGCAGCAAGAAGAAAATGGCATGAGCCAGAAACCACTCTAAAAGAGATTGGCTTACACGCGGGCATGGTGTTCATGGACATAGGCTGCGGAGACGGATTCTTCGCCATTCCAGCCGCCAGACTTGTGGGCGAAAAAGGCAAGGTCTACGCCGTGGACGTAGACGCCTCCGCCATTAACAGGCTAAAACATAAAGCGGTGGAGAAAGGCTTGAGGAATTTGAATGCGACTGTGGGCGCGGCGGAAGAAACAGTTTTCTGCAGCGAGTGCGCCGACATCGTCTTCTACAGCATTGTGCTTCACGATTTCAGAGACCCAGCAAAAGTGCTACGCAACGCTAAAAGAATGGTTAAACCTGCTGGAATGCTAGTGAATTTAGACTGGAAGAAAAAGCCCATGCCCTTCGGTCCACCCGTGCAGATCAGGTTCAGCGAAGAGCAAGCCGCAAACCTCATCAAGCAGGCGGGTTTTAGAATAGAAAGCGTAAGAGACGCGGGACGCTACCACTACATTATTACAGCGAAACCGTGAAAAATCAATGGACAGTTTGCGTCGGATTGACAGTGTTCTAAAAGGCGAATTTTTGACGCAAGTTAGACTAATACGCCTATCAGTTTCGCTCTTTCCAGCACTTCTTCTCCGTGAGGGGCGAGTTCCAATTCTTCTGTGAGGTCCTTTCCTGCCTGATGCATACCCATGTGTTCGCCGTCACCCCAGAGGCTACTCTGCGAGAGGTCATAGACTTTTCCTTGGTAGGCTATGTATGCTGGTTTGCCGTTTTTCCCATTGTACTCTTCGAGTTCTCTACTTGTAAATTTTCTGGGTTCTTCTGCCAAAAACGTCACCTTCAACGCCCTGTACAAAGGCAAAGCGAGTTTTAAACATTTAGGAAAAACTGGCATTAATGTTTCTCGTCAATTTTGTTTAGCTGAGAACAGTGGAAGACCCGTAAGCGGCGTTTATGTTGATTCCGCCCGTGGTGGTTCTCAGGTTCACAAGAAAGTTGCTTCCCGCTGGATAGTTATCAGACTGAAGGAACGTCTGGTTTCCCGAAAATTTCTGCACATCCACGTTTATTCCTCCGATAACCGTTTGAGACTCGATTCTGGCGCCTACATCGTCAGCAATTACCATGGACAGATTGACCCCGCCAGTTGTGGTTCGAGCGTACACGTTAACATTTCCCGAAAGCTTCTGGTTCTCTGTCAAATCCACGTTTACTGAGCCCGTGGTTGACTGCAGATTGACTGAGACATTGCCTGAAACGTCCGCATTATCCATTCGAAACTGCACGCTTCCAATTGTGGTCTTGAGTGAGCCTATTCCGCAGATAATCACGCCTTTTGATAGGCTGACATCTACACTGCCTGTTGCCGTCTCTAGATCGAGATTTTGCAGAGTCACGTTGGCGTCAGCGTTCATCACAATATTGCCGACGCCTGAGCGGACATACAAGCTCAAGTTTGCTGATGGGTCGATGTAAACGTCGCAGGCTACGTTCAAGTTGTACAATAACGGCCACCTAGTGACTCGGGAGACGCTACAGGTGACTATTTGAGAGTTGTTTGCCGTTTCATGGTTAAAAGTTACGTTTAGCACGCGGTCTGGGTCATCGAAGATACCCACATTGCCGTCCGCGGTTACATTAAACATAACCATGTTGCCAGACAAATTCTTGAAAAAAACGTTCACTTGAGCAACATCAACTTGAAAGTCCAGAATTAGGTTTTCCACACCAGCCTTGGCAACCCGGTTTGTCTGGTCGAAATGCACAGGGTAAAAAGGCAAAAAGACCAAGGCACCAATAACTACCGCCGTGAGCAGGACGGCTATCAGAATAGCAACAGGTAAAAGGTAAAGCGGTCTCCTTCTTTTAGGCGCTGTTGGCATAGCGGCAGCAGTCACGGCGGCCACTGGTGTTCCGCAGACACGGCAGAACCTTGCACCCTCATCCAGTTTGGCTCCGCATTTACGACAGTAAGGCATACCGCACAAAACCCCATTTTACGATAACGCGGTCTTTTAATTTAAATATTTTCAAGCGTGCTTGTCTACGCCTTGAAAGGGTGAAAAAGGAAATATACCCCTAGACCTTAATGTACAACGAGGAAAACGTTATGCCTTATTGCCAGAAATGCGGAAACGAGCTTCCAGAAGGAGCGAAGTATTGTTCTGTGTGCGGCACCGCTGTGGCGATGGAAGAGGCACCTGCTGCACCCGCCGTGCCAACTGCGCCAACTGCGCCTGAAGCGTCTGGGTTCAAGTTGGCGTTTTGGGGCGACCGCTTCGTTGCGTGGCTGATAGATGTTGTCATTATTGGAGTCGTAGTGGGTTTACTGGGACTGTTTTCGTGGTTTGCAGGTCAGTCATTAACGTGGTGGTCTGGCTGGCCTGGTTGGCTTCCCTTCTTCAACTTCAATCTAGGCGGGGTCATATACTTCCTGTATTGGATGTTCATGGATGGCGCTTACGGGCAATCGTTTGGGAAAATGGTTATGCGCATAAAGGTTACACGCTTGGATGGCAGCGAAATAGGAATGGGTAAAGCAGCTTTGGAAAGCTTGGGAAAAGCGTTCTTGCTTCCGCTGGATTGCCTGTTAGGCTGGATTCTTTACCCGAGAAGGAGACAGAGAATCTTCAACTACCTCTCAGAAACAATTGTAATAAAAGTAACCTGAAAACCCAAAACTAACTTTATTTCCTCATTATTTTTCTTCCATCATTTTTGGGCATCAAACAAGAACAGATGTTGCATAGCAAGAGAAAAACGGAAACTGCAAAACTTCATACGATTTTTCTGTTGGTGCCTATCGGCATGATTAAGTAATAGAATTTACTCAAGTAATACCTAAATATTTATTACCTAAGTATTATATGGCTATTAGTTAAAGTTAATCTACGGTTCTTTTTGGAAATAACTTTTAATTTAGGCTCAACCTCTTGATCTTCTGCTCTAAACGAGATGGTGAGTTCATTCATAATTCATTACCCTTAAGGTAGTAGTTGCTAAGTAGTAGATATGAATTTTGCCATGCTAAACGTAGGCAAACGAAAATGGCATTTCCTTTGTTCAGTGCTTGCGTTTCTTGAAATAAAGCAGTAGACCTA
>Ga0315555_1002015_pt1 | contig 14514 bp, 16 predicted proteins | sample SalMarSW160380MG_FD_202113 | JGI IMG/M metagenome (GOLD analysis project Ga0315555, IMG submission 202113) | Salt marsh sediment microbial communities from the Plum Island Ecosystem LTER, Massachusetts, United States - Salt Marsh Sediment SW1603-80 ... | reverse complement strand
CATCACAAGCCAGGAAGCTTGTCAGCGTTCAATCCCGCGTACTCGTCCAATTCATAACACCTTGCACTGGACCAGCGTCACTCCAAAACATTCTCCACCAATCCCGCACGCACAGGGTTGTTGTGGATGTAGGTAATCAACTTGTAGATCGACTCAGGGGACGGGTGGCCCGGGTAGGCAAGCCACTTAGGCCACCTGCGGGCTCACTCCATCGGTTCCAACTCCACAACCGTCGCACCCCAACTGCCGCTGTCGCCCATCGCCAAATGGAAATCGCGGACGTAGTCGATGGGTTTCAGAATCGAGTGAACGGTTTCGCGGAGGGCGCCGGTTCCTTTGCCGTGGATGATGCGCACGGTGAGGATGCCACGCGCGCGGCATTCGGCGAGGTAGTCGGGAACGAGCTCGCCGACCTCCCGGGGGCGGAAGGTATGCAGGTCGAGCACGCCGTCGATCGGCAGCTCGAACTCATCGGGCAAATCCGGAGATTCGTTCGCCATACGTGTCAAGGTAGCCGCTCACGGCCGGTGAGGAAAACCACCTGGCCTTCCGACCTTTTTAAAAACGCTATTGTTCCGATCCAGCCGACCGTTGAAATTGGACCACCTGCCAGGCTCCGTTTCGCCGTTCGAACACCATCGATTCGAGGTAATGCAGGTGATGCGTGCCCTGCGAGCTGGTATAGCTGAGGGTGATGCCGGCTTCGGCCCAGGCGATTGTCGGCGTCGCGTGCAACAGCCATCTATCCCGATGAAACGTGGGATGCATCGTGTTTTTCCCGCTTCGCAGAAATCGCTGCCGTACAGCCTGTTCGATCAGCGGTTTGCCCGCGAGCAGCTTTTCCGTGGGCCAGCCGAGAAAGACGGCATCCTTGTCGATCGGGGCGAGGTAGGCCTCCAGATCGCTCTCGCACCAGGATTGGGACCAGTGCACGTACAGCGAGTCGAGTTCGGCCTTGGCAGCGGCGATGTCGGGGGTGTTGTAGCGTGTGCGAACGCAACTGCACGTCAGTATAAGAAGCACGGCGAGCGTGGCGATGAGTGTGGATTTCGACCGTTCCATGGGACCTCCCAGACAAGCACGCTGAAGTCGTTGAACCGGGACATAGACCTACGCGGTGCGTCAAGGGAGGTTGCTTTAAGTTAGCATGCTATTTCCCCGAACGAATAACGGTGCTCTCCACAGAAAGCACCGAAACGCTTGATCCCGGTAATGTTCAGGCGGCGTGTGCAATCGCTCTACGGGCTTGTTCGAGGAAGGACAAGCCATCGGTACGGAACATGGTGGACACCTAATCAACGGCGGAAACAGCCTCAGCCGCCTGTTCGAGGCGCACAACCCGGAAACGTTTCACCCCTTCGAAAATCATCAGCACCTCGATCAGCAGCAGCACCGCGCCGATGACGAACAGGTAGATGCGTCCCGTGACGAGGTAGTCTTTCAGGTTCAGCACCAGCGCCCACACGGTAATCACCACCATCAACACGGCGGGCAGCGCGGTCACCACCCAGGGAGCACGGCGGTGTTCGAGATAGAGGGTGACTACAATCAGCGCGAGGGCAGCGACGAGTTGGTTGGAGGCTCCGAACAGCGGCCAGAGAAGCAGCCCGCCTTTCCCGAGCACCAATGCGCCAGAGGGGTCACGTACGGGAATCAGCGCGAGGATCGCGGCGCTCCCCGCGGCAAGCAGCGTCGCCGACCACCGCCCACGGAAAACGGGAAAGTGGTACTCCTCTGCGAGTTCGCTGATCACGTACCGTTGCAGGCGCATCGCGGTGTCGAGGCTTGTCCCCGCGAAGGAGGCTACGAACATGCCCATCAGGGCGAGCGCGACGTTGGCGGGGATCCCTAGAGCGCCGAGCAGGTTGGCCGAACCGCGAACGAAGGCGCCCACCTTCGCGCCGAGTCCCTGGGCCGCTCCCCAGCTGGCATAGTGGTGAAGGAAGGCCTCGCGTCCCGCGAGGAACTGAACGCTACCGTCGCCGCCGATGATCTTGTAGCCGAGTCCGATCCCCGCGCCGACCGCGATCAACACCAACACCGCGAGAAACCCCTCGAGCAGCATCGAACCGTACCCGACAAACTGCGCGTCCCGCTCGTTGGCGAGTTGCTTCGAGGATGTGCCCGACGCGACGAGGCTGTGAAACCCGCTGATCGCGCCGCAAGCCACCGTGATGAAAAGAATCGGCAGCAACGGCGGGGCTCCCGCGGGAGCCGGGCGAACGGCATCCGCCACCATTTCCGGCCGGGCGATGACGATGCCCAACGTCAGCAACATCATCGCCACCATCAGCTGGTAACCGTTGATGTAGTCCCGTGGCTGCAGCAGGGTCCACACCGGGAGGATGGAGGCGATGAAGGCGTAGACAAATAGCAGGACCACCCAGATGAGCAGCGAGGGGATTCCGAGCAGAGCGGGCATCGTCACCGGCAGCCAGGCGCCCGCAATGACAGTCAGGTACATCAGCGTTACGGCAGCTATTGTCCAAGGCAGCGGGTTCACATGTCTGCGATAAAGCAGGAAACCAAGCCCGACGGCGATCGGGATCTGCATCCACACCGGGAAGACCGCCTGCGGATAGAGATCGAAGATGTTGGCGATCACGAGGACGAACACCGCGAGCAGGATCATCAGCGCGATGGACACGAGGATCATCAACAGCAGCATCGCGCGCCGTCCGATGATTTCCGCGGCGACATCCGCGATGCTGCGACCCCGGTGACGTGTGGAGACGACCAGCGAACCGAAGTCGTGCACCGCGCCCATCAACACGCTGCCGATCAGCACCCACAGCAGCGCGGGCAACCACCCCCAGATAATCGCAATCGCCGGTCCGACAATCGGCCCCGTTCCCGCGATCGAAGTGTAATGGTGGCCAAAAAGGATTCCCCGACGGGTCGGGAGGTAGTCGCTGTCGTCACGAAATTGGTTCGCGGGGGTGACGAGATTCGGATCGATGTTGAAGACTTTTCGGGCGAGCCAACGGCCATAGGTGTGATAGGCGATCAGGTAGAACACCGCCGCGCCCAGTGCCATCAATACAGTCATGGTAGCCTCCTCTTCAGCATCAGAAAAAATATACGAGATACGTAACATGTCTCCGGAGTGTCCCACCAAAGTCGGCTGTCTCTACACTTTATCGATTGTAGGTTGACTATCCATAAGTGAACACTTATACTTCCCGCATGACGCGACAGGATGAAGTCTTTCGCGCTCTCGCTGATCCCAGTCGACGTGCACTGTTCGAACGTCTTACCGAAGGTGAGACGCCTGTCAAGGAACTGACTCGTCACCTGGCGATTTCCCAACCGGCGGTATCGCAGCATCTGGCAACACTTCGCGGGGCTGGGCTTGTAGCAGAGCGAAAGGCAGGGCGGCTGGTTTATTACCGGGCCGAACCCCAAGGATTGCGTCCGTTGGTCGATTGGATAGAGCGTTACCAGGCGTTTTGGATCGAGCGCATCGATAAACTGAAAGCACTGCTGAAGGAGATGGATGGATGACCGACAAGAACGAAATGGACCGAGTGGCGCTTACTTTTGACCTGCCTCACGCACCTGAGAAAGTCTGGCGGGCGCTGACCGATCCAGAGCTGCTGGCACGATGGCTGATGAAGACTGATCTGATCCCGAAAGTTGGCCATCGCTTTCAGTTTCAAAGCGAACCCATTCCAGACTGGAACGGTGTCGTGGACTGTGAGATCCTCGAGGTCGAGGAGCTACGATTTCTGAGTTATGCCTGGCACGCCCTCGGTGTCGAAACCGTGGTGAACTGGACACTCGAGGAAACTCCCACGGGAACCCTCCTGAAACTTGAACAAACAGGATTCAAGAAAGACCAGCAGCAGTCGATTAAAGGTGCTCATTGGGGATGGACGCGTATGGCTGGCGAGGCACTTCCCAAGGTGTTGGCAGAGATCGATTGAGCGGTCATTCATTTGAACCCTAGCCGACATGTGATTCGAATTGGCGATCGAAGTGCATCGTATATCGTCGCCAGAGCAAGAGGAGTTAACAATGAGTTGGAACAAGGGGATTCGTACTACTCACCGTTGGCTGTCCATTATCCTTACGGTGGCCATTATCATCAACATCGTTGCTCTCGTTATGGGATCGCAGGCGGGGTGGATTGGAGCCCTGGCGTTCGTTCCGCTTATGTTCATGATGATGACTGGGTTGTATCTGTTTGTACTACCCTACGTAAAAAACAGCACGAGAGACAAAGCGTTCAGGAGTGAACAAAGTGAGCGAAGCGAAGAGTAAATCGGCTGCGAATGCCGGTAAAAAGACAACAACAAGGAATAGTGCGGCAAAGCAAACCAAGCCACGCGCACAGACAGCATCCGGCGACGACAGGTCAGGTGCGGTCGAACGAATCGACCAATACATTTTGGACGCCGGCGGCTGGAAAGGCGCTATGTTGGCCGAGATCCGCGAGCTCATTCACGAGGTCGACCCCGACGTGATCGAAGAATGGAAGTGGATGGGAACTCCCGTCTGGTCGCACGAGGGGATGTACGCAAACGCGAATGCGTTCAAGGACAAAGTCAAGCTCACGCTCCATTACGGCGCCAAGCTCAGCGACCCCGACAATCTCCTGAATTCGAGCCTTAACGGGAACCAGAGGCGAGCGATTGACTGGTTCGAAGGTGACAAAATCGAAAGGCGCGCGCTGAAGGCTTTGCTGCGTGAGGCGATCGCCTTCAACGAAACACATTCGGTACCGAAGAGCAGAGGTTCAAACGCGTGATGCAAGCCAAGACAGAGTCCGAGTTGCTGAGGCTGGATTCCACAACACTGGCGGAAGTGCTCGGATCGTGATCAAGCTACTGAAGCCGCCTGTTCGGCCTTAAACAGGTTGGCGAGTGTGTCGACGCGGCGCAGTTCCCCATGTTCGAGCGGTCGTTCGGCCTGTTCACGATTGTAAGTGAGCTGTCGATGGTACTCTTTTTCAAATGTACCCTGACGAATGGTATTGTACCACCTCCAGATTCTTAGGCCCTGTTCATTACGCCCACCCATCCAGCGATCACCATACCTGATCAGGAATCCCTCCGCCTGGTTCCTAATGCGGCGGCGAAACTCATCGACACCCAGCTGGCGGCAATGGTAGCGGACAAGATCGTCCGTGTCGATCGGAAAATTCTTGAGGTGGCGGTTTCCTTTCACCTGAATGGAATCGTTCCCTAGGGTGATGAATTCGAGATCATCACCAAGCCCGTGCATCAAAACCTTGGGCAGTTTTTCCCGCACGGCATGCTGGATACGCACCAATGGGTCGGGCTCGGCGGGGTCATCCAGTTCAGTCTCGCGGAACTGGAAGCTGTCCGTGACGATCAGTTCAACCGAGGGATCGACTTGGGCGAGGACGTTGCGTAGGCTGCCGTGACGGTGGCTTACCCAGAACTCGTCCGCGCCAAGCGGCACCACCCAGTCGCAACCGGCGTCGCGGATAAGCCACTGAGCCGCCTGCGTGGAGAGCAGATCCTGCTGATGCCCGACGCCTTCGGGAGTATGGATGAGCACCACACGAGGCTCGTTCATCCCCTCAATGAGGGGCACGGTGTCATCGTAGAATCCATTGTTGATAACCACGATCAAATCGAATCCAGCGACGTCGAGATGGTAGCGCAGGTTTCAAAGGATCAGGTCACGCTCGTTCTTGACGCAGATGTAACCGCCGATTTTCAAAATGCTTACTCCAAGAAAGATAGCCGCCGTATGCGTACCCATCTTTCTTATCGGCAGAGGTAAAGCAGAGTTTTAACTATTCTTCGAGTGTTTCAAGGAATACTTCAAGTGCCGTGCAGGAGGATTCTTCTTGCGAAAAAGAGTGACAGTAACCGTTTTTTCGGATAGACTGTTTTTCTTGAATTTGAAAAAATGGTTACTGTCACTCTTTTTTCGCCCCTAATTGGTGAATTTCAAGTGCGGTAAGCTTGCGCCATCTCCCCGGTTTGAGCTTCCCGAGGTGCACAGGTCCGATGCGAACGCGGATCAACTCACGAACGGCCAGGCCGGCCGCCTCGGCTACCCGGCGGATATGGCGTTTGCGTCCCTCGCGCAGGACAATTCGCACGAACGAACCCTCGGGGACCGCGGAGACGACCCCAAATTCGCGTCCATCCTCGTGGAATGTTGCACCTTTGATCTTTTTCGCGGCAGGTGTCGGCCGTTCCCCCTTGAAGCGAACGAGGTATTCCTTCTCCTTCTCGTGGCGGGGGTGCATCACACTGTTCGCCCAATCGCCGTCGGTGGTAAGCAGCAGCAGGCCGGTGGAATCGCGGTCGAGACGGCCCGCGGTGAACAGTCGGCGCTGGAACGGGACCAGCCTGCTCAGCGTCTCGCCCTTTTCGCGGCCCCGTGTGAAGGAGGAGAGGTAACCGTGCGGTTTGTGCAGAGCGATATAGAGGTCCTGTTGCGGTGCGGGGAGCGGTTTTCCATCCACAAGAACCACGTCGCGGTCGGAATCGACGTTGGTCGCGGGATCGGTCAGGATCGCGCCGTTCAGGCTGACCCGGCCGCTCGCGATCATCCGTTCCGCTTCGCGCCGGCTGGCGACGCCACGGCTGGAGATCAGGTGGGCGATGCGCATTGAGCCGCGGGGGTTCTTCTGTGATGGATTGTTCACGGCGTCAAGATACGGCGGCTGCAATGTGGACTCAAAAGTTGCAGCTACCTTTGAAAAACGCAGGTCCGTTACGTAGCTGAACCCTGACGGAAACAATTAGTGGTGACGGCACGATGAACCCGGTCCCGAAAGATCGGGACCGGGTCACACAAGGTTCTCGTTCGATAGACTTCCGCTACCCTACCTCCGCCGCCGGGCCGTTGTTTTCTCAGCCATTTTTCCCTTGAACGCCTCGAAAAGGTCGATGGGCACGGGGAACAGAGTCGTGCTGTTGTTCTCGGCGGCGACCTCGACCAGGGTTTGCAGATAACGCAGGGTCAGGGCCATCGGTTGGGTGGCCATCAGCGACGCCGCTTCGGTCAGCTTCTGAGCCGCCTGGAATTCTCCTTCGGCGGCGACGATCTTCCCGCGGCGGACACGGTCAGCTTCCGCTTCATAGGCCATCACCCGCTTCAATTCCGGCGTCAGATCCACGTGCTTGATCTCGACGTTCGAAACCTTGACGCCCCAGGCGTCCGTGTGTTCGTCGATGATCTCCTGCAGACGGCTGTTCACCCCAGCGAGATCGTCGAGCAGCACCTGCAGTGTGATCTCACCGACGACCGCACGCAAGGTTGTTTGAGCGATCTGGACGGTGGCCTGATAGAAGTTCTCCGCTTGAACGACCGCGCGGGCGGGGTCCATCACCCGGAAGTAGACTACGGCGTTCACCTGCACGGAGACGTTGTCCTTGGTCAGCAGATCCTGCGGCTGAACGTCAAACACCTGAATGCGGGTGCTGATCCGCATCACCTGGTCGATGATCGGGATAATGATCACGATACCGGGGCCCCTCATCCCTGCAAGACGGCCAAGTCGAAAAACTACAAGCCGGTCGTACTCCTTGACGACCTTGATCGCGGAGGCAAGGATGATCAGACCGATGATGACAACGATTGACAATGATAATGATGGCATGGGAATCAACCTCCTTATCTTCAGTCTACAATGTCAGTACAACGCTCGACCATCCTCTCGAGTGGCGGGCTTCTGACTCAACATACAAAACGGACATCCCGTCCGCTCTCCCTCCCTTGCATAGAGACTGTCTTCCGCTCCGACTCTTTGAGTTCATTCGAGGGTTCAAAAGAGGCATTTCCTTTTGAATCCCGATCCGGAGCACAGCATCGTGAATTGAAGAGAATGCTGCTCCTTTTCAATTTGCCGTCAGGCGATGCTCTTCAGCGCGTGGACATAAGCGTCTAATTCCGCCCGCGTCCGTTTCTCGGTGACAGCGATGAGGATGCCGGTTTCATCTTTCGGGAAGAATCGGCCCAGCCGGATTCCGCCCAGGATGCCCTGTTCCGCGAGCATGTCGATGGCCTCACCCGCCGGGATTGGGCTCTCGACGACAAACTCGTTGAAAAAGGGCGCCGTATGGACCGGTTTGAATTTCGTTTCCGCAGAAAGGGTGTCGTGCAGGTAATGCGCCTTGTGGTAGCAGAGATTCGCCACCTGCCTGAAGCCCTCTTTTCCAATCAGCGCGAGGTGAATCAGCGCGGCGAGCGCATTGAGCCCCTGGTTCGTGCAGATGTTGCTCGTTGCCTTGCCCCGCCGGATGTGCTGTTCGCGGGTTTGCAGGGTGAGCACGAATCCGCGTTTGCCGTCCAGATCCAGGGTTTGCCCGGAGAGACGGCCGGGCAGCTGGCGGATCAACTCCTGCTTGACTGCGAATATCCCGAGGTAGGGGCCACCGAAACCCATCCGGTTGCCGAGGCATTGTCCCTCGCCGGAGACGATGTCCGCGCCATACTCTCCCGGCGGAGCGACCATTCCCAGGCTGACCGGGTAGACGCTGGCATGGGCCAGCGCCCCTGACTGATGAGCCGCCTCGGTCAACGCCGGAGCATCCTCGAGCACACCGAAGAAATTGGGCTGAGCGAAGGTGAACACCGCGGTGCTTGCGTCGAGGGCGTCGGCCAGTTTTTTAGCATCGGTGCGGCCATCCGCGCCGACCGGAACAACAGCGAGCTCGATGCCGTTGGCCTGGGCGTAGGTTTCGATCACTTTCAGCGTGTGCGGATGCAGCCCTTCGCTGAGCACGACTTTTTCTCTCTTTTTGGCGTTGCGCAGCGCGAGCAGCATGCCTTCAACCGCTGCGGTGGAGCCGTCGTAGAGGCTGGCGTTCGCGACATCCATGCCGGTAATGTCGCAAATCACCGATTGGTACTCGTAAATCGCCTGTAGTGATCCCTGGGAGACTTCCGGCTGGTATGGGGTGTAGGCGGTGTACCACTCGCTGCGCGCAAGCATCGCACCGACACCTGCGGGAATAAAGTGGTCGTAGCTGCCTCCCCCGAGGAAATTGACCGCTTCGACCGCCGGGCGGTTTTTTCTGCCCAGCTCTTTCATTCGCTGAGTCACTTCGAGTTCTGAGAGTCCGTCGGGCAGGTTGAGCCCGCCTTCGAGACGGACGTCCGACGGTATTGCTTTGATCAGGTCATCAAACTTCTCAACCCCGATGGCGCGGAGCATTTCGCTCACCTGCGCCCCGGTGTGCGGCACATAGGCCATCGCGAAACATCCTTACGATAGGTGCTGTTCGTAGGCCGCGGCATCCATCAGGCTGTCCACTTCCGTCGCATCCGAAAGGGTAATCTTGATCAACCAGCCATTGCCGTAGGGATCCTTGTTCACGGTTTCCGGTTCGTTCTCAAGCGCTTCGTTGATTTCAATCACCTCGCCGGACAGCGGTGCATACAGGTCCGCGACCGTTTTTACCGCTTCGATTGAACCGAAGGTGTCACCCTGCTTGACCTCATCGCCCACCGAAGGCAGCTCGAGGAACACTACGTCCCCCAGCTCACCCTGGGCGTAGTCCGTGATCCCGAATGTGGCCGTATCGCCTTCGATCTTGACCCATTCGTGGTCCTCGGTGTACTTCAAACCCTGTGGAATATTGGCCATGGGAAACTCCCCTTACAGGCCGCTCCGGGCGGCCATCCATTCGTCCAGGAAAGAGGTGGAAACCTCCCCTTTCCGGAATTGATCGACGTCCAGCATCTCCAAATGGAAAGGTATGGTGGTCGGGATGCCCTCGACGATGAACTCCTCGAGCGCTCTGCGAGCGCGGGCCAGCGCCTGCTCGCGATCGTCGCCGCGGACGATCAGTTTTGCAATCAGTGAATCGTAATGAGGCGGGATCCGGTACCCGTCGTACACGTGGGTGTCAACACGAACCCCGATGCCGCCGGGCTTGTGCAATGCGGTGATCGTGCCCGCCGTCGGAAGAAAATTGCGCTCGTGATCCTCCGCGTTGATCCGAAATTCGATGGCATGCCCCTTGATATGGATGTCTTCCTGCTTCCACGAGAGTGGCTCACCGGCGCAGACTCGGATCTGTTCACGGACAAGATCGGTTCCCGTGACCTCCTCGGTCACCGGGTGCTCGACCTGGATGCGCGTGTTCATCTCCATGAAGTAAAAACTGCCGTCCGCCGAGAGGAGAAATTCCATCGTCCCGGCGCCGACGTATTTGACTGCCAGCGCGCCCTTGACCGCCGCACTCCCGAAGATTTCACGCAGCTCCGGGGTCAGTGCGGGACTCGGGGCTTCCTCGATCAATTTCTGGTGACGCCGCTGGACTGAACAGTCACGTTCGCCAAAATGGATCCCATGGCCGTGGCGATCGCCCATTATCTGGATTTCGATGTGACGCGGGTTGAGGATGAACCGTTCGAGGTACAGTTCCGGGTTGCTGAACGCCTGCTCGGCTTCCGCCCTGGCAAGCTCATAGTTGGATTCCAGCGCTTCCGGGCTGCGTACCACCCGCATCCCTCGGCCGCCGCCACCCGCGCTCGCTTTGAGGATGATCGGGTAGCCGATCTCCTGGGCGATCCTGCGCGCTTCGTTCAGGTCTGCGATCCCACCTTCGCTGCCCGGCGTGACCGGAACTCCGGCGGCACGCATCGTTTTTTTCGCCAGCGCTTTATCGCCCATGCGCCTGATCGCGTCGGGACTGGGGCCGATGAAGGTGATGCCGTTATCTTCGCAGACCTCCGCGAATTCCGCGTTCTCGGCGAGAAAACCGTACCCTGGGTGGATTGCCTCGGCGCCGGTGATCTCGGCGGCGGCAATGATCCGGCGGTAGTCAAGGTAGCTTTTGTTGCTCGGGGGTGGACCGATGCAGACGGCCTGGTCGGCGAAACGCACGTGCAGCGAGTCGGTATCGGCTTCAGAGTACACCGCTACGGTCTGGATGCCCATCTCTTTGCACGCCCGGATGACGCGCAGGGCGATCTCCCCGCGATTCGCGATCAGTACTTTTGTGAACACGTCCTATCCCTGCGGGTCGATTCGGAACATTACCTGGCCGAACTCCACCGGGTCGGCATTCTCGACGAGAATCTCCTTGATTACGCCGGCCATGTCCGACTCGATTTCGTTCATCAGTTTCATCGCCTCGACGATGCAGAGGGTCTGGCCCGGCCGCACCATGTCACCGACCTGCACGTACGGCTCGGCGTCCGGCGCTGGAGAGCGGTAGAAGGTGCCCACCATCGGCGATTTGATTTCGCTGTATTGCTTGGGCGGAGCCTCCACCGCGGGCGGGGGAGACGGTGCGGGATTGTCTGTGGCAGGTGTGGGAGGTGCGGCGGGCGCGGCCATCTGGGGAGCGGGAGCAGCCACCGTGTACGTCGCCGCCACCGGAACGGGGTCCGCTTTCCGTACGCGGATGCGTGTCCCGTCCTTTTCGAACTCAAGCTCATGGATCCCGCTTGATTCGACAAGCCTCACAAGCTTGCGGACATCGGTGAACTTCATCGACTCTCCCTTCCTCCGCGAGCTGGAGGATCTTTCCCTGTTCTCTTGCGCGTTTCCTGCCATGACAAACACCTCCCGATCAGGAGCGGACACGCTCGAGATACTCGTCGGTGCGGGTATCCACCTTGATCACGTCGCCAACATTGACAAACAGCGGCACCTGGACCACCGCGCCCGTTTCGAGCGTCGCCGGCTTCGTCGCCGCGCTGACACGGTCGCCCTTCTCGCCGGGCTCCGCCTCGACGATTTCAAGTTCCAGGAAGAACGGCGTTTCGACGAGCAGCGGATTGCCCTCGCTGTAAAGAACCTTGTAGTCCACACCCTCTTTCAGGTACTTCGTCACATCCTTCCCGAGCATCGACTCGTCCATGTGAATCTGCTCGAAAGATTCCTGATCCATGAAGACGTGACTGCCGCCTTCCTGGTAGAGGTACTGCATCTGGCGCGCCTCGAGGCGCACCTCTTCAACCTTCTCGCCGCTGCGGAAGGTGTTGTCGATCACTCGGCCTGTGACCACATTCTTCAGCTTGGTGCGGACGAATGCGCCGCCTTTGCCGGGTTTCACGTGCTGAAATTCGACGATCTGAACAAGATCGTTGTTGTACCGGATGACCATCCCGTTGCGGAAGTCGGCAGTGCTCGCCATGAGGGAGTTTCTCCATGCCCTGAAGTTGAAAATCGCTGCTGTGAAATCAGGCGGATAAGATACAGGGCTACTCCGGCATGCGCAACCGCAATCCCACCCCTGAACTCAACACTACGTAACGCAATTTCAAGTAATTAGTTTGCGAACTACCGATTAAACCCGGCGGGGTCACCGGCGCGCCACCGGTCCAGGCGGCGCAGGAACTCCGCTTCATCGATCATCGGCACACCCAATTCCTGTGCTTTCGTCAATTTGGAACCGGCGCCGGGTCCCGCAATGACGAGGTCGGTGCTCTTCGAAACGCTTCCGGAAACCCTCGCGCCCAACGCCCGCAGTGTTTCTCCTGCCGCTTCCCGCGTCATGCTCTCAAGCGCGCCTGTCAGTACAATCGTTTTGTTTTCAAGAGCTTGGATGATCCCTTCGGTCCGCTTTCCGTCTCCGAACGACATCCCGGCCGAACGGAGGGTCTCGATGAACTTCAGGTTGCGTTCGAGGCCGAAGAATTCATGCACCGAGAGGGCGATTTTCGGGCCGACCTCCTCGATCTGCTCCAGGCCGGCTGGGTCACGGGCGGCGTCGATCAGCGCGTCCAGGTTGCCGAAATGCCTTGCCAGCACCCGCGCGACGCCCGCTCCAACCATGCGAACGCCGAGTGCAAAGATAAGGCGGTCGATGGGCTGTTTTTTGCTTTTTTCAATCGATTCGAGAAGATTTTTAGCTGAAAGCTCCGCAAAACCGGGCAATTTTCGCACATTTTCTAACTTTAATGAATACAAGTCGCCGGGATCGTGCACGAGTCCGCTTTCCATCAGCAGATCAACGGTCTTGTCACCCAATCCCTCGATGTCCAGCGCCCCCCGGCTGCCGAAATGGATAAGCCGTCCGCGGAGCATCGCCGGGCAGGAGATGTTGACACAGCGCTGAACCACCTCTCCCTCCGGGCGAACGAGTGACTCGCCGCAAACCGGGCATTTCACAGGAGGTTCGTACCGTCCTTCCGGCTCCCCTTCAGCGCGCCCGATCACCTTCGGGATCACATCGCCCGCTTTCTCGAGGATCACCTTCATCCCCGGACCGAGGCCGAGGCGAGCGATCTCATCGGCGTTGTGCAGCGTCGAGCGGCGGATCGTCGAGCCCGCGAGGTAGACCGGTTCCAGTTCTGCCACCGGAGTGACCGCGCCCGTGCGCCCCACCTGGTGCGTAATTTCGAGCAGCGTGGTCACCGCGCGGCGAGCCTTGAACTTGTACGCGATCGCCCAGCGCGGGCTTTTCGCCGTGCTGCCCAGCTCCTCGCGTAGCCGAAGGTCGTTCAGCTTGACTACAACGCCGTCCACTTCGTAGTCGAGGTCATCCCGCTTCTCGCTGAGCTCCGTCCAAAAGGTCTGGATTTCGTTCGCGTCCGCCGCCTCGCTCCACAGCTCGAACGTCGGAAATCCCATCTCTTTGAGCGCGCGCAGCCGGTTCACCTGAAAGGATCCCGCCCAATCCTTCGCGATCAGCTCGTAGGCGAAGAAATGGAGGGGGCGGCGCGCGACCTCGCCGCTGTCAAGCAGCTTGAGCGAACCGGCGGTGGCGTTTCGCGGATTGGCGAAGGGTTTTTCGCCCGCTTCCTGACGCGCTTCAGTCAGTTTGTGGAAACCCGAGAGGGTCATGTACGCCTCGCCGCGAACCTCAAAATCCCGCTTGCCGTACTTGGCGTTTGAAATCGAGCGGGGGATGTCTTTTAGGGTCAATAGATTGTCGGTGATGTTCTCGCCGGTGCGCCCGTCGCCGCGTGTCGCGCCGAGGGTCAGCTTGCCCTTCTCGTAGCGCAGGGTGACCGCGACGCCGTCGATTTTCGGTTCGCAGGTGTAGCCGACTTTTTTGGGATCTTCAACCTCGCGCAGCATCCGCTCGTGGAATTCCCGCACTTCCTGTTCGGAATAGGTATTGGCGAGGGACATCATCGGGACGCGGTGTTCGACCGTCGCGAATTTCTCAGACGGCGCACCGCCGACCTGCTGCGTCGGGCTCTCCGGGGTCACCCAGTCGGGGTGCTTTTCCTCCAGCTCGACCAGCTTACGGTAGAGCTCGTCATAATCCTGGTCGGAGATCTCCGGCAGCGATTCCTCGTAGTAGAGGCGGTTGTGGCGGCGGATTTCTTCCACGAGCTGACGGTACCGTTCACGGTCGGACATGGGTCGGACACCTCTTCACCAGATGTTATGGGGTGGCAAAAGGTAGGCAGGGAAGGGCGCCCAACGCGAGGGATCGCACTCAAGTTTATGCCCCTGTTTGCTTAGCGTAAGCGGGCAAACGGGGTTTATCCCGATTCTAGGCTAGATTGCCCGGTCAGGCCGGGCAATGACAATAAGGTGTCATCACCAGCGCTCCCGTCTTTTTGGGAGCGCGCGGTGATCTCCAATTTCACTGGTGTTCTTCAGGGACAGTATGA
>Ga0315555_1002014_pt1 | contig 14515 bp, 10 predicted proteins | sample SalMarSW160380MG_FD_202113 | JGI IMG/M metagenome (GOLD analysis project Ga0315555, IMG submission 202113) | Salt marsh sediment microbial communities from the Plum Island Ecosystem LTER, Massachusetts, United States - Salt Marsh Sediment SW1603-80 ... | reverse complement strand
CGTCTTCAGCAAGGAAGTGAGGACATAGGTAAATTTACTATTCCCCTCTGGGGGGAGCATAATTTAAAAAATGCCGTGGGTGCTATGATCGCTGCCAGCCTCATCGGGCTTTCCTTTGCTCAAATCAGAGAGGGGCTGCGGACCTTTCAGGGGGTCAGGCGCCGGATGGAGGTGATCGGAGAGGCAGGCGGCATAACAGTGATCGACGACTTTGCCCACCACCCCACCGCCATCAGGGAGACCCTGCGGGGGGTGAGGTCTCGTTTTCCAGGGGGGCGCCTGTGGGCTATTTTTGAGCCCCGGAGTCAGACCATGCGCAGAGATATCCTGCAGGGGGAACTCACCGCGGCCCTGGGGGAGGCCGACCACGTGGTGATCGGGCGAATCTTTTCATCCCCCTCTCAGGGGGAGGCATTGGATCCTTACAAGGTGGTAGAAGAGCTCAGGCGGACTAAAGGAGACACCGCTGTCAGCTACCTGGAAGATCCGGAGGAGATCGTCGCCCACTGCGTTGCAGGGGCAGCATCCGGGGATGTCATCGTGGTGATGAGCAGCGGCCACTTCGCAGGCCTGCCACAGCGGATATTCACGGCCCTGAGGGATCACTCGTGAGCGCGTGAACTGACCCCACAAAAAGAGGAGTTATGAAATATGGCCAAAAAGAGAGCAAGTGAGAATCTAGATTTTAAGGATCGGAAGGCAGGACTTGTCATATTCGGAATCATCCATATTATCATCGGGGCCTTGTGCGCGCTCTTTATGCTCTTCTCGATTGCTGGGGCGATTGCGGTGAGGGCCCTTGGGGAAGGCGCTGTTCCAGCCATGAGCATCGGCCAGATAATCCTTGCTGTCCTCCTCTATCTTCTTCTGGCAGTGTGGTTTGTTTGGATGGGCGTCGGTTCTATCCTCGCGCGCAGGTGGGCACGGGCCCTGATCTTGATTACGTCATGGCTCTGGCTCATCTGTGGGATCGGTGGATTCATCGTTACGCTTTTGTTAGTACCTGATTTATACGGCCAGATGGCCATGCGCGGGGAACTCCCCCCAGAACTCATCGTCATCTTCCAGTCCATTACAACGGGATTTATGGCATTCATTTTAATAGTTATACCGGGTTCCTTCATACTTTTTTACAGTAGCAGGCATGTGAAGGCGACGTGTGAGCAGAGAGACCCCCACGTGCGCTGGACCGACAAGACACCCTTGCCAGTGATAACCTTGAGCTCCATATTTGGGGCCGTGGCGATTTCGATGCTTTTTCTGGCATTGTACCGATGGGCCATCCCGTTCTTTGGTATTGTCCTGAGCGGGATCCCCGGCGCAGTAGTAGTGCTCATATACGTTGTGTTATTTGCGTACGCGGCCTGGGGGACATACAAATTGAGAAAGAGGGCGTGGTGGTGCGGGCTTGTCCTGACAATCGCTTCGGGGGTATCAGTGGTGATCACCTTCTCGCGTGTGAGTCTGTTGGATTTCTATGAGAAGATGGATATGCCCAGGGAGAGCCTGGAGATCATAAAGGAGTTTGGCATGTTTCAAGGTTCAACACACCTGTTTGTTTGGGGGCTCATGATCATCGGCTTCTTGGGTTTTCTCTTTTACACGAAAAGATACTTCACAACTTTTTCTTAATTGAGTGTGGCATCACATAGCAGGATCTGCCCCTTGCGTTCCTCCCAGTTCACGTTCAAGATTTGGCACCATACCCATTAATTCCGTGAAGAGCACACTTGCCATTATCCTGTCTAATTGCCATACATGGTGTGCTTTTTGACATTGACATACAAGGGCAGTGTACCTCACTGCACTGCTCCACGCTCTTCGGCGTTTACTATTTCACCATGCAGCATACCGGCGCCATTTTCGCCCCGATTATGGGGGGATTCATTGACAGATGGGGGTTTTACGTCTGCTTCACCATAGCCGGCTGTACCGTGCTGGTGGTGACCGCAGCTTGCTCCTTATTCCTGCGGGGCAGCCAGGACTGATCGCGCAAAGCCAGTCTATAGATCCAGGACCTCCTGCCTACGGTTTGGCCAGTCAAGATACAAGATTTTGCGGGGAACGATTTTAATCAGGGTAAAATCATCATTAGTGGGCACATCCGGCCAGTAGACTGCCCATTTTTCCTTCCACATTTCCTTGCGCAGCGCTACATTGGTAACCACCATGGCCTCGCCCTGCAGACAGATACTGCTGTGGTCCCCAGGCCGGTACAGAAAGACGCTTACTTTGGGATTATTCTGGATTTCCCGGACCTTGTTGGAAGAGGCTCCGGTTGCAAACCAGCACAACAGGTCATCGCCAAACGGGAGGTTTTCCATCATCCTGCCCTTGGGTATACCTGATGCATCAATGGTGATGAGGTTCGCATACTCATAGGTTTTAAAAAAGGCAACGATCTTCTGGTGCAACTGATTCTGAGACGTACCCTTCTATCTCCTTGAGTTGAGCGAACCGGTGCCTGCTAATAATCTCCGCTTACTTCCAAAGGCCTTTTCTTGTCTTCTTTATAGGTTTACCTGTCATTGCCCTCTCTTACAGGTAACCCCCCATTGCGACAAAACTCAATTGGGGGTTACATCAATTACCTTGTATCCACTACTTATACAGATCCCGAATCACATCATCCATCCCCCCCAGACTCTCCAGTGATTCCCGGGTTGGGAGTTTGCTCTCTTTATCCCAGCCCGTGTTTTCGAAGAATTGCGCGGCCAAGTTTTTGTGATCTACAGTCACACCCGCCAGGGGTCCTTCTGTTAGTGGCGGTTCTCCAACACATCTGCTCGGAAGCACACTTTCAACCGGCCTTTGCCCTTCGCGCAGATTGAAGGCATACCTCATATTCATAATCCGCTTCCCAGTCTCCAATATATCTTCTTCTTTAAAATCCCAGCCCGTCGCGGCGGCAATAAACCTGGCCGTGGCATCACGTGGCAAGGAAAAGTCTACTCCAAAAATACACAGCCCGGCTGCATTGGCGATTTCCCTTGTAAAGGTGACACCTGCATCCATTGGGCCCTTTCCCTCGTAATTGTATCGCACTTCAGCAGGACCCATCATTTCGAACACTCCCACTCCCCCTTTCACATGGCGGGCCGGTGTCGGGTCATACTGGTACGTTCTTGCAAATCCGGGAGAAAATCTGGGGTCATGCATGGGAAGCTCAATTCCCCCCACGGTTTGAAGGTATTCAGTCCCTTTCACCAGTTTTTCCGCCGCCCTTGCCGAACCCAAGGCCAATACCCTTCCAAAACCGATTTGGTCGGCAATCGCCTGTGTCATCGCCACAATCGCGTCGGCATTTCCCCAAGACAGCTCGACTCCGTCTGTGTCATCTTTGGTGAATATCCCATGCTCATAGCATTCCATAGCCCAGGCAATAGTCGCGCCAACCGATATGGTGTCCAACGCATATTTATTACATATATCATTACATTTGATAATGGATTCTACATCATCGTTCAGCGTCATGGTCCCAAAGGCCGCCAATGTTTCATATTCCGGACGGTCAGTTTCCCTCACAGGCCACCACCCGTCGTTTACCTGATAATGTGCCCCGCAGCCGAGGGGACAGTTGGCGCAGGCATATCTCTTTGTATTGTACTTGGCATCGTACGAAGGCGTTGAAAGCCTTTCAGCAGATTCCTCCCCCATATCTACCATACCCGAACCGCCCCAGTTTTTAACCGGTGCATCTCCGCTGAGGGCTGAGCCTCCGGTCATGCCGCCCGTACCAAAGGCACCAAAGCCCGAGATCATTTCGGCAGCAGGTCCATTTTTCATGGCATCCAAAATTTCAGCATTGACTGCCTTTATCTTTTCAGGGTTAGCTACCGGGATTTCCCTCGTACCCCTCACGGCAACTGCCTTGAGGTTTTTTGAGCCCATGACCGCACCGCAGCCGCCCCGGCCGGCTGCGCGGTGTTTGTCGTTAATGACACAGGCCATAAGGGACTGCTGCTCACCTGCCGGGCCAATCAGTGCCGCGCGAAGCTTGCTTTCACCCGTCTCTTTAATCAGGGCCTCCAGCGTCTCCACACTGTCTTTCCCCCACAGCGCGCTCGCATCTCTTATTTCAGCCTTGCCATCCTTGATGAAAAGATAGACAGGCCTGTCAGAAGCACCTGATATGAATACGGCATCAAAACCGGCCTTTTTCAGCTCCGGTCCGAAAAACCCGCCCGAGTTTGCGTCGTTCCACCCCCCTGTTACCGGGGACTTGCAGACAACGGTGTATCGACCCCCAAACAGGGCACCTGTGCCGTTCAGCAGTCCGGACATAAAACCCAAAACGTTGTCAGGGCCGAGGGGATCGACACCCGGCTTCATCATATCGTAGAGTATCCGGGCTCCTATGCCGTACCCCCCAATGAAGTTTTTGGCTAATTCCTCTGAAAGCGCCCTTTCCTCGATCGTCCCTCTCGTCAAATTCACAAACAGTAATGTACCGACATATGCTCCTATCATTTTTTTCCTCTTTCTCGGCGATAGGTTATCGGATTTCCCCCTCTTAACAGTGCAGTAATATCATCTTGAGATATATTGTACTCCGGAAGGCACATAGGGTCAAACCTTGCATTGGGTCGAAATAGAAGGGTTAACCCTTGGTCTTGTGCTCAACATACTTGCTTTCTTGGGTACCACTGTTCATATGCTCACGCAGATTACTCCTTAAAAACAGAACTTTTAACTATATACTTCAATACCTTAAAATCCTTGTTCGTCCTCAAATATCGCACAATAATGATCAAGGGCTTTTCAGGATCCAGGGCCAGTTCACCCATAACGTCCGGTGCAGGTCTTCTATCCACCTTTATGTAGGCCACGTAGCCTGCCACATAAAAACGGTAGTAGTTAACCTTCCACCACCGCTCTGGATGAGGATTAAGTACTATCGTACCAAGTCTGTCTTCACATTTAGCCATCATAATGGCGAACGTATCTGGGTCACCGGGATCGCCCTCGAGTATCATTTTCCTTAGCTGAGGTTCGAATGAACCCACGTTAACCCGAGAGCAAAAAAAGTGGTTTGATACAGCGGCCTTCCACAGCAGTGAAATAAAGAATAATTTAAGCTTGGCATAGTCGATGGCGGTTTCTAGATACGCGATTTTCTGCCCATTTTTAAATACATACTTTTTTCCCGTGGGGTTAGCCAAGAGCAATTTCTGAGCATAGTCATCCCACGGCGAGAAGATGCTTTCGCATTGAGCGCACACGATTCCGGTATCATAAACTCCGACAAGAGACTTGTTAGCATTAAAGGGTGGCGCATTCGAATGGATCGCAGGCGGGTGTTTATCGTTAAACAGTGGCTTCCAGAGACTCTTTGGGATAATATGAGCCCTGACGAGCTTTCTATCTTTATCGCATAATTTACAATTCATGCGCTTAGCACAATAACTGCAACCTAATGCTGCCGTGCCTTTTAGCTGAAATAAAAATCTATCCCTCATTACTAAGCTACCACATTCAATCCATCTGGGCAATCAAAAGGCCCCAATGTCACTGGGCGATTATTGCAGACTATTGACTGCCCGGAGAGAAACCGATAGGCTCTGATGGGTGAGGAGGAGTGCGGTGGCACGAGAGAAGGTCCAGCGGGAAAAGAAAACCCCCGATGCCCTTGGAGAGGACTTCAGCGGGGTGGAGCGAAAGATCCTCAATGACCCCATTATCCAGCAGGTGGTGGCGCTTGCCCGCAAAAAGGAGGTATCCCTCTACCTGGTGGGGGGGACCATCCGTGACATTCTCTTAGACAGGGCGGTCAGGGACTATGATTTCGTTGTTGAGAAGGTGGAGAAACCCTTTCTCGATCAACTGGGGGGCCTCTTGGAGGCCAGCTTGTTCCCCATGGGGAAGGGGCAAGGGGGGCGAATCTATCGGCTGGTCAAGGGGGAGCGAAGCATCGACTTTGCCCTCATGGCGGGTGATGATATCGGGCAGGACCTGATGCGGAGGGACTTCACTATCAACGCTATTGCCTATTCCTGCGGCCAACGGCGTTTTTTTTCCGCCCCCCAGGCCCTGGAGGACCTCAAGGCCGGGAGAATCGACCTTATTTCCTCTCAAGCCCTGCAGGCTGACCCTTTGCGCATGCTCAGGGCAGTGCGCTACCGATGTACCTTGCTAGGCTTTGATCTCACCGACAGGCTGCAAGAGGAGATCAAGCGGCATACAGAGTTGCTCACGGAGGTAGCACCGGAGCGGATCAGGGCAGAGCTGGACGAGATCATCCTCTCCCCTTCTCCTTCCAAGGGCCTCGGGTTGATGCATGAGCTCGGGCTCCTCACCCGCATATTTCCGGAGATCACTCCCTTGAAGGATCTCCCCCAGGGGCGCCATCACATCACCGATGCCCTCTCCCATACCATCGAGGTCGTGGGCGAGGTAGATCTGCTGATCAGAGAGAAGCACCCCTTCCCTTTTCAATTTTCTGAACAGGAACGCCTCATCGCAGGGTATGCCGCTTTATTTCATGACCTCGGCAAACCTGCCACCAAGAGCGCAGATGATACGGGGGAGATCCACTTCTATGGCCACCCTGAACAGTCCTCCCTTTTGGCCCAGGGGATTATGAAGCGCCTGCGGTTTCCCAACAGGGTGCGAGATGGGGTGATCCCCCCGGTGGAAAACCACATGCGTATCCTCACCCTCGCCCAAGGGGAGCCCACAGATAAGGCCCTAAGGAGGCTCATCAACGCCATGGGAGAGGGGATCAGATTGTTATTGGTCCTGGGGATGGCCGAGAGCGGGTCCAAGGGAAACAGAGACGAAGGTGTGCAGGGGCGATTTATGGACCTCTGCCAACGGATATGGGATCTATACGAAGAGGAGGACCTCATTGCCCCGGAGCCCCTGCTGATGGGGAGAGACCTCTTGGCGTTGGGGTATTCGCCGGGCCCGCGCCTGGGCGAGATCCTCAATGAGGTGAGGCGTCGGCAGATCGCCGGTGAGTTAAGGGATAGGGAGGAGGCCCTGCGATTCGTTCAGGGAGCGTATTCCCCCTGAGGTTTTGCCGCGGCCAGGACATTTGACACCTACGGAGCACATCTTTTATAATGCACGTTACTACTGTATTGCCGGAGGATAAGCATGGAGGAGAAGATAGCGGTCTACCCCGGTTCCTTTGACCCCATCACCTACGGTCACGTCGATATCATCAAGCGGGCGCTCATGATTTTCGACAAGGTCATCGTGGCCGTGGCCCACAACTTTGACAAGGCGTCCCACTTTACCCCCGAGGAGCGGGTGGAGATGATCACGGAGGCGCTGAAGGAATATCCCAATGTCAGGGTGGCGAGTTTTGAAGGGCTTCTGATGGAGTACATGAAGGGAACCAAGGCCAAGGTGGTATTGCGCGGCCTGCGGGCTACCTCAGACTTCGAGTACGAGTATCACATGGCAGTCATGAACCGCAGCCTCAACGATGAGATCGATACCCTCTTTATGATGACGGGCAAGGACTACTTTTTTGTCAGTTCCCGGACCATCAAGGAGGTGGCCAGCCTGGGGGGATCGGTGGCGGGGCTGGTGCCGGACAATGTGGCCCTGAAGCTCAAGGAGAAGTTCGCACAACAGAAGAAGGGATGATATCATTACCTGTTCCCCTCCTCACCTGAGATGATCCCCAGAAAAAAGACCAGTCAGATATCCCTCGGCGGGGTCCTCATCGGCGGCACGGCCCCCATTGTGGTCCAATCCATGACCACGACCAACCCCCTTGATGTGGACGCTACGATGAGGGAGATCGAGAGGATGCAGCGGGCCGGGTGTGAGCTCGTTCGGGTGGCAGTGCCTGAGAAGGATTCCATTACAGGGCTGCGAGAGGTCGTGCGCCAATCCCCCCTCCCGGTCATCGCAGATGTACATTTCGATCATCGGCTCGCCCTGCTGGCCCTGGACGCAGGGGTCCACGGTCTGAGGATCAATCCGGGGACCATCCATCAGCGGAGCAAATTGAAAGAGATCATCGTGGAGGCCAGGGAACGGGGGGTGCCGGTCAGGGTCGGGATCAATGCGGGGTCGCTGGAGGAGCGCATCCTCAAGCGATTCGGCTCTGCCGCCCCCGAGGCCATGGTGGAGAGTGCCAGAGAGTGCATCATGCTCTGCGAGGATATCGGGCACCAGGCCATCAAGGTCTCCCTGAAGGCCTCGTCAGTCGCCACCACGGTGGCGGCCTATCGCCTTTTCTCCGAACAGTCTGACTATCCCCTCCACCTGGGGGTCACGGAGGCGGGCCCTCCCTTTGCCGGGGTCATCAAATCGGCAGTGGGGCTGGGGGTCCTTTTGGCCGAAGGGATAGGGGATACCATCCGGGTCTCCCTGACGGGCGACCCGGTGTTGGAGGTGCGGGCGGCATACGGCATCCTGCGGGCCCTGGGCATCAGGGAGCGGGGGGTCGATATCATCTCATGTCCCACCTGCGGACGGTGCGAGGTGGACCTGATACCCCTCGTGGAAGAGGTTCAGGAGCGACTGGAGCACATCGAGGCCCCGCTCACAGTGGCCGTCATGGGTTGCGTGGTGAACGGTCCAGGGGAGGCCAGGGAGGCCGATGTGGGGATCGCCGGGGGCAAGGGGGTAGGGCTGCTCTTCAAAAAAGGAAAGGTCGTCGAGAAGGTCAAAGAGGGTGTGTGGGTGCAGCGTTTAATAGAGGAGGTGGAGCGGATGGTCGGCTAAGCTCCGCTGAGTTTTTTCCGGGTGTAGAGAATCCGTTGGATTACGGTGATATGGGTGAGGATCGTCAGAATCCAGAGGATATAGACCATTACATTGAATAGGGCACCGAAGATAAGCAGGATGATCCGCTCCGGCCGTTCCATGATCCCCACCTTGCAGGAAGGGATGACCGTTTCGGCCCTCGCCCTGGTGAAGGGGGCCAAGAAACTCCCCATGGCGGCGAGACAGGCGAGCAGCATCAGGTAAGGCTGTCCGGTAGTAGCGTAATAAAAAAACAAACCGATGAAAAGGGCGAAATCGGAGTATCGGCCGATCACCGAGTCGAAAAAGGCCCCAAAAGGAGTCACCCTCCCCTGAGAGCGGGCCGCCGCCCCGTCCAAGAGATCAAATAATCCGGCCACGATAATAGCTATGCCAGCCACTATCCACAGCCCCAGGGCCAGGAATACAGCAGCCAACAGGGTAACCAGCAGGCCGAAAAGGGTTAGGTGATTGGGCTTGATAACCCCCTTGGTCCACTCCGCCAATTTATACAGATAGGGGTCCAAACGGTGATTTAACCAGGCGTCCAACATGGATGTGACACCACCACGATCACGTCTTCCGACCTTATAGGATTTATACGGTAAAAGTCAAAGCGAATCTCGGATTGATTCCCTCCTTGCGTACGGGAAAAGGAAGACATCGTGAACCTTCTCTTTTCCATCACGGGATTGGAGGTTTTTCTATGATTTCAAACACCCCTATCTTCCCCATCCGGTAGCTCGTAACCCACAGCTGCTTTCCATCGGGGGTAACGGCCAGACCGAGTGGGAAGGGAAACTCCTCTTGGTGCAGAATGGTAAGATCACCTGCATCCACGACAACGAGTCTGTTCTCATCGTGCGACACACCGAATACGTATTTTTCATCAGGGGACAAGGCAATTGTTCGGGCCTTTTTGCCGATAGTGACTTCTCCGATCTTCTTCATGCTGATCAGGTCAAACTTAATGATCTTCCCGAGTATGTTGTCCGATATGTATAGCGTTCTTTGATTCTTCGCGAGAAGGATGTGTCTCGGATTCAGCGTCACCGGTATGTCTTCGATGACTTTAAGGTCCGTCAGGTCGATCACACTGACGGTCCCTCCTCTCATATTTGCCACGTAGGCCCTTTTTGAATCAGATGTAATGGCGATCCCTCTCGGTTTGTACATATTCTCCCCGCCGAGTCGTATGTTCTTGATAGTTTGGTATGTTTGCACATCGACTATTGAGACTGAACTCGAGTGCCAGTTGGCGACAAGGGCGAATTTCTCGTCCGGCGTTATTTCGATTATTTTGGGGGTCTTCTCGGTTACGATCTTTATTGCCTTCTGCTCGGAGGAGTTTCCTGAGATACAATCTTCTACCTTCAATCGCTCACACGGCAGGTTTGGGGCAACCGGTCCTTCCTCGGTATCATATACGACGATTGCCCCTGCGTTGTGCAAGGATATCCACAGGAACCTGCCGTCCCCTGAAAAGGCGCATTCGACCGGTTTTTGTGCGTAGGACTGAATGGGTTGCTGCGTCTTATAGTTCCATCCTTGTGCAGGTGTTTTGAAAAAGTGGGCCTTCTTGATGCATTCGAGGGTAGCGGTGCTGATGAGCCAAAAATCCATCCCCTCGAGATTCATGATTGCCGCATAGCTTCCGTCGGGGGAAATCTCCACGGATTTCGGTGCCCCTGCGCCCTCGAAGGTCTTGAGGTGCTTCAGTTCAATCCCCTGGCCCTGGGCGCTGAGAGGGAGAAGTACCACCAGAAATATAATAGCTCTCGATATGGTCTGGATCATCCTTGTCTCCTTAACATTTTTATAAATGCAGCCGAGCGTATCACATACCTTCTGCCGTTGCAACACGATTGGATAACAAGACCTTCAGGCGGGAGAAATTACACGAGGGGTGCATGGGAGTATGATCATAGGCTGGAGGAGATAAGAAAAGGGAGTTAATGGATTTTTTATTACCCCTTGTCTCAGCCATCTTTTCCTTGCAAAAAGGCAATAAAGTCATATAATAATTTTTTCTTTAAAAGGTCTCGGGGGTGAGAAGGAACCATGGGGACATTGTATCTTGGTATAGATGTCGGTTCGGTCAGCGCCAATACTGTGGTGATGAATCGGGCTGGAGATATCGTTGAGGAACACTATACCCGCCTGCGGGGTCAGCCCCTGAAGACGGTCAAAGGGGTCCTGGAGGAGATTTTCTCCCGCATCCCCGCTGAGCAATGTGGGGGGATAGCCCTTACCGGGGCAGGCGGCAAGGTCCTGGCAGAACTTTTAGAAGGGGAGTTCTTCAACGAGGTCATCGCCCAGGCAAAGGCCATTGAACGCCTCTATCCCCAGGTGAGGACCATTATGGACATCGGGGGGGAGGATTCAAAGCTTATCATCCTTGATCAGGTGGGGGGCCGGTTTAGGATAGAAGACTTTTCAATGAATACCCTCTGCGCTGCTGGAACAGGTTCTTTCCTCGATCAACAGGCTTCGCGGCTCGGGCTCAGCATCGAGGAATTCGGGCAACTTGCCCTGCGGTCAGAAACCCCCCCGCGCATCGCGGGCCGCTGCAGTGTATTTGCCAAGTCGGACATGATCCACCTCCAGCAGATCGCTACCCCAGACTACGACATCGTGGCCGGACTCTGCTACGCCCTGGCCAGGAACTTCAAAAGCAACATCGGCAAGGGGATGGAGTTCCGGCGGCCCGTGGCCTTTCAAGGGGGGGTGGCGGCCAATGCGGGGATGAGGAGGGCCATCATCGATATTCTTTCATTGCAGGAGGGTGAACTCATTATCCCCGAGCACTATGCCTCCATGGGGGCCATCGGGACGGTGCTGCTCGCCCTCGATGAGGGGAGGTTTCGAGAAAAACAATATGAGGGAACAGGACGTCTGCAGCGGTTTATCGATGAACAGAGGGATGCGGAGCGGAAGGGATGGGAGACATTGTCTCTTGCACCTCGCCACCTGGAGGATAAGGGGCGGGTTGCCAAGCCCGCGGCCTCAGGTGAAAAGATCCCTGCCTATCTGGGGTTGGATGTGGGCTCCATCAGCACGAATCTAGTGGTGATTGATGAAGAGAAGCGGGTCCTCGCAAAGCGGTACCTGATGACGGCGGGCAGACCCATCGAGGCCATCCGCCAGGGATTAGGGGAGATCGGGGCGGAGATTGGAGATGCGGTGGAGATCAAGGGAGTGGGTTCCACGGGATCCGGCAGATACCTGACCGGCGACTTCGTGGGGGCGGATATCGTTCGCAACGAAATTACCGCCCAGGCCACTGCAGCCGCCGCAATCGATCCAGAAGTGGACACTATTTTTGAAATCGGGGGGCAGGACTCCAAATACATCAGTCTCGATAAGGGGGTCATTGTCGACTTTGAGATGAACAAGGTATGTGCGGCCGGTACCGGTTCCTTCCTCGAGGAACAGGCGGAGAAGCTCGGAATCTCCATCAAGGGGGAATTTGCAGAGAGGGCCCTGCGGGCATCCCACCCGGTGAGTATGGGTGAGCGGTGCACTGTGTTCATCGAATCCGATCTGGTCCACCACCAGCAGGGAGGGGCCGAGACCGATGATCTGGTGGCCGGTCTCTGTTATTCCATCGTGCAGAACTACCTCAACCGAGTGGTTGGGGATCGCCGTAAGGGTAACAAAATCTTTTTTCAGGGGGGGACAGCCTTCAACAAGGGGGTGGTGGCTGCCTTTGAGAAGGTCTTGGGCAAGGAGATCACTATCCCTGAAAACCATGACGTGACCGGGGCCATCGGGGTGGCCCTCCTGGCGAAAAAGGAACGCATATGGAAGCGGAGCAACTTTAAGGGTTTTGATCTGAGCCAGCGCCGCTATGATATTACCACGTTCGAGTGCAAGGGTTGCCCTAACATGTGTCTCATCAGGAAAGTAAGCGTTGAAGGGGAAAAACCCCTCTTTTACGGGAGCCGTTGTGAGAAGTACGATGTGCTCCGCAGGAGCAAGGGGACCCACCTGCCGGATTTGTTTGCCGAGCGTGAGGAGCTTCTTTTCAGGCCCTATCCAGGGGAAGAGTCGCTGGGTGATGATGCCCCGGCCATCGGGATTCCCCGTATCCTCCTTATGCACGAGCTTTTTCCCTTTTGGAAGGCATTTTTCACGGAGCTGGGTTATCGGGTGGTTCTGTCCGATCCTACCAACAAGGAGTTGATCCGTTGCGGGGTAGAATCGGTGGTGGCCGAGACCTGCTTTCCCGTCAAGGTTGCCCACGGCCATATCCTGAACCTCTTGGAAAAGGACATCAAAGAAATCTTCCTTCCCAGCATCATCAACATGGAGAAGTTGCGGGAAGATTTTGAACACTCCCAGACCTGTCCTTATGTTCAGTCCTTTCCGTATGCTGTGCACTCCGCCATAGATTTTAAACGATACGGGGCCCACGTTTTGCAGCCGGTTATTCATTTTGGCAAAGGTCGTCAGGAGGTGGAGCGGTCTTTGGTGAGATTGCGAAGGAGATTAAAGAGGGGTGCTGGTGCCATACGCCGCGCTTGCGACCGGGCATGGAACTATCAAGAGCGATTTTACCGGGCCGTTGGCTCCCGCGGCAGGGAGATACTGGAGGGGTTGAGTGCAGGAGAGAAGCTCATGGTGATCGTCGGGCGGCCCTATAACAGCTGCGACCCCGGGGTGAATCTCGATATCCCCAAGAAGCTTCGGGACCTGGGGGTCCTGCCCATCCCCATGGACTTTCTTCCGTTGGAGTCTATGGCTGCACGGGAAGGGCTCAAGGATATGTACTGGAAATACGGGCAGAAGATTCTGGCCGCTGCTCACCGGATCAAAGATGACCCCATGCTCTTTGGAGTTTACATCAGTAACTTCGGTTGTGGGGCCGATTCCTTTATCGGTCACTTCTTTCGTGATACCCTCAAGGGCAAGCCTTATCTGCAGCTGGAGATCGATGAACATAGCGCTGATGCCGGGGCCATCACGAGGTGCGAGGCCTTTCTTGACAGCCTGAAACACGCACGCGAGCCCCAAGAGGAGGAGCGGAGGAAAGGAGCAGTGCGGGGAGATGTAACCCGCACCATTTACATCCCCCATATGGCAGATCACGTCTACGCCTTTTCTGCCGCCTTCGATGCCTGCGGCATTGCGGCACGGGTCTTTCCCGAATCGAATCAGGAAACCCTTTATTGGGGGAGAAAATATACCTCAGGCAGGGAGTGTTATCCGCTCATCCTTACCACCGGTGACATGATCCGGGCGCTCAAGAGTCCGGACTGCGATCCCAGCCAAGTGGCCTTCTTCATGCCGGCAGGAAACGGTCCCTGTCGTTTCGGGCAATATCATCGCTTTCACCGTCTTGTCTTGGATGAACTCGGCTATGCCGATGTCCCCATCTACTCCCCCAATCAAGATGGGACCCTCTACAGCGATCTGGGGATTTTGGGGTCCACGTTTCATAAGCTCGGATGGTGGGCCATCGTGGTAGTGGACCTCCTCATCAAAAAGCTCCATGAGACCAGGCCCTATGAACATAAGCCGGGGGAGACGGATCGGGTCTATCAGGAGTGCCTCGACCTGATCTGTGAGGCCATCCGTACGGGGGGTGAGGATCTCGGAAGATTGGTAAAGGCCCTCCATGAGGCCCGCGAACGTTTTGACAACATTCCCGTGATCAATCCGGGGAGCAAACCGAAGATTGGCATCGTGGGAGAGATCTACGTACGGTCAAACCGTTTCAGTAACGAGAACATAGTCCGCAAGATAGAGACCTTAGGCGGTGAGGTATGGCTTGCCCCCCTGGTGGAATGGATTCACTATATCAACG
>Ga0315555_1002012_pt1 | contig 14518 bp, 10 predicted proteins | sample SalMarSW160380MG_FD_202113 | JGI IMG/M metagenome (GOLD analysis project Ga0315555, IMG submission 202113) | Salt marsh sediment microbial communities from the Plum Island Ecosystem LTER, Massachusetts, United States - Salt Marsh Sediment SW1603-80 ... | reverse complement strand
GCGACCGACAGCATGATCGGCAGGGAATACATCCCTGAATTCAAGAGAGCGCTCAACAGCATATAGGTCAGTATGACCGCGAGGATAAATGCCTTGCCGATTTCCCGGTTGGTCTCCTCTTGATACTCTGACATTCCCACATAGGTATAACCGTATCCGTCTTCAAAGGGCAGGTCCTTGAATTCCTTGTCCAGCACATTTTTTACGTATCCCAACGAAGATTTTGAAAGATATCCTCCAAGGCTTATGACCCGGTCCTTATCCCGGTGCCATATGGTGGGCAATGCGGTATCGTTTTTGAGCGTACCTACTTCGATAATCGGGATGAGCCCCTTCGTGGAACGCACGGTGATTTCCTCTATATCATCAGCACCCATGGCATATATATCATTCAATGCAACATTAATATCGTACTCTTCCCCCTTTTCTTTATATACATTATCGGTATTGCCGTAAATGGAAGAGCGCACCGTCGAGCCCACCTGGGCATTGGTGACGCCATTCAGGATAAGCCTATCTTGGTCAGGAAGAAACTGGATCTCTTTTTTCGGGGTCTTATAGGAAGAGGTGACCGATCGGAAATAGCCGCTCTTCTCCATTTTAGCCTTCATCAGTTGTGCAAGTTCGAGCATCTTGTCATAATTGATTCCATAGACGTTGATGGATACGTCGCCTGTCACTGAACCGCGATTGATACCCCGCTCAAGGTTTATTTCTGCGTCGGGTATCCGGGCCATGAAAGGAATAAGCGTATCGATGATATCCGCATCGCTCCTCTTCCTTTCAGTCGACGGCACCAGATCGACGGCGATGGTTGCGTTTTCCACACCGTTTCCGCCGATAGCAGTCAGATAGGAAACCTTTTCCGGGATCTTTTCAATCCGCTCCTCTATTATCTCACATACCCTCAGGGTGCGCTCGATAGTGGACCCTTGCGGCATGACGAGATCAATTTTAATCTTGTCTTCATCTGTCTGAGAATGAAATTCGTTATCGATATAGGGCATGATAAACCGCAGAGATAAAAACAAAACGACCAGAAGGATTAACGTGGTCTTGGGAAATTTGAATATCAGGTCAAAGACAGAGCGGTATTCTTTTTTGAGGAATTCAACACCATTATCGGTAACCTCAACCAGCTTGTGGAAGGGATTGAATGTCCTGCCTTTGTTTTTCTGCCTGTTATCTCTTTTCTTCAGCAACAGGGCGCAGAGCATGGGGGTAAGCGTAAATGATGCGAGAAGCGAAAAAAGCGTGGCATACACGACAGTCAAGCCGAATGATTGCATAAACTGACCGACAATCCCACCCATCATGGCAATGGGCATGAACACAACCAGGTTGGTGCCCGTGGCGGCCATAACTGCTCCTGCGACTTCCTTGGTACCGTCGATTGCCGCATGCACCGGCGTCTCTTTATGCTCGAGATGAACAAGCACATTCTCAACAATAACAATGGCATTGGCAATCAATGTCCCCAACGAGGTAGCAATGGCCAGAAGCGTCATGACGTTGATGGTAAATCCTGATGCGCTCATGAGGGAAAATGCGGAAATGAGCGATGTGGGGATCACGATGGCAGCGATAAAAGTGAGCCTTGCCTGACCGGTAAATAGGAATAAAATAACAACGGTGAGAAGAACACCGATGAGGATATTTATGAGCGTATCATTCGTTTCATTCACAACAAACGTGGTGGTATCGCTCGCGATCTCAAGGCGCATTCCCTCAGGCAAAAACTCCCTGAACTCACCAAGCCTACGCTCTATTTCTTGGGCAATATCCACGGCATTGCCGTCAGAAACCTTATTTAAGGAAAGCCCGACGACCTCTTTGCCGTTATAGCGGGCAATGGTCTCTGCTTTCTTAAAACTGTCCTCCACAATAGCGATCTCGTGCAGCGGGAATCGAGCCCCATCCTGCGAGGTGAGCATCATATTTTTGATCTCATCAACGCTCTGAAACTCACCCACGAAGCGCACACTCAAACTGTTGAGGTCTTTTTCCAGCAGGCCGCCGGGTATATTGGTGCTCTTTGCCTGCATTGCCGCGATCACATCGGCAATGGCGATATAATGCTGCTTCATCAGCATGGGGTCGAGCCTGACATTAATCTGCCGCTTTTTGCCGCCGTAGATATCGATTTTAGCGACCCCTTTTACAGACGCTAACTTCGTTTTCAACGTCTTGTCCGCGTATTCGTACAGGTCTCGTGCGTCAACAGTATCGCTGGAGAGCACCAGGTCCATAACCGGTTCAACCAAAGGGTCGAATTTTTCGATAACCGGCTTTTCTATCGCATCAGGGAGGTCATTGAGTATCGCCTCGACTTTATCTTTTACCTCGATGGATTTCACATTGACATCGGCAGACATGAGGAACTCGATATAGATATATCCAAAGCCCTCATGCGATTGGCTTCTGATCTTGTCGATTTCTGAGAGTTCGGAGACAGTATCTTCTATCTTTTTTACTACGAGCGTTTCCACTTCCAGGGGAGTCGCTCCGGGGTATTGTACCGACACCGTGACAATGGGGAAATCTACCTTCGGTGTCGACTCAATGGAGAGGGTGTAAAAGCTGAAAATACCCAGTACCACGAATACGCACACAAACATTATCGTTGTGATTGGGCGTTTGACGAAGAATTCAATCATTGTTCATCTCTCACATGTCTTTATAAGCCGCAACCGAAACCTTATCTCCATCTGAAAGCTGTGTCTGCCCTGCTATCACCACCACATCACCGTCGTGCAGACCCTCTAAGACAACAGCTCCGTAGCCGTTTCTCTCGCCAAGGAGGACGTTCTGTTTGTAGGCGTACCCATCCCGGGTATTCCACACAAAAAATTTTCCGCCCGCGCCATCAATGATTTCATTCGGGACGCTTATGACATCCTTCATCGTGCCGGTATGGACATAAGCGACAATGATACGATTGCTCGATGCTACCTCATGGTCAAATGCCGCACGTACACGGAACATCCCGGTATCCACATTCAGCGCCTGCCCGACGTCGCTGATCACCCCAAAAACTCTTCCCCCCTGCTCTGTATCAACAGAGACTGTCTGTCCGGCTTTTAATTGCTCTTGGATGTCCTTGGTAACATATCCCTCAAATAATGTTTTTGATAACGGCGTTATGGTAATCTTCTCATATACCTGTATGTCCTGGCGAACTATGTTCTGCACCACAACCGGTTTTCCGTGCGTCTTCCACTCGGAAATGGTGCTGACAATTGCTTGATCCCTGTTCGTCTGGACGACATGCTGCTTCCAAAACACCAGGAAGGTAAAGGCCACGATACATCCCAAACCAATGAAGACCCTGAGAAAAAATTCCCTTTTTTTCATTTCCTGAGTTCCGTTACCGCCAGTTTTTCAATCTTTGCCAACGTAGCATTGAGGTTATGCAATGTCAGCACCATGGACAGTCTTTGGCTTGTCAACTGCAACTCCGCATCGTTGAGATCAGCAAGAGAGACTTGACCCGACTCAAAAAGATCCTGTGTCATTTTGAACGATTCCTTTGCCAACTCAACGGCCTTGGTATTCGCTTCTAATGTATTTATATAGGCATGGTACTCAGAGATTGCATTGTCAAGCTCTAAGGCGAACTCCTTGGTGGTTTTCTGCAATTGCAATATTGCATTCGCTTTTTCAATCTTGGCCTGTTGCAATTGTGCGATTTTTTCACCTCCTGCCCAAATAGGAACACTCACTTTCACTCCGGCAACCGCATAGTGATCAAGATTATCACGCCGAACCTCATAGGTGTCTCCCATTCCTCGATAATTCCAGGTCGCAAACGCCGATATTGTTGGAAGGAAGTTCGCCCGCTTTAGCTTAATCATGTCTTCATCAGCCTCTATTTGTGTGCGTAACGCTTGTAACGTCGGCTCATTCTCATGCAACGACTCCTTAATGTCCCCCCCTTCAAACGTGCGATAGTCAGTGGCAAAATCATCCGTCAATCGGACGGACACTGCCGCATCGACGCCAAGAATTATCTTAACCGTCCTCATGGCAGAATCGAAAGCTGCCTGGGCATCATTTACCCGTGGCACGCGTGATGCGATATCGGCAGCCATTTTGATGTTGTCCCGCTTCGAGCTTCTTCCGCTGGAAGCCCGTTTTTCCAGCAAGCCCTTGTTTTTTCGGGCATTCTCATATGATGCCTGTACAATCGAACGAGTCCGTTCGGCGAGCAAGACACTGTAATAACTCAATTTTGTATTGTACACAATCTCCTGTTTGGCAATATCTTTATTGAAACCACTGATGGCAATATATTTATCCGCCAATCGTATGGCAGAGGAAACCCGCCCAAAGGCCCATAACACCTGATTGACGGTTACACCGGTGTCCAAACTGTAATCCCTGGTCGTAGCGGCGGCAATGTCAGGGTATTCTGGATTATGCGCCCAGGTAATTTCTCCCTCAATATGCGGATAAAGGGTCGATTTCGCTTCTTTGTACCTATAATGCATTTTATCAATTTCATTCGTTGCGATCTGAAAATCTTCGCTCTTCCGCAAGGCCAACGCAACAGCCTCCTCTATACTCACCTGCAACACTTCCTGGCTACAACCATCCTTCGGTGCCACTATTGTACCAACAAAACATAGAAGGCTCATCAGAACAATAATATGTGTTCCTCTCTTCATCACCCTACCCTTCTTTTCGACCAAGCCCTTCCCACAGAAAAGACAACTGTTTTTTATAGTGAGGGCCTAAGGCATTGAAATTTTCATATGATATTGCCAGCGGGACCCCCACAATAATCGTCATTAACAATACCAAAACTTCATTGAGATCAACTTTTTTGGGAAGCTCTTCCTGCTTGGCCGCTTCCGCCAAATTTTTATACAGAAAATCTTCTAATGACATGATATGAATATCTTCGATGCCTTTACAATTCGGGAAGGCATAAAGCCTCTCGGCGCGGGGGATATCTTTGTGCTGTGGTCTAACTTTCTGTCCGACAAAGATGGAAATAAGCTCATAAAGGAGGTAGGGATGCTTAATTTGTTGAACCAAGACATCAAACATGACATCGATACACTGCAGGGGACTATCTTTTTTGGCCCTTCTCTGTGTTTCCCAAATAATTTTAAGATCCATTAACTGCTGATAATAATAGATCAAATCTATCTTGGCGGGGAAATAATTGTAAAACGTACCCTCGGACACCTCTACACTATCGCAGACTTCTTTGATGGATATATCATCCAATCGAGCGGACTTGAGCCTCTCCACGAAGGCCATAGTCAAAGCGACCTTTGTCTTTGCGTGTTTTCTTTCTCTCAAGGGAAAGTGCTGTTCTTCCATCTCTGCCTTCTTGGGTAAAAACCATAATACTATAGTCAACACTATTTTTATTGTCAACTAAATTTTTATGATTCCCTTAAGATTCCACAAACGAAGACTACATACTGCTATATTGAGCTTTAAAGGGGAAGTCTGAGTTCACCAGGATCTACTGCTGGGAAAAGTCCATGCCCCAGTACACCCTGGGACACGAAGAGCGACTCACCCGCATCGAGCGAGGGCTCTCGAAGCACCCTGGCCTCTTCCTCTTCGGAAGCGCCTATCGAGGGATCGGGATCAGCGACTGCGTCCACCAGGCCGAACTCGTTGCCGAACAATGCCTGGAGTTTATCAAAAAGTAAGGTCCAATAATCTTCGATTATTTCAAGCGTAAAAAGACAGGATGATGAAGCGGCAAAACCTTTTAATTCATCTTGAATTATGCAGATTAACGCCGAGGTTCAGCCGCGGACGAGCGCGTAGCGCGAGTGCGTCGACTGGAACCTCTTGTTGGGCACCACAAGCCTATTTTATTTTCGGGACAACGAAATCAAACCGGTCCACGCTCCATGATTCCATGTGATTCCGCCGAGTACGATACCATTTTCTGCAAGTATTAGACGGTATTTATCCAATCCAAGGATCCGGTTTGGGTCATCCTTCCGATAGCCATCAAAGGATACGAGCCTATTCTTCGCGTCGAAACTACCCCGTACAAATTCGGTGCCAGTCATGCCCAGCTTCGATTGTTCTTCAGCGCGGGGTGATTTTTTGAGTATCCATTTTATTTCACCTTCAAGGGAACCTGAATTGTCCACTTTTAGCCGCATTTCTGCGAGATAGACATAGCCCGATGGGCTTAGCCAAGTTCCTTCCCAGGTACCGTCCAGTGGTCCCTGAGCAAATGCCGTGAGTGGCACAATGAGCAGATAGAGCAGAAGTAGCAAACTTTTTCGCATATGTCCTCCTTTGTATGGTGCCTAACGGGAAAAATCAGCCGGAGCGTAGCGATCGGCTGGATTGTGTGGTTAGGCATTGAATATGTGACGAACCGATCTCTCAAAATCCTGTGGAACACGTCCGAAACCCGCCATGGCCCAAATCACGCGGTTAGCGGCGTCTCTGATCAAATCACGTCTCTTGTTAATGTCTTCCAAGGCTGCATTTCTGGCCTTGAAGCTCGGTGTTTTGCGCCAGTCTTCGAGTTCTTCCCGGTCACTGAAAATCAGTTGCTTGAACCCGTTCACAATTGAGCGACGACGGAACTCACGAAACTTGCTGTTGTTGATGCCGTCTCGAACCGTCCAGTCGTCTTCCTGGGCCAACGTGTTCAGGTGAATCTCAAGAAGAAGTCTTGGTGAAAGAACCACCACGACCGTGTCACGATTGATCATTACCGGCGAGTCACACAGCGGAAACCGATGATCCTCCGTCCGATAAAGTACCCACTTCGAACAGGCCAAAGGCGTGACGGCGCGCGCAAGCATCAGAGGGTTTCCCCAGACGTTCTTCAATAACCAGAAATACTCCCACTTGTCCATTCCTCGCAGACTTGCGACTTCGACCATCGAGGTCATCATTTCGTGACTGCGCATCGCATGAATAATCAGAGCAACCGTCAGGAAGCCCTTATGTTCAACTGAAGACAGATCGCGGATTTTCGCTGCTTCCATTAACGAGTCATAAACACCCTTTGATTCTATTCCGGCAAGGATGTCCTCGAAATCGAGATACAGAGATTCGGGGTGCTCGGTAACGTACGATGCGAGGCCTTTGTACTCGGACGGAAACCATTTTCGGCAAAATCGTTTCATCGATTCGGTAGTGATTTCTGCGGTACCCAGACCCTTGTCGTAGTGCACCGAATCCACCTTGGCTTCATAAACTCGCTCAGACAGGAAATTGAGCACCCATATGATTTGTTCTCTGGCCTTCTCACTCTCTGTCTCACCGTCAAGAAATGCTCTGTAGTACGTCCGGTTCCACAGTGCGGTCCAGAAACACGGATTATAGTGATTTCGTTTTGTAAATGAGTCGGTCATGAAACGCCCGTTTCTCGGTATGCCTAACATAGATTATATTGATCCGCATAAGATGCGGAGTTGCGTTTTCCTATCCATATAACACGCCTTTGGATCGCCTGCGAGAGGCGTGTTAACCCCTTTATATTCAATTGGTTGCACTTTGACCAGCGGTTTATCACGGCACGTTATGCGGATCAGCATAACAACCGCCTTACATTAACACCGTCCATCTCATCCCACTTTACCGCAGCTTCTCCACCTTCACCGCGCACACCTTGAACTCGGGGATCTTGCCGATGGGATCCAAGGCAGTATTGGTGAGCCGGTTGGCCGCCGCCTCGAAGAAGTGGAAGGGGATGAAGACCGTCCCCTGGGGCGACCTGGGGGTCACCTGCACCGGTATCTCGATCCTCCCCCTGCGCGAGGCGACTCGCACCTTCTCACCATCCTCCACCCCCATCTCCATGGCATCAACCGGATTCACCTCCACATGCCCATGGGGATAGCGGAAGTTCAGGCCATCATCCCGGCGCGTCATACTCCCGGTGTGAAAATGATAGAGGACCCGCCCGGTGCTGAGGATGAGGGGGTACTCCTTATCCGGCAACTCCGCCGGGGGGATGAACTCGATGGCGTGAAAGAGCCCCTTGCCCCTGACGAACTTGTCCTTGTGAAGATAGATGGTGCCGGGATGCTTGGGAGTAGGGCACGGCCACTGAAGGCCCCCTTCTTTGTCCAAGCGCTTATAGCTGATCCCGGCGTAGCTCGGGGTAAGCTCCATGATCTCGTTGAAGATCTCCTCGGCAGACCGATATCGCATCTCATACCCCATGCTGGTGGCGAGGTCGGCGATGATCTCCCAGTCCGTCCGCGCATCTCCCGGGGGTTCTACCCCCTTGCGCACTCGCTGGACCCTGCGCTCGGTGTTGGTAAAAGTCCCGTCCTTCTCGGCAAAGGAGGCGGCCGGCAGGACCACATCGGCCAGCTGGGTCGTCTCGGTCAGGAAGATGTCCTGGACCACGAGGAAATCGAGGTTTGCGAGGCTCTCCTCCACGTGATTCAGATCGGGGTCGCTGACCATGGGGTTTTCGCCCATAATATAGAGGGCCTTGAGATCACCCCTCGCAGCGGCCGGCAGCATCTCCGTCACGGTGAGGCCGGGCTTGCCCGGCAGTCCGCTCACCTTCCAGGCTGCTTCAAACTTTTTACGCGCTTCTTCGTTCGCTACCTGCTGATAGCCGGTAAAGACGTTGGGGAGGGCCCCGAGGTCACACGCGCCCTGCACGTTGTTCTGCCCCCTGAGGGGGTTCACGCCCCCTGCCTCGATCCCCACATTGCCGCAGAGCATGGCCAGATTGGCCAGGGACTTGACGTTATCGGTGCCGGTGATGTGCTGGGTGATCCCCATGGCGTAAAAGATGGATGCCCGCTTGGCCCCTGCATAGAGGCGCGCCGCCTTTCTCAGATCCTCCTGCAACACGCCGGTGATTCCTTCCACGAACTCCGGGGTATAGCGCTTCACTATCTTCTTCAACTCCTCGAAACCCTCGGTGCGGGTCTGCACATATTCTTCTGCGTAGAGCCCCTCCTCGATGATCACGTGCATCAGACCGTTGATCAGGGCGACATCGGTCCCCGGGGTCTGGCGCAGCCAGATGTGGGCAAAGCGGACCATATCGATCTCCCGGGGGTCGGCCACGATCAGTTTGGCCCCTCCCCTGGTCACCGCCTGCTTCATCTTGATGGCGACCACCGGGTGGTTCTCCGTGGTGTTGGTCCCGGTGAGAAACATCACTTCACTCTGAGCAATCTCCGCCAGGGAGTTGGTCATGGCACCACTGCCGAATGCGGCGGCAAGACCTGCCACCGTGACCGAGTGTCAGAGCCGGGCGCAGTGATCGATGTTGTTGGTGCCGATCACCGCGCGCATAAACTTCTGCATGAGGTAGTTTTCTTCATTGGTGCAGCGGGCCGAGCTGAAGCCCCCGATGGCGTCCGGGCCGTGCTGGGCCTTGATCTCACCGAGCCTCCGGGCCACCAGGCCAAGGGCCTCTGCCCAGGTGGCCTCCCGAAAGATCCCATCTTCTTTGATCAGGGGTGCGGTCAGTCTGTCCTTATGATGGATGAATTCATACCCGAACCTCCCCTTGACGCAGAGACTTCCCTGGTTCGCCACACCCTCTTCGTTGCCCGTGATCTTGATCACCCTGCCGTTGACGATGTTGAGGTCGATGGTGCACCCGGTCCCGCAGTAGGTGCAGGTGGTGGGGACCTTTTTGATTGCCCAGGGCCTGCCGGCAAACCGGGCCTTGTTCTCCACCAGCGCCCCGACAGGGCAGACCTGCACGCACTCACCGCAAAAGACGCAGTTGGAATCACCGTAACTTCGATCTTCCGCAGTAACGATCTTGGTCCGCGCACCCCGGTAGCCGAAATCGATCACCTGGTTGACCTGGACCTCGTTGCACGCCCGCACACAGCGCCCGCACAGGATGCACTTGTTCAAATCCCGGAAGATCATGGGATTGGAATCGTCCAGGGCATGGCCGGGGGACTCGGCGGGGAATCGGGGCCGCTCTATCTTGAGCTCGTAAACCAGGTCCTGGAGCTCACAATGCCCGTTGGACTCACACAGCAGGCAGTTGTGGTCGCCGCTGGCAAGCAACAGCTCTACCGCCATGCGCCGGGCCGCTCTGACCCGCTCGGTGTTCGTCTTGATCACCATCCCCTCTTGCCCTATGGGAAAGGCGCAGGAGGCAACCAGCGCCCGCGCCCCCTCTACCTCGACCACACAGACCCGGCATGACCCCGCTATGGGGAGCCGGGAGTGATAGCAGAGGGTAGGGATGTGGATGCCCAGCCTGGTGGCGAGCTCCAATATGGTTTCACCTCTTTGGGCCTTTGCCTCCATCCCATCGATGGTGACGGTCACGGTATTGCTCATCTCAACCTCCCTCAACAAGGCAGTATGGCATTGCTAGAGCTCCATATCACAGCGAAGACACCGCATGGATTCTTTCAGGGCCTCCTCTTCGGGATAACCCAACTCCACCTCCCCAAAGGAGCCCCTTCGCTCGCCCTTCTCCATCTCGGGCATCCGGGCCTGGGGTTGCTCCTGAGCCTCTTCGTCTATGATCTGGGGGATATCGATCCACTCCTCTTCAGGCCCCCGGTATGGCGGCTCCCCGTTGCGCTCCCGAATGGAGGCGTCGATCGCCGCAGCGGCCTTCTTGCCGGCGGCGATGGCCCAAATGACGGTGGCCGGACCGGTGACTGCATCACCTCCGGCGAAGACCCCCTCCACAGGGGTCCGCGTCTCTCCCCCACTGTTGACCTCAATGGTATTCCCTTTCGTGACGGAGATGTCCTTTGGCAGGAAAGACACATCGGGGACCTGTCCGACGGCAGCAATGACCATATCCACATCGAGCACGAACTCCGATCCCTCAATGGGTTCAGGGCGGCGCCTCCCACTGGCATCGAATGCACCCAACCTCATCCGCTGACACCTCACCCCTACCGTCTTCCCCTTGACGCCGATTATCTCGGTAGGGACCACGAGAAAGAGTATCCGCACCCCCTCCTCTTCGGCCGCCGCCACCTCCTGAGCCTGGGCGGGCATGTCCTGTCTCAGTCTCCGATAGAGGATGACGACGTCCTGGGCACCCCTGCGCAGGGCCGAGCGGGCGGCATCAATGGCGGAGTTTCCACCCCCGACCACAGCCACCCTGCTGCCCACCTCGACCCCGTTGCCGAGATTTATCTGCCGCAGGAACTCCACCCCGCCGTAGACCCCCTTCAAATCTTCACCTGCGATCCGCAGTCTTTGGCTCTGGTGGGCGCCGACAGCCAGGTAGAGCACATCATACTCCTTGCGCAGGTCCTTAAAGGGGATGTCTTTCCCCACCCTCGTGCTGGTCCTAAACTGGACCCCGAGGGTCCGGACATCGTCGATCTCCCGCTCTAAGACTGCACGGGGGAGCCGGTATTCGGGTATCCCGTACCGCAGCATCCCGCCCAGGTGGGGGAGTTCCTCAAACACCGTCACGCTGTACCCCCGGCGGGCAAGATCTCTGGCCGCGGTGAGACCCGCAGGCCCCCCTCCCACCACCGCGATCCGCTCCTTTCTGCTCACAGGCAGCGACTCGATTGTGGGTCTTGGGGCGTTGTCGGTGATATACCGCTTGAGAAACTTGATGGCTATCGGTTCGTCCAACTGCCCGCGGCGACACTTGGTCTGACACTGGTGATCGCACACCCTCCCGCAGACGCTCGGAAAGGGGTTGGTCCGCAGCAGCACCTTATAGGCATCTGCCAGGCGGTTCGCCCTGATGAGGGCGATATAGGCGGGGGCATCCATCCCCACCGGGCAGGTGTTCTGACAGGGGGATTTAAAGAGGGCCGAGCATACCGAGGCCGGACACCGCTTGTCACGGATGTGGGCCTCATATTCATGGCGAAAATAACGAATAGTTGAAAGGACGGGGTTGGGGGCGGTCTGCCCCAATCCGCACAGGGCCGAGTCCTTGATCACGGCCGCCATCTCCTCCAGCAACTCGATGTCCCCCTCCTTGCCCCTCCCTTCACAAATGTCAGTAAGTATATCCAGCATCCGCTTCGTCCCCACCCGACAGGGGACGCACTTACCGCAGGACTCATCCTGACAAAAGTCCATAAAGAAGCGGGCCACATCCACCATGCAGGTATCTTCATCCATGCAGATGAGGCCTCCGGACCCCATGATGGCCCCAATCTGGGTGATTGCCTCGTAATCGGTGGGTGTGTTGAGGTGCTGTACCGGGATGCACCCCCCTGATGGTCCCCCGAGCTGGGCTGCCTTAAACCGCTTCCCTTTCGGGATGCCACCGCCGATATCGAAGATAATGGTGCCGATGGTCGTCCCCATGGGAACCTCTACCAGCCCGATGTTGTTGACGTCTCCCGTAAGGGCGAAGACCTTGGTCCCCTTGCTACCCTCGGTCCCGATGCCGGCGTACCAAGCCCCCCCCCGGATGATGATCTGGGGGATGTTGGCGTAGGTCTCCACGTTATTGAGGATGGTGGGTCTTCGCCAGAGGCCTTGCTGGGCCGGAAAGGGGGGGCGGGGACGCGGCATGCCGCGACGCCCTTCAATAGAGGCCATCAGCGCCGTCTCCTCGCCACAGACGAAGGCACCTGCCCCCTGATAGACCTCCATGTCGAAGGAGAAACCAGAACCGAGGATATCATCGCCCAGCAGGCCGTATTCACGCGCCTGATTGATGGCGATGTTCAGACGATGGACCGCCAGGGGATATTCGGCACGGCAGTAGATGTACCCCTGATGGGCCCCGATGGCCCTGGCCGCGACGATCATCCCTTCCAAGACGGCATGGGGGTCGGCCTCCAGCACACTCCTGTCCATGAAGGCCCCGGGGTCCCCTTCATCGGCGTTGCACAGGACATACTTCACCTCTCCCGGCGATTGGGAGGCGAACTGCCACTTCATGCCGGTGGGAAATCCTCCCCCTCCCCTGCCCCGCAGACCCGAAGTTTTCACCTCCTCGATAATCCCCTCGGGGGTCATCTCCAGGAGGGCCTTGGATGCCCCCAGGTATCCATCCCGGGCGATATATTCATCTATCCGCTCTGCATCGATCAGCCCCCGGTTGCGCAGCACCCGCAGCTCTTGGAGACCGAAGAAAGGGATGTCGTTCATGTAGGGGATGACCTCTTCGGTGACGGGCTCGCGGTACAAGAGGCGCTCCACCGGTCTGCCCTTGAGGATGTGCTCCTCGACGACCTCCGCGGCATCCTCGGGGGAGACCTGCATGTAGATGATTCCCTCGGGGTAGATCACTGCGATGGGCCCTTGGGCACAAAACCCATTGCACCCCGTCTCCACGATCTGGACCTCATCTTTCAACCCCCGCTTCTCCACCTCAAAGGCAAAGGCCTTTATCACCTCCGCGCTTCCCGAGGAATGACACCCTGTGCCGCCACACACCAAGATATGAGAGCGAAATATCTTCATGCAATTACTTCCTTCCTCTGCCCTATGCTATTCCAGCCCCTTGGCCAGGGCGAACTGTCTCTGTACCTCACCATCGATGATATGCCGCTTAAAGACCTGCCGCATCTTGTTTTCGTCCATCTCAGAGTAGGTAATGGGCTCTTCCCCCAACACCTCCACCGTCACCAGGGGCTCTTTGCTGCAAATCCCGATGCATCCCGAGGTGGTCACCATGATATCCTGGACCCCCTCTTCCTCTATGGCGCTGATCAGGGCGTTGAGGACCTTCCGGGCCCCTGAGGCGATCCCACAGGTCCCCATGTGGACGGTTGCCTTCACGCGCTTGCCCCCTTCTCTGAGGGAGGTAGTCCTCTGTACTTCTTCCTTTATTCTCTTGAGATCCTCAACCTTTATCTTCGGCATTGCCCCCTCCTTGCATGAATAGGCTACGGCCTAGTCATATCGTTCCAGCATTGCATGTAATTTTTGCACCTTCACCTGCTTATACGTATCCTCATCTATCACGATCACCGGGGCGAGGCCGCAGGCCCCCAGACAGCGGATGGTCTCGAGGGAAAACCGGCGATCCGGTGTGGTGTCACCGGCATCGATGCCCAAATCTTGTACGAAGCGGTCGAGATTCTTCTTCCCTCCCCGCACGTAACAGGCGGTCCCCATGCAGACACGGATGATGTGCCTCCCGCGGGGGACCATGGTGAAAAATGAATAAAAGGTCACCACGCCGAAGACCTGACTGTGGGGGAGATTGAGCCCCTGGGCAATACGATACTGGATCTCGTGGGGGAGATACCCCAGCACCCCCTGGGCCTCCTCAAGGACGGGGATAAGGGAACCGGGCTTGCCGCGATACCTTTCGATGATGGCATCTACCTGCTGGAGCTGCTCCGGGGAAAATTCCTTGAGCAGTTCATCCGAGACCTGTGCCTGTTGAACAGCCATTGCTTTCCTCCTTCATATGATGATTCGGATTGGCACCCACTGAGGAAAGATGGTGAGGGATCCACTCTGGACGTAACAAGATGCAGATCTCGCTCTTCTCCTCCCCTGTTTATTCGCTTATAACTACCTACAAAAAAAGTAAAATTTATCTCATTGTTAAGACAAGGTCAAGGTAAAACAACGGGTCGATGCACCATAATCCTTCACACCACTACCGCTCTTAAAAAAGGTG
>Ga0315555_1002007_pt1 | contig 14551 bp, 9 predicted proteins | sample SalMarSW160380MG_FD_202113 | JGI IMG/M metagenome (GOLD analysis project Ga0315555, IMG submission 202113) | Salt marsh sediment microbial communities from the Plum Island Ecosystem LTER, Massachusetts, United States - Salt Marsh Sediment SW1603-80 ... | reverse complement strand
GAGCACCCTAAGGCTTTAATAACCAAGCATTTGCTTCGTTACCACATAGGACATTAGCCCGCCTTTCGGCAAGTTATTTCCTACTCCAAGGCAGGTTACTTACGCGTTACTCAGCCGTTCGCCACTAGGTTACAATCCGAAAACTGTAACCCCGTTCGACTTGCATGCATAAGGCGCACCGCCAACGTTTATTCTGAGCCAGGATCAAGCTCTCTACTCAAAACCTTCCTTCCACTATTCAATTGTTAAAGTACCCAAGTACAAATATTCTACAGGAATTCCCATTGCTCTGTCAACTTTTTACCTTGGCTCCCAAGTAAAATAATAACTTAATCCACTGTGAAGGGCAAGTTTGACATTAAGGGAACTTTCCATTATAGTTTGTAATAGATTCCTTACGAGGCCCCGTGGTGTAGCGGTTTAACATGCCACCCTGTCACGGTGGAGATCAGGGGTTCAAATCCCCTCGGGGTCGCTTGTTCAGTACATGGCCTGACAGCACTTCAGAAGCTGGCTTTATCATCTTGCTCCGTGAACATGCCACCTATAGTTACAACTTCGAAAAGACAAGCTGTGTTGATCAAGGATCTGATAACACTCCGCTATTTCTTGTGATACTGGCTGGCCGTCACAGCATACTATAATTTATTACCCTTGACTAATGGTCTGGACAGTTCCTGATTCCTGTCTAGATAGCGGCTCTTCCGAAATAAATTAGCACGATGACAATGATGAGTAAAAACCAGTATAAAGCAGGGACCGGCCCCCACCACTGCTTGTGCCACCAGATTTTCCCTCTGCGGAAGCTTTTAATCCCATAATGTGGATTTAAAACAAACCACAAGAAGTCTTCTAAAAAAACCATACCTACATAAAAGCCAAGCAGCAGACTCTCTAACCGCCAACTCCACGGAACAAAAAACAATGGCAGATGAACGATGGCAATCAGAAACAGCGTCATAAAAAGGTGGTAGCCTGTTATCGGGCGCCCACCCATCAACTTGACAAGCCACCCTTTTTCTATACGCCAGCCGGGTAGCTTCGCTGCCCAACCATCCTTACCCTCGATTTGGATTTCCCAAAAGGCAAGTAGAAAAGCCAGGAAAACCATAAAAACTATTAATCCTATAATCATTACTACCTTCTTCCGTATTTTGTGGCTAGTTTATCACTTTCCAATCCGTTTTGATGATATGGGTTACAAGACCAGAATGATTAGTATAGTTGATTATCAGCATAATCACTCTTCAAACAAGTATTCGGATCGTGCCCTGTGCCGGGCATAGCCAAGCTTACAATTCAATAGTTTCTTTAGTCATTTTTGAGGCAGGTTCTGGAATGCTTGATTCGGAAAGTTCCCAGTGCTATCCTAGTCGGATAATAAATTAGTATTTAACTTGTAGAACAAAGAAGGTGATACGAGTACCACAGCCTGAAACAACCGGATTGGGCACAAAAAGAGATCTTGCCATCTATCTGGGGATAGTTATTGCCGCTGGTATCAGCCTATCCTTCCTACTCGGGGATGCCAGACAGACACTGGCTTTCACTATCTTCTTAGCTACTGTTTTCGGCACCCTTATGTTCTGGAAAATTAGAGTGGCTATTGCCTTTCTGGGCTTAGTTCTGCTCCTTATTACCCGGACGGTGGACCTGACGACAGCCATTAAATTTATGAATCTGAATATCATCCTGTTCCTGGTTGGCATGATGGTGATTGTCGGGCTTCTGCGACGATGCGGGTTCTTCCGCTGGCTACTGTTTCATGTGGTCAGGCTTTCCAGATTTGAGCCTCACTGGCTACTGATATTGATTCTGTTTCTAGCAGCCGTGATGGCTGCGCTGGTGGGTGAAGTAATCTCAATACTTTTTATCACCGCACTGGTGTTTGAGCTCTGCGACCATTTCGGAGTCAACCCAGTGAAATATGTTATTGCTGCAGTATTAGCTACCAATATTGGCAGCTCCTGGACTGTTCTGGGCAACCCGATAGGCATTCTGATTGCGTTCGAATCCGGGCTGACTTTTGAGGATTTCATGCGCTTTGCTCTACCAGTAGGACTGACCTCACTATTTGTGCTTATAATTATCGCTTTGATATGGTTCAGGAAGGATTTTCCAAAGATGAGGGAGGGGTACAAGAGAGAACTGGCGCGGGGTGGAATACGTGACCAGGCGGCTGATGCCGGGGTGCGCTTCCTAGCTGAGTGGGCTGAGATTAAGAATAGGAAGCTTTTTATCGGCAGTGTAGTTATATTTGTTGCAGTTGTCATGTCCCTCGCTATTGGCTACAGGTTGGAGCTCTGGCTTGGGCTTGAAGCTAATACACTACTCTTTGCCACGCCAATTCTGGGGGCGGCGGTAGTAATGCTATGGCGGCGGAGTGAAGCTAGGGAATATATACAAAGGGACGTTGATTGGTGGACACTGGTATTTTTCATGTTTTTATTTGCCCAGGCAGGCTGCCTCCAGTATGTTGGCTTAACTGACCGGATTGCCGAGGTCATGCTCAACATGAATGGGAGTGGTGTTGCCTATAATCTACCGATAATAATAATGCTGTGGGGTTCCGGGTTCTTCTCCGCAATAGCGGACAATGTAGTGGTGGTATCCGGGCTTGCTCCGGTAGCCCATACCCTTTCTGCCGGACTGAGCACTTCAGCCCCGTGGTGGGCACTCCTCTTTGGCGGCTGTTATGGCGGCAATATGACCATGATCGGTTCCACAGCTAACATCGTGGCTTTAGGCGTACTAGAGAACAAAACAGGGCACTTAATAAAATTCGGATACTGGCTCAGGGCTGGCTTGCTGGCCTCGCTAATACCAATGGCAATCGGCATGGGTGCAATAATGATTTTCGGCTAAATCACATTGAAGGGCCAGAGGTAGACTTACCATTATTGACGTCAAGCCCCCTATTAGCTATTGATTGTAAGTCATAAGCGCACCCAACGTCGAAGTATCACTGTGATTAGCAACCCAGGCAAATTGAACGGTTTGAGTGTTTGTGACATCTATTAGAGTCACATTCTGCAAGATTTTGACTTACTTTTTATCAGTGTGTCGCGGGTTCGAGTCCCATCTCCCGCTCCAGCCGGCTTCAAAATCCGCCTGGTGTGGCGGGTTTCCCGTTTTAGAGACAACCTGTCGAGAAAACAGGTTGTCGTTAATATCAAACAGATCCCGCACCAAATCCACGATCCGACAACCTACCTGAGAGCAATACACAGTGTAAAACACTAAATACCTGTCTGATCGTCATTCTGAGAGAACCCGGGGCAAGTGTCTCAGTTTGACAGAGGTCGGGAGGCCAGTTTGGTCATACAAAAATGTCACATTTTTGTAAGTTTTTTACCCCAGATTTTATGACAATTTCACCGTCGGTTCCTTATACTGGTACAAAAGGGGGACATCCGAACCTGGGTAAAGTTAGGGGGCTTCTACATTCGACTACGTAAGATTACGAATACATGGTGCGCCAAAAACTTTTATTATTTTGTCATCCAGGGGCCTAGGGTATTGGCTATGAAGAGAAAAATGTGTTTGCTAACGTTCGGATTGGTGCCGCTTATATCTTTAACTTGAGGTAAGAAATGTCAGAGATAAGGCAAGACCCTACAACTGAAGAATGGGTTATCATCGCCAGAGAAAGGGTGAAAAGGCCTAACGACTTCGTGCGTCGGCAGCCCAAGCGCAAGCTTCCTGATTTCTCTTCATCCTGTCCTTTCTGCCCCGGCAACGAGTCCATGACTCCTCACCAGACTCTTTTATACCAGAAGCAAGACGGCAATGGCTGGCAGGTAAGAGCCTTTGCCAACAAGTTTGCCGCCCTGAGTCCCGGAGGTAGGACTACGAGGGATATGAAGGAAGGCTTCTTCACCGAGATGAAAGGGGTGGGAGTTCACGAGGTAATCGTGGAAACACCACTTCACAATAGGTCGCTAGCCTTAATGGGAGAAGACGAGATTTTGAAGGTACTCAATGCTTACCATGAGAGATACAACAAGCTATCTCAGCAACCGTTTGCCAAATTGGTCATTATTTTTAAAAATCACGGGCGCGCTGCGGGAACGTCACTTGAACATTCACATTCACAGTTAGTGGTCACTCCTGTGGTACCAAAACATATCAGGCTGCGGCACGAAGTGGCCATCCGCTATTACGACAGGAGTGGTCGGTGCCTTTACTCCGATTTGGCAAGGCACGAACTAAAAAGCGGAAAGCGAATCGTAATGGATACCGAAAATTTTGTTGCTTTCCACCCCTTTGCTCCCCAGCGACCGTTTGAGACTTGGATTCTGCCTAAAAAACACCAGGCCAGCTTCGGCAATGTCTCTGATGAAGATCTTCGAAATCTGGCACATGTTTTGCGAATAAACTTGATCAAATTATACAGAGGGTTGAATGACCCTGATTTCAACTATGTTATTGATACTGCCCCTGTTGGGGATGAAAATGAACCATATTACATGTGGCATATGAGAATTATCCCTCGTCTTACTGAGGTTGCAGGGTTTGAGATTGGGTCTGGCATCTATATTAATACTGCTGTACCTGAGGAAACAGCCCGGTTCATGCGGGACCTGGATATTGAGCAGGGAGCAAAAATCCTTCATACAGGAGAATGATTATGCAGCATTACAGAATCAAACATATAGAAGCCTATAAACCGTTCATTGGCGAGGAAACAGTTAAGCGTATACGGGAAAAGGCTAAAAGGGTTCAAGGCCTTCATATAGTCAATGTAAATTCAACTTACTACGGTGGAGGTGTTTCCCAGTTGCTATCATCGCTGACACTTCTAATGAACAGCCTGGACATTAGAACCGGCTGGAGAGTTATTCATGGTCCTCCAGATTTCTTCAGCATAACCAAAAAGATTCACAATGCCTTACAGGGGGGACATATCAACCTCACAAGTCGTAAGAAGCATCTTTATGAAACAGTGGTATACGAAAATGCAATACGAAATCACTTGGACCATGACTTGGTCATCATCCATGACCCTCAACCGCTTCCAATAATCAATCACTACCGCAAGAAAAGCCCCTGGGTCTGGCGTTGTCACATTGACCTTTCCGCTCCCAATGCGGAGGTATGGGACTATCTGGTTCCATTCATAGAAAAATACGATGCAGTGATCCTCAGTAGCCGAGACTACGCACAGAAGATTAAGACGCCGCAGCTATTTTTCCTGCCGGCTATAGACCCTTTCACTATCACCAACCGTGAGCTACCACAGCGCGAAATAGATGAAAGGCTTAGGCATTATCATATTCCCACGGACCTCCCAATAGTGACACAAATATCGCGATTCGATCGCTGGAAAGACCCCGAGGGTGTGATTAAAGCTTTCAAGCTAGCAAGAAAAGAGGTAAACTGCACTCTTGTGCTATTAGGCAACATAGCCACTGACGACCCTGAAGGAGAAGAGGTGTACAGGTCATTATCTGCTAGCCGGGAAGAGCGTATTATCATTCTTACGGTTCAAGATGGAGCCTTAGTGAATGCCCTTCAGCGGAGGGCTGCAGTTGTCCTGCAAAAGTCGATTCACGAAGGCTTTGGACTGACTGTTACCGAAGCTATGTGGAAAGGCGCTGCCGTAATTGGAGGTAACACTGGAGGCATTCGTCATCAGATAGAAGATGGGATTAACGGTTTTCTGGTTTCCTCCATCGAAGAAGCTGCTAATAGGATTGTACAGCTCATAAAAGATGGAGACCTGAGAGAGCATCTGGGCCAAAAAGCGAGAGAGACGGTTAGGCAGCGATTTCTATTAACGCGGTTGCTTGAGCAGTATCTTGACCTATTCAATTCCTTTGAAATCACCTTCCGACTAGCTGATACATTAAAAGGCTATCGATAATGATGCTATAGGTTCGACTTATGCATGTTGAGGAAGAAATTTGATAGGAGACACGACATGAGCCAATCCAAAAACAAAAAGCATAACGAGTCCAAAGCCGGAGTGCCTCAGACTGCAGGAACGTCGCTAAAAAATGTAGCTGTTCCCGAGCTTATGAAGCGACTCGATTCATCCCAAGACGGGCTAAGTGCTGCGGAGGCCAAGCAGCGCCTGGAGAAGTACGGATACAATGAAATTGAGGAGAAGCGGGTTAGTCCCCTCCGAAAATTCCTGTCTTATTTCTGGGGTCCAATCCCCATCATGATCATCATAGCGGCTGTCCTGTCAGCGGTACTGCATCACTGGCCGGATATGGGTGTCATTCTGGCACTACTGGTAGTAAATGCCGTGGTGGGCTTTCGGGAGGAATATCAGGCAGACAGCACTATCGCTGCGCTCAAGAAGAACTTAGCTCTCAAAGCAAAGGTTAAGCGCGACGGAGAATGGGCAAGTATTGCAGCACGCGAACTGGTACCAGGTGATTTTGTGCGCCTTCGTATAGGCGATATCATACCGGCAGATGCCAAACTTCTCGAGGGAGACCCGGTACAGGTCGACCAGTCAGCCTTGACGGGTGAGTCTCTCCCGGTTGAGCACAAAGCAGGAGACGCCGTCTTCTCCGGCTCCGTCCTGAAGCAGGGTGAAATCGACGCCATAGTGTATGCTACAGGCGTAGACAGTTACTACGGGAAGACTGCCGAACTGGTCAAATCAGCACAGACGCGAAGTCATCTCCAGCGTGCCATCATCAAGATTGCTGATTATTTGCTCATCATTGCGGCAGTATTAGCTGTCCTGATAATAGGTGTGGCAATTTCCCGGCATAACTCGCTACTTCAAGTGCTGCAATTTGTGCTCGTGCTGACCATAGCTGCGGTCCCTGTGGCAATGCCGGCGGTTCTATCGGTGACCATGGCTCTGGGAGCCAAGATGCTAGCAGCAAAGCAAGCGATTGTCACAAAGCTGACAGCAGTCGAAGAGGTGGCTGGCATTGACGTTCTGTGTTCAGATAAGACCGGCACGCTGACCAAGGCTGACCTGACGCCAGGAGAGCCTTTCACCGTAAACAATGTTAAACCGGAAGAGGTGATTTTAGCTGGCGCGCTGGCGTCACGTGCTGAAGACCAAGATCCTATCGACCTCGCTGTATTGAGTGGGGTCAAGGACACCAAATTGCTGAAATCATATCAGATTGTTCATTTTCAGCCCTTTGACCCGGTCCACAAACGCACTGAGGCTGAAGTGAAGGGACCTGACGGACAAACCTTCAAGGCTACCAAAGGCGCGCCCCAGGTCATTCTGGCGCTGGACCCTAACTCGGAGAAGATACAAGCAGGGTATGACAAGGCAGTTAACGAGTTTGCCTCCCGTGGCTTCCGCTCCCTGGGCGTAGCACGCACTGATGCCAAAGATAAGTGGCAACTTATCGGTATAATTCCGCTCTCTGACCCGCTGCGTGAGGACTCCAAGTCAACCATAGATACTGCTAGGGATATGGGTGTCAAGGTGAAGATGGTCACCGGAGACCAACTGGCTATCGCTAAGGAAATCGGCCGGCAACTGGGGCTGGGCACCAACATTGTGGATGCCAGCGTCTTTGATGAGACAAAACACATTGAAGCAGGGCAGCTTGCCGATGCTATAGAAGGGGCGGATGGCTTTGCCCAGGTATTTCCCGAGCACAAGTATCATATCGTCGAGGTGCTCCAACAAAAGGGCCACATCGTCGGCATGACGGGCGATGGTGTGAACGACGCGCCCGCTCTGAAGAAGGCTGACGCCGGCATCGCCGTGGCTGGAGCCACCGACGCCGCCCGGGCTGCCGCCAGCATCGTGCTTTTGACTCCAGGCCTTTCTGTGATTATCGACGCCATCAAGGAGAGTCGCAAGATATTCCAACGTATGCTCAACTATGCCATCTATCGGATTGCCGAGACGGTTGCTCTTCTGGGATTCCTGACCCTGGCCATAATTATCTTCAAAATCTATCCGGTGACTGCGATAATGATAGTGCTGCTGGCGATACTAAACGATGGCGCCATCTTATCTATTGCTTATGACAAGGTGCATTATTCTGACCAGCCCGAGATTTGGAATATGCGTACGGTGCTGGGCATTGCCACCACATTGGGAGCTTTTGCCATGCTCCGGTCTTTCGGCATCTTCTATCTGGGCGACAGCGTATTTCATCTCAATACCGATGTGATTCGAACACTCGTATATCTGAACCTGTCTATAGGAGGCCACCTGACTCTCTTTGCTGCTCGTACCAAAGGTCCTTTCTGGTCAATTAAGCCCGCACCAATACTGTTGGGAGCCGTACTCGGCACTCAGGCAATAGCTACTCTTATCGCCGTCTACGGTTTATTGATGACACCATTGGGCTGGACTTATGCCGGCATAGTCTGGGGTTACTGTCTGGCAGTGTTCTTCTTGCAGGACTTGGTGAAGCTCGCTGCTCGTAGAGTCTTCCTTGGGGAACACAGTGGCTATTTCGGGAGGCACGTCAGGAAAGAAGCTTAGCATAGTGTGAGAGGCTGAAGCAGAGATGAAATCACTCGAGAATCGCTACGCAAAAATTTTCGGTGCCTATGACATTCGAGGAGTGGTTGGCGAGGAACTCGATAGTCCAATGGTCAGAGCCATTGCGGGCGCTTACGGCGATTACCTCTGCCCCGACCAGCCGGGACACTTTGTCATAGGACATGATGGCCGGTGGAGTTCGCCAGCACTCGCCGAAGCAGCTAGCGTCGGTCTGCGAGAGTCCGGCCACAATGTGACGCACATGGGACTAGCCAGCACGCCCATGGTTTACTGGTACGGAGCGGAAGGTGGATTTGATGGCTCCATCGCTGTTACTGCCAGCCACCTCCCACCACAATACAATGGATTGAAGCTGTGTCAGCGAGATGCCCTTCCTCTGAGTAGTGAGCACGGCCTCTCTGAAATATTAGCTATGCTGCAGAAAGGCCCTCAGCGCAAGCAGTGTAACGAATTACTGCAACAGACTTCGCCGCTTCCCCTCTATGTGGCTAGGATGCGAGGCTTCTTGAAACTGGAGAAGTCCATAAGGGTAGCGGTGGATGCCGGCAACGGAGTGGGCAGCATTGCCGCCGAGGCTCTTTTATCCGTAGTTGACCGGGTACAGCTATGGCGGCTTGGATTCCATCCTGACGGCTACTTTCGTGAGCGGTCTCCAAACCCTCTGGACGAAGGAGCCCTCGATGGTCTCTCAGAGATGGTTAAGAAGGAAGGGCTGGACTTCGGTGTCGCGTTCGATGGTGACGCCGATAGGATGGTTGCTGTAGATGAAACCGGGGTAATTATACCACCCGATGCAGTGGGTGGATTGATCGGACTGCGGATACTCAAGCAAAACTCAGGAGCAACGATACTGCATGATTTGAGGACATCACGAGCGTTTCCCGAAGAGATCAAGGCCGCAGGAGGTTATCCCGTACGTACCAGGGTCGGCCATGCTTTTATCAAACGCGCCATGCGCCAACAGAAAGCCCTATTCGCTATGGAACTCTCCGGGCACTACTACTATGCAGACCTGCACTACATTGACAGTGGTCTTCGCACACTGGTTGAACTGATGAATATCGTCTCATCGACGGACGAGCCACTTTCCCGGTTGATCAAGCCATTCCTGCGTTATCCCACCAGCGGCGAGATTAACCTCGAAGTTGCTGATAGAGATAAAGCACTTCTAGCTTTAGAAAGCAAATATCGGAGCGGGCAAATTGACCACCTGGACGGATTGTCGGTGGACTATGACGATTGGTGGTTTAATGCTCGCCCTTCAAATACGGAGCCCGTATTGCGCCTCAATATCGGAGCGACCAGTAAGGCGCTGCTTGAGGAGAAACGTAAAGAATTGTTGAGCAAATTAAATACATCGGGACATAGAGAAGCTAGCCAATAATGAGAAGGAGGAGGACATCATGAGTAAGAAATTCAAATATATCAGATTCTTTAAAGACCTAGGGATTAATGACGTTTCTTTGGTTGGGGGCAAGACAGCCTCTCTTGGTGAAATGTACCGGGAACTCACTCCGCAAGGCGTCAAAGTACCCAATGGTTTTGGCATCACAGCTGAGGCCTACAGTTATATCCTTGACAAGGCGAATGCATGGAAAGACCTGCACCGGGCTTTGGATGGGATTGATCCCAGCAACATGGCCGACCTGGCTGAACGAGGTAGCCAAGCACGGCACATCGTGTATAGTGCTCCTCTGCCGGAAGACTTGAGGCAGGAAATCCTTGAGGCCTACCGGACTCTCCAGGCTGAGTATGGCCGTGACCTCAGCGTCGCAGTACGCAGCTCGGCAACTGCCGAGGACATGCCTACGGCCAGTTTCGCCGGGCAGCACGAGAGTTTCCTGAATGTGCACGGCGACGAAATGCTCCTCGACGCCTGCCGACGGTGCTTTGCCAGCCTTTTCACCAATCGTGCCATCCATTACCGCATAGACCGGGAATTTGACCATTTCAAAGTCTATCTTTCAATAGCGGTCATGAAGATGGTACGCGCAGACCTCGCCGCCAGTGGAGTAATTTTTTCCGTAGATACGGAATCCGGCTTTCGGGATGTAGTGTTCATCACGGGGGCTTATGGCCTGGGCGAGAATGTTGTCCAGGGGGCGGTGGACCCCGATGAATTTTATGTGTTCAAACCCACTCTGGAGAAGGGCTACCGTAAAGTACTGAGGCGACATCTCGGCAGCAAGGAAGTCAAAATGGTCTACTACGCGAACGGAACCAAGCAGACTACCCACAATGTGCCCACGCCGAAGGCTGACCAACAAGGTTTTTGTATCTCCGACGATGAAGCACTCGTTTTAGCGGATTATGCTGTCAAAGTAGAGAAGCATTACAGCCAGAAGGCCGGCCATCATATGCCTATGGATATGGAGTGGGCCAAAGATGGCATCGACGGGCAACTGTATATGGTTCAGGCACGCCCAGAAACGGTGGTGTCGCAGAGGAAGGGAAACACTCTGCAAGAGTACATCTTGAAGGGTTCTGGCGAGATACTCGTAACTGGTCGTGCTGTGGGCGAGAAAATAGCCGCAGGCAAAGCCCACATTATTGCAAATACTGCTCATCTCCCCGAATTCAAGAAAGGAGAGGTTCTGGTGGCCGACACCACTACCCCTGATTGGGAGCCGGTGATGAAGATTGCGGCTGCCATCGTAACCAATCGCGGCGGCCGTACCTGCCATGCCGCCATCGTCAGCCGCGAGTTGGGTATTCCTGCCGTGGTCGGTGCCGAAAATGCTACTAAACTGATACTGGGTGGCAAAGAAGTGACCGTATCCTGTGCCGAAGGGGATGTAGGGAAGATCTATCGCGGTGAGGTACCTTTTGAAGTAAAGGAAACAGACCTGAGGACCCTTCCTCGGCCCGCTACTGAGGTGATGATCAACCTGGGCAATCCCGACATTGCCTTCAAGACGAGCTTCCTGCCCAACGATGGTGTTGGCCTGGCCCGTATGGAGTTCATCATCAACGAGTACATCAAAGTACATCCGATGGCTCTCTTGCACCGGGAACGCGTCAAAGACCAGAAGGAAAGGGCGGAAATCGAACGATTGACGCAGGGATACGAAAGCCCGGCCGACTTCTTCATTGAACGTTTATCAGAAGGAGTAGGAACGATTGCCGCTGCCTTTTATCCCAAGCCGGTAGTGGTGCGGCTCTCTGACTTTAAAAGTAATGAGTATGCCTCTCTCATCGGGGGCAGCTCCTTCGAACCAGTGGAAAATAATCCCATGCTTGGCTTTCGTGGTGCCTCGCGCTACGCACATCCCAACTACGTGGAAGGATTTGGTCTGGAATGTGCCGCCATGAAGAGAGTCAGAGATGAAATGGGCTTGACCAATGTCAAGCTGATGGTGCCCTTCTGCCGCAGGGTTGAGGAGGCTAAAAAGGTGATAGACAAGATGGCTGAGCTTGGTCTTATGCGGGGCAAAAATGGCCTTGAAATCTATGTTATGTGCGAGATTCCAAACAATGTCATTCTCATTGACTCTTTTGCCGAATACTTTGACGGATTTTCTATCGGGTCTAACGACCTGACACAACTGGTTTTGGGAGTAGACCGTGACTCGGAAATTGTGGCTTTCGATTATGACGAGCGTGACCCCGGTGTGAAGGAAATGATACGCCTGGCAGTAGAGGGTTGTAAGCGAAACAAACGGCATTCGGGGCTTTGTGGACAAGCACCTTCGGACTACCCGGAGATGGCTGAATACCTGGTGCAGATCGGCATAGATTCAATGAGCATCAATCCAGATACGGTCCTCAAAACTACGCTGCACGTGCTCGAAGTTGAAAAGAAACTTGGCCGCAAGCCAAGAACAACTGCCGATGAAAGGCAAAAGGTAAAAGCAGGGAGGTGAATTATGAAGAGAGTAGCGATAAATGGACTGGGGCGCATCGGTCGCATGGTGTTACGTCACTACATGGAGATGCGACCCAAAGACGTTGAACTGGTGGCTGCCAATGACCTGGTCCCACCCGATGACCTGGCTTATCTGCTTAAATATGACTCCGTGCATGGCCGAGCCTCGTTTCCAGTCAGCCCTGGTGGAGACGGTATCAGCATGGGTGATATAAACCTGAAGATATATGCTGAAAGAGATCCAGCGCAATTGCCCTGGAAAAAGCTGGGAGTTGATGTGGTAATAGAATCCACAGGACTTTTTACCAAGCGAGAGCTAGCCGCGAAACACCTGGAGGCTGGCGCAAGGAGGGTGATAATAAGTGCGCCCTCTCCTGACGCAGATGTTACCATTATCATTGGAGTTAACGAAAGCGAGTTTAATCCCAAGCAGCATAAGGTTATATCAAATGCTTCCTGTACTACCAATTCCCTGGTACCACCACTTAAGGTGATGCTTGATAATTTTGGCATTGAACGGGCACTCGTTACGACTGTTCATGCCTACACTGGAACCCAGGGCTTGGTGGACAAGCCTGCTAAAAAGAAAATTCGTGGTCGGGCGGCGGCTGTTTCCCTTATTCCTACCACAACTGGCTCTGACATTGCCACTATCATGGTCTTGCCTGAACTCAAAGGGCGGCTTCGAGCCCTAGCCATCCGAGCCCCAATCCCTGATGGAGCTATTACTGACATCGTGGCTGATCTCAAAAAGGCAGTGACGGTGGAGGACCTGAACGGGGCTCTCCAGGCGGCCTCAGAAGGGCCGATGAAGGGAATTCTAGGTTATACCGAAGAAGAGCTAGTATCAGCCGATATTATCGATGACCCGCATTCAGGCATTGTCCATGCCCTCTCCACCATCGTAGTACAGGAGAGTATGATTAAGATACAGGTCTGGTATGACAATGAATTTGGCTATTCCAGACGCTTGCTCGACACAATTGCACTTTTACCACTATAGCTAAGCCTGGCAGGGCTTGATATTCTGTCTCGTTTAACATGGACAGAGGAGGGAAAGGAGGTACTTTTGAGAGTTCTAGTCTATAGTACACGGCCATACGACGAAGAGTCGCTTAATTCAGCCAACCAAGGCAAGCATCAACTACATTTCACCGAAGCACGCCTGGATAAGCGTACGGCTAGTTTAGCAAGAGATTATCCAGCAGTGTGCTGTTTCGTCGATGATGCTCTCAATACTGCCGTGCTTGTGCAGCTTAATCAGGGAGGTACAAAGTTGATTGCTTTAAGGTCAACAGGATTTAACAATGTGGACCTTCCGGCTGCGGAGAAACATGGTATGACTGTCATGCGAGTGAGCCGCTACTCTCCCTATGCTGTAGCTGAATTTGCAGTATGCATTATGCTGGCACTGAATCGTAAGATTCATCGTGCCTATGAGAGAGTCCGTGAGGGTAACTTCCTACTGCATGGCCTTCTTGGTTTCGATTTACATGGCAAAGTAGTGGGCATTATCGGTACCGGCAGGATCGGAGGCGTAATTACCCGAATTTTGCACGGTTTCGACTGCAAACTCCTTGGATACGATGTCATGGAGAATCCCGATTGCCTGTCTCTTGGGATGCAATACGTTACCTTGGAGGAACTGCTAAGCCAGTCCGACATAGTAAGCCTACACGCTCCTCTAACTAAGCAAACGCGCCACATGATCAACGCTAAGACTCTAGCACTTATGAAGCCTGGAGCCATGCTTATTAACACCAGCCGCGGCGCACTGGTGGATAGCCGGGCCCTGATTACTGCGCTCAAGAAACGACATCTAAGCGCCGCAGGCCTGGATGTCTATGAGGAAGAGTCCCACATATACTTCAAAGACCTTTCAGACGAAATCATAACCGATGATGTCATTAGCCGTCTGACCACGTTTCCCAACGTGATCATAACCGGTCACCAAGCCTTCTTCACCAGGGAAGCCCTGACCATCATTGCGGAGACGACGATTAAGAATATTAGCGATTTTGAGGCCGGCCGCAGCAACGAGAATGTCCTTAAGTCTGAAGAGGTGGTTAGGCCAGCTGGCAAGGAAAAGACACCTTAAAGGGTGATTGATATGCCAATACCAGCTAACTATTTTCTACCATCCGTGCCAGAGGGACTAGGCGGGCTCAGTGAGCTTGCGATGGATCTACGCTGGTCGTGGAATCATGAAGCCGATCGCCTTTGGGAACGGATTGCGC
>Ga0315555_1002006_pt1 | contig 14559 bp, 18 predicted proteins | sample SalMarSW160380MG_FD_202113 | JGI IMG/M metagenome (GOLD analysis project Ga0315555, IMG submission 202113) | Salt marsh sediment microbial communities from the Plum Island Ecosystem LTER, Massachusetts, United States - Salt Marsh Sediment SW1603-80 ... | reverse complement strand
ATCAACATGGTATCTGAAATCCCACAACCATGCCGCGATTATACAAATAGCACCGAAGGCTATTACTAGTAGAAAAAGCCAACGTTGTCTCATCGATTCCTATTTTACCATAAAAATTAGTGGTTAACCCCCATAAAAATGGTTGGTGATAAGAAAAATCGGTTATAGAATATATATAGAAAGGAGATAAATGTAATGGTTGTAGCTGGTGGATTTCTATTAATTATCGGCATCTACTTCTGGGGAACAAATAATAGGGCTAAGATAAATATCTTGGGTAAATATCAAGGTAATGCCGGGGCTGTTTTAACGTTCCTTGGTGCTATTATGTTAGGTTTTGGTGTAGCGTAACAAACAGAACAGAATTAGTCCTAATATTAAGGTTGGAAGGGTAAATCATATGGCCTAACCCGCCAATGCCCCGAGGGCAAGTCGGGCTGGAATTCTTCGACAGGCTCAGAATGAGCGGGGGGATAAGGGGAGGAGATAAATCCCTTATCCCCTTCTGATTATGCTTTTTCCCGCAGCTTTTGCGTATACCGGTTGGATAGATTGCAGGCTAAACTGAATAGAAAACTGGGGACTTTGGTCTCCTCCATGACTTTCTTACACACTTCGTCATAGGAAGAATGCGTGCCGACGTCTTCCAAAATCCAGTGAGTGGCTATTTTCAAATCGTTTTCACCATCCCAGTCGATAGAAGGCATCTGCTCTTTGCTGAATATTCCGTGTTTTACACAAGCATCATAGGTAGCTTTATCCAGATATAAATCGCAGGCTATCCACTGGCCAGAAAGATAGCATTCGCACCAGGGATGGAACCAGATATTGTCTTTCTGTTTGTTATAAAAAGAATCGGAAACAAGCCCTTTGAGGACTTTCTTGTCCAGCACCACCTGGTGATACCGTGACGGTATTCCGGCCGCCCTTAACAGGGCAACTTGAAGATTCGTCTTGGTGACGCAATAGCCCTTTTTATCTTTCAAAGTCTTGGAAGCTTTGACATCAGTTCTTCCGATGGCGAAAATAATTTCATCACGCACGAAACTGAAAATCTTCATCGCCGCCTCTTTGGGAGAGTCAATATCCCTGGTGAGTTCCTCAGCTTTTTGCTTGATTTCCTCGCAATCGCAATCGCAAAATTCAGTTGGGCTAGCATATTCCTGCATTTCTTCAGATACCTTGAATTTCATTTTCCTTCCTCCCTTTTTAGAGCGCACCTGACACCAGAATAAGTGAAATACCGGGTCCTGCTCTATTTTTTAATTGATTATCAGAAGTATATGTATATTTCATTCTAGTTGTCAAGTCTTATGTTAAATAACTTCTTCCCTATTGGGGCGGGGCGGGGTAAGGGGTAGCGGATTCGCCCCCCTACCCTCCTGAGCCTTTCTATTTTGAAGCTGTTCATGGTATTATCACGGTGTATACACTTCTTTAAGAAAGGTTCGGGTTTTCATGAAGACTAAATACTTATTGATAATATGTATCTTGCTGGTTTCCTCGCTGGTGATAGCGGGTTGCGGCGGGGAGGCTGCCACCACGACCGAGGCTCCACCCACGGTTACCGAGAACGGGCAGGAATTAGGCCCGGCTAAAGACGGCGACCTTGTTGCCGTTCATTATATCCTGACGCTTGATGACGGCACGGAGGTAGAGTCTTCCCGAGACCGGGGAGAGCCACTTTCCTTCGTGGTGGGGGCGGGGCAGATGATTACGGGGTTTGATAATGCGGTGAGGGGGATGAAGGTGGGGGAGATAAAGACGGTGACGCTGCCGCCGGAGGAAGCCTACGGACCCTACCGCGAAGAGCTTGTTGTTACGCTCAGTCGGAGCCAGCTTGAAGAGGGACTGGAGCCGTACGTTGGCCAGCAATTAATTATGACACAACCCGATGGCCAAATAGGCTACGTAACGGTTGTAGCCATCACGGAAACGGATATTACCGTTGATGCCAACTATGAGCTGGCCGGTGAAACTCTGACCTTTGAGATTGAGCTGGTATCCATAGAGTCAGGGGAATAGGCTGGGGGAGGAAGTATAAACACTATATATCTCACTTGATTTTTATCGTCGCTTGAACTAGAATTAGATACGATTCTAATGGGCCATTAGCTCAGTTGGTTAGAGCACAGTCCTGATAAGACTGGGGTCTCTGGTTCGAGTCCAGAATGGCCCACCATTGTTTTTAACGCTAGTCTGCCCTACCCGATTAGAAACAGCAAGTTCCTTTGATTTCCGCCGAGTTCCTTTGCATGTTAAGCAGCCGCAGGTCTTTATTTTACGGTTCAAGTACCAGGTATGACCGCATTGCGAGCAGACGAATTTTATGCCAACGTCTTTAGTCTTTACAGGCTCTAACAGCGATGCTCCGTCGTGAGGACACATCCCTGCCGCGACCATTTGAAATTTGGTACGCTCCTCCTTCTGTTCGAGCGTAGATGTATTAACGACTTGCTCCTCCATGACCTTTTTCGATCCTACGGTGGCTAGGCTTACTCTCTCTTGTTTCATAACAATACCTCCGTTTTACTTTTATAATTGGATAACCTAAACCGAGGAGCAAGTCCGTTAACGGTCGATGGCATTGATCAAGCTCAAGAAAGCTCTATGGGGCGGTGGGGAGGTAGATGGATCTTAGGGGATAATCATTATTTCAACAAGCTGGTTCTTCTCCAAAGTGGTTGGTTTAGGCACGACTCCTGATAGCAGTTAGCGTAGCCTCAACTTTCCTCTCGGACTGCCGTTTACGCTTCGGTCGCTTGGTGATTCGCTTACGCACCACCATATACCTTGTCCCTTTGGGGAGTTCGGGGACTTCAAGAGTGCTGGTAGCGTTGGCTTGGCTAACAGTCTCTATCCTGCGACTAGCCACGATGTCCTGCCAGTTACGGTAGGGATACTTTACACCTGCGACTTGTGCGGGTGTTTTGCTTCTCAACGATTCATGGGGACGGAGGTAGTTGTAATATAAGAGCCAGCCTTCGGTAAATAGCCTTGCAGTCTCAATGTCCTTCAAACCACGCATGACCTTAGTGCGGTCTTTCAGCGTTCCGTGAAACCGCTCTATCAAATTCGTGTTATTCCCGACATCAAACGGCCCGCCCTGTTTATGCTTAGTGTCCGCACCGAACGTTAGTTCGATGCCATCCAAGTAAGAAGCGAGCTTGTCAGTATATATGATGCGGGGGATTTTCCCAGTGCGGTTGTACGCCTTCTGCATAAGAGTCTGGGCGTCTTTTATCCCTCTGGTACGTGAGATATGGGTAGCGACTAAGAACCTTGTCCTAGAGTCTATGATGTCCCAGAACCAGACGTTTTTCCCGTCCATCTTCAGGACTGTTTCATCGGCAATCCACACCGAGCCTACATCTGGCTTGTAGTTTTTCAGGTCTTTTACTGCTCGCTTGGTGAACCTGCCAACCCATCGGTAAATGGTGGAGTCGGACGGATAACTCCCGTATATCTGTGTGAGTAGTCTGGTGATGCTGTTGAGGGACTGCCCTTCATAGAACATCCCGATTGCCGTCCCGATTTGGTCAACGGGTGTCTGCATTTCGGGCAAAGCGTCATTGTCGGCGAACTTACGTCCACAGTCCTTACACAGGAAACGTTGGATACTGTTGTATGTGCCGTACCTGATTATATTGTGACCCCCACAGTATTTGCAGACTACGGGTACAAATGGAGTTCTAACTGTCATGTTTTCCAGACGTGGGTACGACTTATACACTTATTTCTTCCTTTTACGTTCCGCCACCATTTTTATCAAGGGATAAACAGTAACCCTCCCACAATTTTTGCACTTGTATCTAGCTTTACTGTGTCCCTCATACTTATATGTGCCGAATCTTACTAATCTTCTGCTATTACATGAGGGACACATTCTTACGAGTTTTGCCATATTCCCTTCTCCTAGCGTTAAAATAAAATGCTATTTAGCTATAAATAATCAACAAATAACTCTTGACAAATCACCCAAAATGTGGTAGCGTTTTAAACAAGGGAGTTTGGACGGGGTTTCGGCTGGCAGGCTCTCCCCGTCCAGATTCTCAAAACTGACGGCGTGCTGGAAGTGGCATACAGGCCGAGCTTGGAACTCGGTGGCCTGTGGCTTTGGGGGTTCGAGTCCCCCCGCCGTCATTCTCACCATAGGAGGTGATTTATATGTAATATTATAACATAGTGTGCAATACCCAATTATTAAGGAGTACTTTGAAATGGGAAAATTTCTTAAATTCATAGTCGGTGGCTTCTTAACACTTGGCAGTATAGTGTTTGGAATGGGATTATTATTCAGTATGCCATTCGCCTTGTCTGCTAAGTCTTCAGGTGCATTTTGGGTATGGGTTATCGTAGACATTTTTGCTTTCCTATCTGGTATTTATCTTATGCGTCATTGAATCGTGCCAACTCCACGCTAATAAACCAATACCAAGTACAAGACCTAGCGATAACACTAAATAGCTCGCTATTCCTTTAGGGACGTAGCACAGAGCTAGCATTGCTAGTTGATAAGTTAATCCCAATCCTCCCATTATCACTAAGCATAACCCGATTTTCCTTTTCATTTGTCCCCCTTTCTTTCAATTACCAACCACGATGGAGTAATAAGAACAAGCTTGCTTTATAGTCGCCTTAGTAGTATTATCCATGTAATTAGAGACATTGCTCTAGGTAGAGCATTCAATATCACCCCTAAGTCTTTTATGCTGAGAATTTCAAGGGGGATTCTATGAGTGCAGGAAAAATCATACTATTGATTTTCAGTATTATCGTACTACTAATTTCACTCAGTTTCCTGATGGGTGGAGGAGCATTACTCTCGGCACATAATATTATTAAGGATGGTGAAGGATTCTATAACACCAAGACCATTCAGATTGAAAAGGATTCCTATGCTATTGTTGCTGGACCTACTGATATCAATGTCGACGTTGGATGGGACTGGGGATGGGGATGGGATTTAGGTGACTTAATCACTTTTAAGATAAAAGGCTCAGATTATGATCCCTCAACACAAATATTCCTAGGAATAGCCAGAGAATCGGACATCAATTCCTATTTGGACGATGTTGAGTATGATGAAATAACAGATTTAAACATATTCCCCTTTAGAGTGGACTATCGAAATCACCCCGGTAGTGTTGTGCCCGAAGCTCCTTCTTCGAAGACCTTTTGGACTGTATCAAACTATGGTCCTGGAACACAGATTATTGAGTGGGAGCTTGAACCAGGTCGCCATTCACTAGTAATTATGAATGCTGATGGGTCCGCTGGTATTGATATGGATATAGTATTGGGGGTGAAGATCCCCTTGTTGTTTGGGATTAGTGTGGGTCTTCTCGTTGGAGGAGGAGTATTGCTTGCTATAAGTATATTGATGATTTATTTAGCAGCGAGAAGACCAAGGATTTCACCTCCAAAGACCATCGAAGCACCTACACCAAGAGAAACTAAAAGAGAACAACCTGAGGTAGAATCTAAAGTAAAGAAAGAAATGGAAGAAAAAACAAGTATAGGACTTGAGCCAAACATTGCTGGATTACTTAGTTATGTTCTTGGGTGGGTATCGGGCATAATAATATTTATTTTGGAAAGGGATAATAAATTTGTCCGTTTCCATGCGCTGCAATCAATACTTGTCTTTGGCACGCTTAATGTAGCCAGCGCCATTCTAAGTTGGATACCTTTCTTTGGTGTCTTTTTTGGTGTTGTTATCGGTATCTTAGCCTTCATTCTGTGGATAGTACTGATGGTTAAGGCATACCAAGGAGAAAAATATAAAATCTTGTGGGCTGGTGATTTCGCGGAGAAACAAGTTAGTTGAACATAGATGATAGTTGACATCCTTTTTATGATTGCAGTGTGTGGTTTTAATTGAGTTGGGGCAGCGGCTAGAATTGAACCAGCGACCAAGGGCTTATGAAGCCTACTGACTAACCTTTCAATGATCTGTAATAATTTATACTCCAGATATTCAGTTTACTGGTAGCAGATCAAGTCAGTTTCACATTAGAACTGAGGGAGTACGGATTATGTTTTTACTAAATAAGCCTAAGGTGGATGTTAGTTTGGATGTGGATGGCAAATCATATTACCCTGGCGAAACCATAAAAACAGGAATACATATATTATCACAAGACAAGTTTAAGGTTCGATCTGGCAGTGTGGAACTCATATGTACCGAAGAATATTGGAAAATGGTATCGGACGGTAAATCGACTCGAGCACAGAAATATAAACGAAAGCTATTTAGGCTCAAGGAACAGTTCCTTACCTCTACCGAGTTTTCATCAGGGATGGCACTCCATGAGCGGAAGAGCCTTACTCTACCAGTTGATATTCCTCCCACGATTTCAGGCAAAACGGTAAACATCAGCTGGCAGCTTGATGTGAAACTAGATGTACCCAAGATGAGAGATATTCATAAAAAGCACACCTTAACCGTACTGCCAATAGCCGAAGCTATACCAATTGGAGCGAAGAGCGACATTATTGCTCCAAACAGAATTACGACTTCTTCACGAGAGGGTGATCTGACACTTACTCTCGATTCAGAATACGGCGCTGCAGGGGAAATGCTGCTTGGCAGCTTTGAAGCTGAGATTAAAAAGGACATAGACGTTGAGGGAGTAAGAGTAGAATTAGAGGTGAAAGAGAAGGCAGGTGTCAAATCGTCCAAGACGATTGCAGATATGGTACCGCTTGAGGATAAGACTTCTCTGGCAGGTGGAACCTACAAACGGTGGAAGTTTACGCTGAAAATCCCGGATATGCTATTGCCCAGCGTTGTGATCAGCGATAGTTCAGTTCAATGGCGAGTTAAAGGGATATTTAACAAACGTCTACAAAAAGACTTCTTAGTAGATTTACCGATTCAAGTGCATTGATACGCATACAGAAATAGCAGCATCCTTTGGGATTGAACCAGCGACCAAGGGCTTATGAGTCCCCTCTTTCGATTCTAGCTTATCAACTTGCTTATTCCGAGAAGGGTATTATAATGGAGGGCATGAGGATGTAAGTGCGTCTAATACCAGGGGTGCACGTTGACGCACACCGCTGACTGCGCCGAGTCCGACTGTAACGGAATGAATTATAATGGCCGGAGAATCCGATGACAGTGCCATACACAGCCAATTTCATTAATCAGTACGCCAAAATCCCAAAGTATATTTCAGAGGCGTTGAAGTCACGCTACCCCACCGAGTACGAAAGTGTGCGTCATTGCATCGGCCTTATCGTAATAAACCTGCTTGAGTTCGGTGAGATCGCCTATTCTCGGAATAAGAACTTCTATAGCAAGAATAGGACCAAGAACTATACCTACGCCAATATGCTAAATGCGCTGAAAATAGCGATATCTGACGGATATGCGATTGAGATGCAGAAGGGTTATTTGGGGAAAGGATTCGAAAAAGGATTTTCATCTATACTAGCAGTGGAACCACGACTTACCGAGTTTAGTCGACCTGAAAAGATAGAACTCGATGTTACGTCGTTACCGATAATGATGGTTGATGATAGACCGGTGTTCGATCATAACGATTTAGATTTTATCAGAGACCGCAGCGCGAAATCTTTACCTGAAATAGCCGCGTTCATTAGTCGCCTGGATCGTGTGTACGACGAGGCACTGAAGCTAAACCGAGAATATCGGAATCAAGTGGAAATAGATACCCGTCATATCGGATCCGCGAACAAATGCTTTAACCGCGTCGGACTGACCAGAATCTTTAGTAATGGCCTTATGGGAAGATGGTATCAGAAAGGCGAGATGTCTTATCAACAACTACCAAAGGAAGTGCGGAGAAAGCTTCTCATAAATGGTGAAGGAGTAATTGAAATAGACTACTCGGCGATGCACCCCCACATCCTTTATTCATGGGAAGGTAAACAGTGTCCAGGTGACTTCTATGATGATGTCGCTAAGCAAGGTAAATGCAGCAGATTTATCGCAAAAAACGTATTCCTTATCGTGATCAATTCTGATAGTTATAGGAGTTTCGTTGGAGGCGATAGACTAAAGAACGGAACACTCAGTCTGTTTTAGACTGTGGTTTAATTTCACAGAGATTATCCCTCACCAAAGATATGCTCTGTCTATTTTTATTCGCTCGGTAAGGGTAGGGATATATATACTATGTTCATATGGATGTCGTAAAGGTTAATATTACAGCAACTATTCTCACGCCACAAATATGCATAACATGTCGACACAATGTTTAATCTTGACATGCCATAAGCTACCTGATACTTTTCTAGATGTACGAGAAAGGTAGAATTCGTTGAAAGAGATTGAACCAAATAATACAGTAAAGCAAATATTATCGTTGTCCGGGATAAAAATTAACGGCGATAATCCCTGGGATATAAGGATTACTAATAACGAGTTTTATCGTAGAGTCTTAAACCAGCGATCACTTGGCCTTGGAGAATCATACATGGATGGATGGTGGGATTGTGAAAAACTGGATGAATTCTTCTACCACCTTCTTCGATCCCGAATCGAGAGCAAGCTAAGAAACAATTGGAGATTACTTCTTAGAATCCTTTTGGCTAAAGTCTTCAATATGCAATCATCAAGGAGAGCATATCAGATTGGAGAGAGACATTATGACTTAGGCAATGAACTTTTCAAGAATATGCTTGATAAACGAATGGTTTATAGTTGTGCATATTGGAGGGATGCCAAAACGCTTTCTCAAGCCCAAGAGAACAAGTTAGACCTGGTATGCCAGAAACTTTGGTTGCAGCCGGGAATGAAAGTGCTCGATGTTGGATGCGGTTGGGGTAGTTTTGCAAAATACGCTGCGGAAAAATACAAAGTCAGTGTACTTGGAATCACCGTATCTAAAGAGCAGGTGGAACTGGGAAGAATAGATTGTAAGGATCTTCCCATTGAGATCAGATTACAGGATTACAGGGATCTTGTTGATAAATTTGACCGCATCGTTTCACTAGGCATGATTGAACACGTCGGTCATAAAAACTACAGGACATATATGAAAGTTCTTGGTCGGTGCTTAAAGGACGATGGTTTGTTCTTATTGCATACCATAGGGGGGAACATATCGGTATCCTCCACCGACCCATGGCTAAACAAATATATCTTCCCTAATAGTATGCTGCCCTCAATCAGCCAGATAGGCAAATCAATCGAGGGATTATTTGTCATGGAAGACTGGCATAATTTCAGTGCCGACTATGATAAAACGCTTATGGCTTGGTACGGTAATTTTAAAAATAACTGGCATAAGATAAGTTCCTATTACGATGAGCGATTTTTTAGATTATGGAAGTATTACCTATTATCATGCGCAGGAGCATTCCGAGCCAGAAAAAATCAATTATGGCAAATTGTTCTCTCAAAGATGGGTGTTCCGGGAGGGTACCAATCAATCCGGTGAAGTGTTTCAATAGAAATTGTGAAGCAGTAAAAGGAAGCTTTATCCTTTTTATTTTTCCGACTCGCTTATCCACCCTAAACCTGTAGATATCGAGCCTACCATAGCAGGATTAATAGGATTCGCACTACTATTGGAGATATGCCCTATCGGTTTTTAATGAAGTCGAGTTGAGCTTGAGTATATATGACTTCTAAACGCGACTGATAGTGTAGTTAGTCCTGAATAGTAAAAAGACAGTCTACATTGTTTGTTCTCAAGTTTCTCTTTTAACGACATCTTATTAACGGTCTACCATGTAATCTTTTAGGTTTTCTTACCTACACCACTCAGGTCGACCCGACTAAATCGTTCCGGCCCATCCGATGTTATTAAATAAGTGTAGCCCATACCACAAGAATCACCACCCAATTCTGTCATGATACTGGGATGAACCGCTAAGGTCATGCCTGTTTGAAGAACAACCGGGCTGGACTCGGTGATGGACCAAAAGTCGAGTGCGTCCAAGCCAATAGCATGCCCAGGACGTAATGGCGATATAAAGCCGTCTTCAGCAACAGACTCAATGAGACAATGGTAAAGATCAGAGACTTTGGTCCCAGGTCGTAGCAACGTTAGCGCCAATTCATTGGTCTTTTCCCAAGTTGCGACCATCTCGCGGATTATAGGTGGATATCTACCGACCGGTAGCGTTACCGGAAGCTGGGCATAGTAACCTTCAAAGGCAGGCGTAATTTCCATGAATAAGGTGCTATTCTCTTTCAGCTTTTCTCCGGTAGGCCAGTAGGTCATATTCATCCTGCTTCCCTCGGCGTCGATAAGATCAAAGGAATAATCGCATCCATGTTTATAAATGATGTTTTTAACCAGCCCGTATATTTCGTAATCACTGATACCAGGCCGAATAATCATCATAAGTTGATCGAAGACATTATCAGCGACGGCAGCCGCTATGCGTATCTTGTCGATCTCCTCCTCGCTTTTTATAGCCCGCGCTTGCTCGAAAATCAAGGCTGCCTCAACCAGCTTTTCACCGAAGAGTTCCCTAAGGTTCAGATATATGGGAACCGAGATACACCCCATTCCGACAATACCGATTTTACCTCCCCGATAAAAACGAGATAGTTCCCGACCGACTTGTATGACATAGTCAGCAGTTTCTCTCAATTCCAGTAAATCTACAGCCTCAACCGTTTTTCTGATTTTCGGAGAGGTAGACTGATTGATGCCAGTCAATAATACAGGCTGACCCTCCAACGGAAAGATACAACACCCGCCTCTTCCTGAACCGGTGATATAGCGGATATTGCCACGGTTGAAATCGTCCCCTAAACCAACGATGACAAGACAGTCCAATTCCCTCTTTTTCATCAACTCCCGAATGGCTATATATCGCCGCTCATATTCCCGCCGTGATATCGCCATAGAAATACCTCCTGAAAACGGATTTAATCACACAATAATGATATTTTTTCAATTATATACCTTTTACCAAGTATCTGACTTCGTAGGAATGAGCACCTATACCTTAGATCGATATATTTTTCCCTGTTCTGGTACTAATGTAAATAATCTGCTTTCTCCCTGAAATTCCCGGGAAATGGAAACTGGCCTTGATGGAACATACAGTCTGTCATCGACTGTGGCTTAACCTCCTGATGTAGAGCTTATGAGGAGTACGCCCTATCGGTTTTTAATTAACTCGCTCTTGGTCGGAATATATATTACATTTTTTCGCGGCTGTCGCAGAGGTTAGTTTCGGATTTGTATTATAGTTCTGTTTATATTACGCTACTTAACATTACAAAGGAGGGAAAATGAAAGCGGCTATATGTTATGAATTCGGCAAGCCCCTGGTGATAGAAGAAGTAACACTAGATCCCCCGGGTAAAGACGATGTCAGAGTACGTATGGCGGCTACCGCCATCTGCCACAGCGATATCCACGCGATAAAAGGCGAGCATGGCAATCTGCCTTTACCGGCCATACCCGGTCATGAAATATCAGGATATGTAGAGGAAATCGGTGATAATGTTTCCTATGTAAAACCCGGTGACCCAGTGGTTGCCAGTATCATACCGGAGGGCTGCGGGCATTGTTACTATTGCCGTATCGGCATTCCCAGCCTGTGTCAGACTAACAAGCTGTACTTGTTTGGTAAGGGACGATATACCAATAAAAAAGGTCAGCGTATCGCACAATACGCCGGTGCCGTGGCCGGTTTTGCCGAATACGCCATGATTCCCGAACCCTATCTGGTGAAGGTACCAGATGATTTACCCATGGACCGGGCATGCCTGCTGGCCTGCGGTGTTATTTCCGGTTTTGGAGCGGTTCTGTATCGTGCTAAGGTAACTGCAAATAGCAGTATCGCCGTCATCGGCTGTGGGGGCGTCGGGCTTAATGCTATTCAGGGTGCCGTTTTTTCCGGAGCTTATCCGATTATCGCCGTGGACGTTCGTGACAGCAAGCTGGAAAGAGCAAAGGTTTTCGGCGCGACACATACGGTTAACTCTAAGGACGAAAGTGACCCCATCAAGAAGGTGCAGGATATTACATATGGGCGTGGTGCCGACTTCGTAATCGTGGCTGTAGCCGGTATTGAGATACTGCGTCAGGGATTCCTGATGTCAGCGCCGAACGGGACGACTGTGGTCATTGGTCACGGACATGGAGAGCAACTATCAGCTTTTACCCCCACCGACTTCATGCGAGGAAGGAAACTTACGGGTAGTGCCATGGGAGCAGTGCGACTCAGGATAGACGTTCCCCGTCTAATCGAACTATATAAGATGGGCCGACTCAAACTAGATGAACTTATTTCAGGGCATTACCCCTTCGAGCAAATAAATGAAGCTCTAGAGTCCTCTGAAAAGGGCGAGGTAATACGAAACGTGCTTGTATTTTAGAAGATCTGATTATTATTACGCTTAAAGCTGAAATATTGAGATAAAAATGAACGTTTCTACTGATGGTGCAACTATATCATTCTAATTAGAGGAAAATATTCAGGATAGCTTCTTTACTAATTCGACAACTTCGTTTGCTGTAGCTCTTGCTTCCTCAAGCGCTGTCATGCCGATGTTGGCCCCCTCTCCCGTTCTCACATCGCCTTTTTCCCGTCCGTACCCGATGGCTCCACGTACCGGTATCATACCTTGGGACATGAACCAACCATAAAGCTGAACACGGGTCTGCCCAGCTCCCACCTTTCTCAAAGTCAGTACAGGCGCTGCAACTTTTCCCTTAAGAGGTTTGTTCCTAAGATAGCAAAACGTCCTGTCAATAATGGCTTTGGCCTGAGCGGTATAGCTATGAAAATAGACCGGACTTCCGAATAGTATGGCATCGGCTGATTCCATTTTTTGATATAGTGGTTGCATGTCATCTTTGATTTTGCAAGTGCCTGTCTGAGAGCAACTGGCACAGGCATCACACCCATTGATAGTCTTATTGGCCACAAGAAATGTATCTGTATCAGCCCCGGCTTTTCGAGCAGTTGCTAATGCCTCCTCAATCATAATCTCGGTATTACCCTCTTTGCGAGGACTGCATACAATACCTAGAATCTTCATGTTCATTTCCTCCTCTATCATTCAAGCGATATGAATAAATATGCCTGACATTTCTGACCTATTCTTATAAAGAATACCACTTCTTCAGTTAGATTGGCAGTATCTTGATGTTCTTCCGTTCTAAGGCTTATATCGACTGTAACACTGGTCATCCCCAGGAATTTCCTCGGTGTAAAAAAAATTAGCAAAATAAGCTGAAAAAAATAGTGGTAGCGGCTAGATTAATAAAATTTAACACTTGTCATACTTGTATTAAATTACGTTCAAGGGAGAAAAATTATGAATAATACGATGGTTCTATCAGTCGGAGATACTCATCACCTGCGATTGGGTAAAGACCGTATTGTTTATGCTGGTGGTCTGCCCCCCAAAAAGGAGTCCAGTAGTAATGTTAGACTGGAACTGAAAATAAAGGGGGTAAGACATGGTCAAGAAATCGCATTCTCCGGAGCAGGTAATCAACAAGCTGCGCGAAGTTGAAATCCTGCTGAACCAGGGAGCTAACGTCGGTGAAGCCAGCCGGAAGATTGGAGTCACCGAACAGACCTATTACCGATGGCGCAAGGAATACGGTGGTATGCGGCTAGAGCAGGCAAAACGACTCAAGAGCCTGGAGAAAGAGAATGCTCGGCTGAAGAAGCTGGTAGCTGATCTGTCACTGGACAAAGCCATTCTGAAAGAGGTTGCGGAGGGAAACTTCTAAGCCCGTCAAAGAGACGCAAGGCCATTCTGTGTGTACAGAGGAAGCTTGATGTCTCCGAGAGGCGGGCGTGTACAGTGCTCGGGCAGGCCAGAAAGACGCAACATCGTACCCCACGTATAATGGACGAGGAGGAAAGGCTAAGGGCCCGGATCATCGAACTGGCAACCCAGTATGGTAGGTACGGATATCGCAGGATTACGGCATTACTCAATCAGAATCCAAAGGAACGTCCGGTGAATCACAAGAGGGTGGAAAGGATTTGGAGGATGGAAGGACTGAAAGTGCCAAAGAAGCAACCGAAACGAAGGAGGCTATGGCTCAATGACGGATCCTGTATAAGGCTTCGCCCCGAGCACAAAGATCACGTCTGGAGCTATGATTTCGTCATGGCATGGACCGCCAATGGCAAAGCCTTTCGGATACTCGTGATTATTGACGAATACACTCGTGAATGCCTGGCGATGCTCGTGTCCCGGCATATTACATCTGGGGATGTCATTGAACAGCTGTATGAGTTGTTTCTCTTGAGGGGAGTCCCTGAGCATATCAGATCAGACAATGGTCCCGAGTTTACCGCGAAAGCGGTGCGTAGGTGGTTGAATCGGGTCGGAGTGAAGACTCTGTTTATTGAACCCGGTAGCCCTTGGGAGAACGGTTACGTCGAATCATTTAACAGTAAACTGAGAGACGAACTGCTTAATGGAGAGGTCTTCACGACGCTGACTGAAGCCAAGGTATTGATTGAGCAGTGGAGACGGGAGTATAATCAGGTGCGTCCTCACAGCTCGTTGGGTTACCGGCCACCGGCACCTGAGGCTAGAATATCGGTAACTCTAACTTAAGAAGTGGTATCCTTTGCGGGGGCATGCCA
>Ga0315555_1002000_pt1 | contig 14570 bp, 10 predicted proteins | sample SalMarSW160380MG_FD_202113 | JGI IMG/M metagenome (GOLD analysis project Ga0315555, IMG submission 202113) | Salt marsh sediment microbial communities from the Plum Island Ecosystem LTER, Massachusetts, United States - Salt Marsh Sediment SW1603-80 ... | reverse complement strand
TCTAAGCAGTCTGCCTCCCATGGCGGTCGCGGTGGTATCGATTAAGGAGAGCAGGGAGTTGGCGGTCTCCCCCCACCTCCCACCCTGAAAAAGCTCCAGATTACGACATGTCTGGCCATCAAGAGCCATAAAGGAATCTGTAGAGTAGGTAGCAAGGCTGGTTAGCTGAGGCAAAGCCTCCTTCTGAGTTTCTGCCACATAATGGACTAGTGAGCCAGCGGCCTTTACAGCCAGAGGCAAATGGGCACAGCCATAGCCTTCCAGAGTAGCCACACCAAAGTGTTCCAGCAGAGTCTGTTGAGCTATTTCTAAATCAAACCAGTAATCATCGAGCTTCGTTACCGTGGATGGTGATTGCTGATAATCTTCAGCGCTTTGAGAGACGAGCACCTCACTTGGCTGCAGCCGCTCCAATTCCGAGGAAACCCTATCGGCGGGAAGCTGTGTGGTGGCAAAATCGCTGGTGGTTATATCAACATAAGCTATCCCTGCTTTTTCGTCCTCGATGATTAGACTGACAAGGTAGTTATTCTTCCCGGCATCAAGCAGGTTAGGTTCCACCACCGTGCCTGGCGTTACTACTCGAATGACATCCCTTTCCACCAATCCTTTGCCTGGAGGGCTGAGTTGCTCACAGATGGCTACTTTATGGCCTCGATTGATAAGTCTGGCGAGATAATTATCTATGGCGTGGTGGGGGATTCCCGCCATGGGCACTTTCTGCCCTTTGCCCATTCCACGGGAGGTTAAAACGATATCCAGCTCGCGAGAGGCGACTCTGGCATCCTCGTCAAACGTCTCATAAAAATCGCCCAGCCGAAAGAAAACGATAGCCTCGGGATACCTCTGCTTAACTCTGAGATATTGCTTCCTGAGAGGTGTTACTGTCATTGATGGTATTTTACTCGTTACTCAAGGACATATAAAGGCTGTTGTTCAGCAACAGCGTCTATCATTCTAAGCCTCCTAACCCTTCTCCAATGCGTGAGGAGTGAGGCGAGGTGACAAAACAAATAATCTCCTGTTATGATGCCAGCCAGGGAGTTCAATCGATGGAAGGTGAAATCGGGATTCATATTGAACGAAAATTCCAGAGTCACATTGATGAAGAGTGGGCAAGGAAGATAGCTCAGGAAGTTCTTAAAGCTGAAAGCATAACACCCCCATATGAGATGAGCCTGGTTTTCACCGATTCCGCGACGGTGCAGAGACTCAATCGGGACTATCGAGGCGTGGATGAACCTACGGATGTGCTCGCCTTTTATATGCTTCCTCAACATGGAGCCGATGCTGACTTTGTTTCCCCTCCCGATGATATAACCCATCTGGGGGAGGTAATTATTTCTTGCCCTAAAGCGGTGGAACAAGCTAAAGAGCAGGGGCATTCAACGGCGCAAGAGCTAACATTGCTGATTATCCATGGGATACTCCATCTTCTGGGCTATGACCACGAGAAGCCTGAGGAAGAGGTTAAAATGAAAGCTCGGGAAAAAGAGCTTCTGGAGAGAGCTATTTCTACTTGAAGCTGATTTAACTCTCCTGGAATTGTCGGATATAGAAGGAAAGCAAGCTTCTAACATTTTTTAAAAATTGCCAGACATTCCGCCTTTCCTATTGACAAGGTAATTAGCTCCTTCCTATACTGATGAAGTAAGCCATGAAGAAAAAACTAAGTAACAAGGGGATTGCCGCTTTTCTATCCCTTTTGTTAATAATGACGATAGCCATTGCTGGCTGTACACTGAACCAGCCTCCTACTGCGTATATAGATTCTATTGTGCCCGGTGCGGTGGCACAGGGGGAGGCAGTAGCTTTCACTGGTCACGGCACTGACAGCGATGGCACTGTGGTTGCTTATAGATGGGCATCGAGTATTGATGGCGAGATTGGCACATCTGCCTCTTTCACCACTTCATCGCTCTCGGTTGGAAGCCATACTATCTCCTTTAGAGCACAGGATAACAATGGTGCCTGGTCTGGAAATGTCACTGCTATTGTCATAGTCACTGAGGCAATACCAAACCCAGTCATCCTTTCTTTTGATGCTGACCCGGGCACAATTAATCCTGAAGAAACTTCCACCTTAAGTTGGGAGGTGTCGGAAGCAGCAACAGTGAGCATAGACCAGGGCATAGGCAATGTGGCTCTCAGCGGCACCAGAGACGTATCTCCGAGTGAAACCACCGTTTATACCCTGACAGCTACCAACGAGGCTGGAAGCGTGAACGCCACTGTTCAAATCACAGTGGAAGAAGACACCACGCCACCAAGTACACCAGTCCTTACCTCTCCGGCCGGGGGTGCTACCCTGCCTCAGCCCGATGAAGCGTGGTCTTTTGATTGGAACGACTCCTCAGACCCGGGAAGCGGCATTGCAGGGTATCAGATTTATGTGATACATGAAGGTGCCGGTTCACCAGTGATCAATGCTTCTGTCACCGATTCCGAATACTCGGAGATATTAGGGGGGGAGATTTGGTATATGGACCTCCATGACTGGACCTGGACGGTAAGGGCTCAAAATAATGCCGGGCTGTGGAGTTCGTGGAGCACCATCAGGACTTTCAGCGTAATGCCGAAGATGGTAATCAAATAACAGGGTAATCAGCCCTTCCTATACTGGTTAAGTAAGCCGTGAAAAGAAAACTAACTGACAAGCGGATTGCGGCTTTCCTACCCGTTTTGTTAATAATGGCAATAGCCATTGCCGGCTGTGCACTGAACCAAGCCCCTACTGCGTATATAGATTCCATTGTACCCGGTGAGGCGGCACAGGGGGAGGCAGTAGCTTTCACCGGTCACGGCACTGACTCCGATGGTACTTTGGTTGGTTATAGATGGACATCGAGCATTGATGGCGAGATTGGCACATCTGCCTCTTTCACCACTTCATCGCTCTCAGTCGGAAGCCATACTGTCTCCTTTAGAGCTCAGGATAACAATGGTGCCTGGTCTGCAAATGTCACCGCCACTGTCATAGTCACTGAGGCAATACCAGAACCAGTCATCCTTTCTTTTGATGCTGACCCGGGCGCAATTAATCCTGGAGGAACCTCCACCTTAAGTTGGGAAGTGACTGGAGCAGCTACAGTGCACATAGACCACGGCATAGGCAATGTGGCTCTCAGCGGCACCAGAGACGTATCTCCGGGTGAAACCACCATTTATACCCTGACAGCTACCAACGAGGCTGGAAGCGTGAACGCCACTGCTCAAATCACAGTGCAAGAAGACACCACACCACCAGGTACACCAGTCCTTACCTCTCCGGCCGAGGATGCTACCCTGCCTCAGCCCAGTGAAGCGTGGTCTTTTGATTGGAACGACTCCTCAGACCCGGAAAGCGGCATTGCAGGGTATCAGCTTTATGTGATACATGAAGGTGCCGGTTCACCAGTGATCAATGCTTCTGTCACCGATTCCGAATACTCGGGGATAGAAGGAGGGGCAATTGCGCATGGATACCTCCATAACTGGACCTGGAAAGTAAGGGCTCAAAATAATGCCGGGCTGTGGAGTCCGTGGAGCGCTATCAGGACCTTCAGCGTAGAGCCGAAGATAACAGGGACCTTAATGATAAGCCAGACTGAAGGGACTGCCAGCGCCTGGTTTGGCGCAAGTCCTGCCTATGTCAACGTAGGTCAAGGGCAAAGCTTCCAGGTAACCGGGGCTGGTTTCTTCCACCAGTTCCAGATATATCTCACCAGTTCTACCCCTACTGATAGCGGGGATATAATAGTCTGTGACCTCAGGGATGCCAGCGGCAGTGTGTTACAGAGCAGCTCTCTCCATGGCTTCACTGCCGGCAACGGAGGGTGGCAGATATTTAACTTCAACCTGGAAACCTACGTCACACCGGGGATATATTATTGCACTTGCTACGTAAGCAACCCCATCGACGGCCACCACTATGGTTGCCATGGCAATAGCGACGATGCTTCCTATCCTGGGGGCGCGCGCTATCATTCCACCGGGGGTGACCTTGAAGACTGGAGCACCTGGCATAGTTCCCTGGGTTGGGACTTGTTCTTTAAGGTGATAATCAAAACAGGCCCTTGATCCTTCGTTTATCGCCCGTTATCCCGGCAAATTTGGGTAGTTTTTACCCGGGCAAGAGTGAGTGATGTTCAGGCTTTTTTCAGGTAGGGAGCAAAACCATGGATGAGCCGTTTTGCATATACCAGGATATATACCTCATCGGCAGCGCCGAGATGTCGCATCCCTATGACTGCTGTGTCTATTTAATTGATGTTGAGGAGCTAGTCCTCATTGATAGCGGTGCCGGGCAAAGTTTCGACAGCCTGGTGGATAATATCCTCGCCTTAGGGTTAGCTCCGGAGAAGATAACCACGCTGATTGTTACCCATTGCCACATTGACCATGTTGGCAGCCTGGCTAAGTTTAAGCAAAAGTATGGCGCCAAAATAATAGCCCATAGCCTGGATGCGGAAGCCATTGAGACGGGTAAAGGAATCGGTGCCGAAGCTTACGGGGTGGCTTACGAGCCTTGCCAGGTGGATGTTAAGTTACAAGGAGCGGAACAAGAGCTGGTTTTCGGAGGGCAGGAGTTTACTGCTATCCACATTCCTGGTCACAGCAGGGGGAGCATCGCCTTGTATGCAGATATGGGTGGTAAAAGGATTCTCTTTGGACAGGATATACATGGACCCTATAGTGCCATGTGGGGCGGAGAACCAGAGAAGGCAATCAATTCCCTGCAAAAGCTCATTGACCTCAAAGCCGACATATTATGTGAAGGGCACTTCGGCATTTATCAGCCAGCGGGAGAGGTTAAACATTACATAGAAGGTTATCTTCGCCAGCTAAAGGAAAGTCTTGATTGAGCCAGGTGAATTTGGATATTATAGATGTTATAATTAGGCTTTACAGAAAAAGAAGCGCAATGGGGATTAGCTCGGGGTATTAAATAAAAAATTAAAAAAGGAGGTAAGAAATGGCTGTATTTGTGATGTTGACTAGTCTTACTGATGAGGGAAGGAAGACCCTCCAGGACAAGCCGGAAAGAATCAAGGACGTTAACAAGGAGGTCGAGGCACGGGGAGTTAAGATAATTAACCAGTTTGCTCTTCTCGGGCCATATGACTTTGTGAACATTCTAGAAGCTCCAAGCGCTGAAGCGGTGTCCAAAGTGGCGATTGCGTTGGGGGCGAGGGGCACACTTCAAACGATGACCATGGCTGCTATGTCGGTTGACTCATTCATCTCCGGCCTCAAGAAATAGCAGTGTTTTTATGGTAGCTGCTTGTGCCCTGATTATTGGTAAAGCGCCGCTTTGAGCGAGGGCTGTCTCATACCCATTGGTGACTCGGGGTAAGCGGGCATTTCTAATGCTCTAGCTCCGTCATCAATGAGTCCATCTTGCCCTTCATGCTCGAAGCTTGGTCTCGGCGGTCATCAATTTCGATGAGCGTTATCACCCTGGTAACTTCTCTGCTGAAGATTCCTTCGTGCATTTTCTGTGCCACCGCTAAAATCTTATCCAGTCTGCCCTCTATAATCGTCCCCATTGAAGTTATCTGGTACTTTAAGTCTCCTTCTTGCTGTAAAACTTTGACCGCTCGGGCTACATATTTGCTCACCGAAGGAGTTTTTGTCCCTAAGGGAATAATGCTTATCTCTGCTATTGCCATTTTGCCTCTAACCTCCCTTTACTGATTTATGCAATGTAGTGAGTTGAACTCGACCTCTGCCAAATTTTACCGCATTTCGGGAGATATTTGCTGCTGTTTTGAACAGTGGGTGATAGAATAACCAGGGTAAATGAAGATCTTGATGGAGGATTTAGCCAGAAAGGCAGGCGATGTCTTAATGAACCATTTTCGGGAGGATTGCTCGCTATTCGCCTTGCGAAGCACAGCTAAAGAGGCATCTATCAGATATGACAAGGATGTAGATAGGTTAATCATCGCTGAAATCAAGAGGCATTATCCTCGTCACAGTTTGCTAACCGAGGAAAGCGGTTTTCTTCAAGGCGACCCTGACTGGCTGTGGGTTGTAGATTCTCTGGATGGCACGGGCAATTTTGCCAACTTCAACCCTTTCTTTTCTGTCTGTATAGCTTTAATGCATAAGAATGAGCTCCTTTTAGGGGTAACTTACGCCCCGGCAATCGACGAATTTTATCTTGCCGAAAAGGGCAAGGGCGCCTATTTGAACGGAAGGGAAATTCGAGTGTCCGATATAGCAGACCTCAGCCAGAGTTATATTCTCTATTGCGAGGGAGGGGAAAAGGACCGATCAAGGACGGGCAAAATCGTGTGTGGGACTTACCCCCATGTTATGGATATGCGGAAGCTTGGCTCAGCTGGCCTGGAAATAGCCTGGGTGGCCGCTGGCAAAGGAGAAGCTTACTTCACTACCACAATTGAGCCGTGGGATGTTGCCGCGGGGACTTTGCTAATTCAGGAAGCTGGTGGTGAGGTTACCGACTTTCAAGGCAGTCCCTGGAAGCTGCAGACTGGCGATCTTTTGTTTTCCAATGGCAGAGTTCATCAGAAGCTATTGGATTTAATAAAATAGCCTCACTGCCCCAAGGCAGTGAGGCTATTCAGAATAATCAAGCTTTTGGCTTGGTTATTCACTCTCTGCCGGCTGTGCCGGTTTTCTCCTTCTTATCCACCGAATCACTCCCCAGGTAATCACGGCAACAGCGAGTATTATGCCGAAGATGGCCCACCAGTCGATGATTCGTGACACCGTGAACTCTCCACTCAACCCGGCGACTTCTACCTCATATTGTCCATAATCCATTCCGTGCAGAGTGAAGGTTACCTGCTGGCTTTGTCCTGCAGCCAGTGTCACTTCTTTGGCATCTATCGTTTCTCCATTTAACTTCAGCTCAGCAATATAAGTGCCTTCTTGCCCACCGTTATTGGCTACATTAGCAGTGATGGTAACATCCTCTCCTGTCACTCCCACGAAGATGTTTTTCCATACCTTCGGGCCTTGCTCAATATTTAAGGCGCTCGGCACAAAACTGGCTGGTGTGGGAGCGGGGGCAAGTTCTGCTATTATGGCGACTGCGCTGCAGTGGTTTATCAGACCGGTTGCCTTACCAACTTCGGCTACACGTCCTATGTCAGTTGGCAAACTAACCCAACTGCCCTGTTCGATATCATAGTAGGCAACAGCCACCGAATCGGTAGATTCCGGCAGCTCATTGGGGTCATAGTTCAACACTATTGTGATACTCTGGTCGAAGCTAACGCTTGAACAACAGTGTAGTGCGTTACGAGAGCTATAGTTACCCGTGAACTCATAGACTGCGCCGATTAGTGCTGAACCATCTGGCACCGGCGGTGATTCCTTTGCCACTCTCATCATTAGTACTTCTGGCGCTTTGTTAGTGTCATCACAAATCACCCTGGTGTCAGGGTCAATCTCCAGAAAGTGGATATTACCAGGGTCACGTGCCACAGCGGGTTTGAGAGTCGTGCCAGTAGTACATGAGATTTTTACGCTGGTTATCTTTCCCAGCATGTCCATGTCGAGATAACAGCTACCTCCGCCACCTCCTCCACCTCTACCCCCACCACCACCGCCACCACCAGGTGACCTAATACGCAAGCTCACCGGAACGACCTGTGGAGTGTTATTCACCCCGGCGGCACTTATGTTGATGTTGGCAGCATAGTCTCCAGCCAACATCCCTGTTATATTAACGGAAACAGCTACCGAAGTGTTATCGCTGGGACCTGTTGAGTTGCCACTTATGGGACTCTCGCTGAGCCAGGCAGCGTCATCGCTCAGCGTCCAGTTGAGCATCCCTCCACCCGAGTTCCATATCTTAAGTGTCTTATTTGCCGGGTTTGAACTACCGCGGGTAGCACTGAAGCTCAGGCTCGATGGGCTGAAGGATATCCCCGGCGGTGGCACGCTGATATGCAAGCTCACCGGAACAACCTGTGGAGTGTTGTTCGCCCCGGCGGCACTTATGTTGATGTTGGCAGCATAGTCTCCAGCCAACATCCCTGTTATATTAACGGAAACAACTACCGAAGTGTTATCGCTTGGACCTGTGGAGTTGCCACTCATGGGGGCTTCACTGAGCCAATCGGCATCATCGCTCAATGTCCAGTTGAGCATCCCATCACCCGAGTTCCATATCTCAAGCGTCTCATTTGCCGGGTTTGAGCCGCCTTCAACAGCACTGAAAGTGAGGTTTGTCGGACTGAAGGATATCCACCGCGGTGGCACGCTAATATGCAGGCTCACCGGAACCATCTGTGGAGTATTGCTCGCCTCGGGGGCCGTTATGGTGATGTTGGCGGAGTAGTCCCCTGGAGACATACCTGTTATATTAACGGAAACAGCTACTGAAGTGTTATCGCTTGGACCTGTCGAGTTGCCACTCATCGGGAGTTCGCTGAGCCAATCAGCATCATCGCTTAGCGTCCAGTTAATCATCCCTTCACCCGAGTTCCACACCTCCAGCGTCTCATTTGCCGGGTTTGAGCCACCGGCAACAGCACTGAAGCTCAAGTTCAACGGGCTGAAGGATATCGTCGGCCCTAACACAACTTCTATTTGAGAATCTCCCATTATGTTTTCGAAAATATGCTCTCCAGGGGTCCAAGGTTCAGCGAGATAATATCCGAGAAAACCGGTAAAGCTATAATTTACCAGCTCGGCGTCTTCAGGCACAGCCACCTTATACAGCGCGGTGAAGTAAGTGCCATTGCTAAACACCCCACCCCAGGTAATCGCTGCTTGATTCCCTGTAGCTACAGCCGTGGCCGCCGCTGGGGTGCACCACGCTTTATTGAGGGTCACGTTCCAACCAGCGGGAGCAACGTCAGTAAGGGAGATACCAGAGAAGTTATCCGCAGGCGCCGTGAAGGTCACGGTGACATTGAATGTCTCCCCTCCGTACACCTTGTCGGTCAAATTTCTGGTTGGATTAGCGTCTTTCGCCAGAGCTATGTGCAGAGGCATGACGGCAACAGCCATCAGTGCCACAATGGTAAACAACGCTACAGACACTCTCATGCTTTTATTATACCACGAACGGCGCTCAAACGGAACTGAGACTGGCTGTACACTCCCTGATTACCTCCAATTAGCAGTTGCAGCCGCAGGGGAATTGCCAGGAGTGTACCGACTGCATGGCTTTCCAGTTAGAAAGCTGCCAATCAGGCTCCGGAGTTATACCGTCGTCGCCAAGCGGTACAAACAGCATGTGATTGACACTTTCCATAGCGTAGGACATCGAGGCTGCCTTGCAAACAAGTCCGTAGTCACCCACGAAGTTCAGAACGTTTCCTGCAGCCAGTTTTTCTGGCGTTGACCAGTCAATGTAGTCAGGGTAAGCCGGATTTCTGCTTACTGGCATGTCACCACCGTCTCCCTGGGGCCTTGTGTCTACAGAATAGTGGCAGTATTTTGAGGCAATCTTGTAGTAGGTTCCCGTGTCATCCGCGCAATCCTCATACATGGCAATGGTGTAGTTGCCTACTACTACCAGACTGCTGGAATCATTGTCCTCCCAGACATCATCGTCCTCGTACAGGTTGACCATTACAGTATCCAGCACGTCCCCGTTAACATCACGGGTCTCTCCAATTTCACAGCCAGGGACTGTTACTACCTTCTCACGCTCGCCCATTATGCACGATTCGAATGGTCCATCAGCATCAAACCAGTATTCAACCCAGACTGGTAAACTGCCGAGGGGACTACCCGAGCATGGAGGGCATGGAATAGGAGTACAATCGGGCCAGTAATTGGATCCCGGGCTAGCAGTCGCCGGAATGGTTACCTGGTACTTAGCGACAAAGGTTTGGCCCATGCTAAAAGGCCCAGCCCAGGCATACTCTGCCTTGTTGAAGGGACTCATGGTCCAATCTGCTACCGGGGTGCACCAGCTCACATTGGTCTCAACTTCCCAACCAGCGGGAGCAAAGTCGGTCATACCGACAGCGTTGAAGTCATCCACCGGTGCGGTGAAGTTCACGTAGACGAAGAACGAGTCTCCAGGATATTCGGCGTCATAGTCCAGTGCATCAGCAGGCAGGTCTCTGAAAACGTCGATGGTGGTTGCCGGCGTAACCGTCAGGGTAACGTTGACAACCTCAGAGTCAACACTTGCGCAGCAGCCACTGATACAGAAGCTGCCGTTATGCACGCCAACAGCCAGTCCTGACGTATTAGCCGTCACGGTTAGCACGTCACTTCCACCTATACCACAGTCGCCAGCCATCTGGTCAAAGCTAAGCCAGCTAGGTGGTACACAAGCTGCTGGAGGAGGCAGAGCCGCAATAGAAGCACTTAACAGGATCCTCTGGTCCAGAGGAGGAGCCACAAACGTGCCACCATCCCACTGGTACACAAAGTTCCTTGCCGTGTCCGACCAGTACTGCTGCATGAATATAGTCCCACCCAGGTTCGGAGAGCCATGGGTTATTTCCATGACGTCAATGAAGCCCCCCATCGATAGAGGACCAGCGGTCACCGCAGCCTGGGCCGGGGTAACGGTCGTGCCCAATGCGTCAGTTATCGTCATGTTGTAGTTCCAGGCCTTGCCCAGAGTGTAAGGCCAGCCGTGGCAACTATCGTATGACCAGCTCACCAGGGCCTGCCCGGGAGTAGGGCCTGGCAGGTATAGCGTCAGGTTCGCGAGCTGCTGGACGTAATCCAGCGTACATTTGTCAATCACTACAGTCGCGTCCTGCAAGCAGCAAGGGATGAACATGCCGGGCTTTGCGGTACGCTGAGGATCCGCTAGAGGCCAGTCGGCAACACCGTAATAATAGTCAGCATCCGCACCCACCACACTCAGGTTTAACAGTGTGTTATTCAAAGGGCAGGGAAGCGTCGGGTTGTAGTACGGATTTGGAAAGGGATTCCCTGGAGGAGCTTCATCATAGGTATTCATATAGCTCCAGGTGTCGCCTACCGACCAGCTTGGCGGTGTGCCTACCTGCCAGCATAGGGTGCCTCCGCCATCGTTCGATATTGTAACGGTGTCATTGGCCTCGAAGCCTCCCCACCTGGCCATTAAGTTAAGGTCGTTAGGGTCAACATCCAGGTCGCATGGGAGCTCACTGAAGTAAGCGGTTACGCTCTTGGCGTCAGTCATGGTTACATCGGTGGGATTTACACCGTCGTTGTTCGTGCCACTCCAGTTGTCGAAGGCCCAGCCAGCAGCTGGATTCGCTAGCAGAGATACCACCTCATCCCAGCTCCAGCTAGTGGTGTTGGGATAGACGGTTGGAGTTATTGAGCCGTCCATGGTGACAGTCCCGCTGCCAACCACATCTACCGTCAATTGCGGAGAACCGCATTTCACCGTGGCGTTCAACATCAAGGCCATGTTGCCCATCTCAAGATAGTCAGTTGGGCCATATTCAACTGCGGTCTTTCGCGGTGGCGGCCCGCCAGTATACACAAAGTCCACCATACTAGTTCCAGTAGCACACGTAGACAGACAGTTTATGGTGCACACAAGGATGGAAGTACTGGTAGTGTTGACGCCCATGGGCATACCAGCATCATAGTCAATAGTCCCGGCACCATTGCTATACTGGTTCAACACCACATTGGGAAGGGTCGTGCCAGGAGTAATACTGGTCACGTTAAAGCACGTGGTACCGAAGTCCAGTCGAGCAGCAACTATAGAAATTGGCATCGCATCCGGGTTGTCAACCTCCACAGTGAGGCTAAACGCTTCAGCACAGCCGACTTTCGTCAGCGAGGGCTGAACTGAAATGGTCATATTATTACTAGCTGCAACCATTCCTACTTGTCCGGGCAATGCTGCGGGCACCAACATCAGGCCCAAAATCACTGCCATGGACAAAACTAAACTTACTAATTTACTTTTCAAAATATTTCAACCTCCTTTTCTAAATTCCTCATCATCATCACCTCTTCAAAATCCTTTCTCAATAATCACCTCCTTTCACAAAATCTATCTACCATCGTTCTCCCCAATAACCACCTCCTTTGTTAACAATCTCAATATCCATACAAGTCACCCCACTCGTTGTAGTTGAAGCTGAGCAAGGAGTAATCAGTGCTACCTACATAGTCATCATCATTGAAGTCGCAGTCGGGATTCCAGTTCGGCGGACCACCAGGCGTCCAGGAGTTGTAGGCAAAGCTCAGCTGTGAGTAGTCACTACTGCCTATTAAATCATCGTTATTGGCATCACCCTCCTTAACAGTGCCAAAATCAACCTCAGCAGTACTACTAAGCGTTACATTGGTCACCACAATGCTCAAGCAGGTCCAGTTCTTAATCCCGATATCATAGGTCTCGGGGAGAAGCCCGCTCATGGTGAAAACACCGGACTGGTTAGTCGTGGCAGTCCCTGACCATACCTCGAAGTTAAGATTGCCCGGCTCGAAGGCTCTCACATTAATCCCCTCTACCCATGCAGGATCAGGAGGAGATGCCCTTGATGGAAAGTCGACGCTCCCATTCAATGTACTCCCTGTCGCGACAACGTTGAAGTCACCAGTCCCGGACAAGTAAGGCGCAACACCGTTTCCACTTGTATAGTTAAAGCACGAAGTCACATTGACAACTCTTGCACCAGGAGTGGCGCCACCGGCAATGGTGATGTTCGCCGTTATCGAATTGTCTATCGGGTTGTTGGTGTTTATGGTGTAGCTGTTGACTGTTATGCCAGCACCAAAGTCCACGTCACCACTATTGGGAACCCATCCCGACTTTTGACCCGCTGCCCTCAGGAAGTATTTCCCGTAGATCTTCACATCCATCGTAGCACCAGGAAAGCCATTGCTGGGGAAGACCGATTCCACCTTGGGGTGGGGAAATAACCCGTATGAATCGTCAGTTGACTGCTGGTGGGCAGTACCCGCCGTAGCCTCAATTTGGATAAAGGCATCGGCATAGTTCTCCCTCCCGGAATACCAGTCAGTGGACGCATTAGTCAGTCCAAACGGTGTGAAGGTATATCCCGTTTGGTTGAAGAAGTTATAGGGAGCGTCTACCATCTCCAAATACTGATTGGGGAGGTCAAGGAGCAACAGATACCACATGTCGCCATAGGTGCTACCATCGTCCCCCGTTTGCGCATAAGTATCGTCAATGTGCAGATTGCAGACAGGCGTCCCCTGAATACCAATCCAGGTCTCGAGTGGATGAGACGTAGTATCAATATACAGGTACAGGAGATTGTTCCTGCTCAGGTCCATTAGCCCACCTGCACCCAAGGGACCGCCGGTTACATTCTTGAATGGCTCCCTGCCCCAGGTAATTTCCTCAAAATCCGTGGTGTGGTTGATGGTTTGAGTGGGCTGAGCACCATCTGAGTCGAAGCTCAGCAAGTCCAGCCCATAGCGAATGACGTCTGTCGGCTCCTGGAGAACCTGGCCTGTGACGTCCACTATACCCAGATAGTAAACCTCGCTGGGGTCATAGTTTCTCAGGTGCAAATCCCAGGTATAAACAGCACCGCTCTTTAAAACATCAAAATCTCCAATTATCTTGTGACCCGCGAAAGCGCCATTCTCCTCAATGCTCAGCAGGAAGCCTTTTCCGTCGGCATTGGTAATATCGGCATCACTATCGAAATCGAAGACAAAATCAAAGGTGAAGTTATCGCCCCCACCTCCATCGAAGCGCCCTCTCCCCGCCATCCAGCCGAAATGAGCACCGCCATAATTATGATACAGTGGAGTGCGAGAATATTTCTGGCTGAAATTAACCGTGAGCCACGATACCCACATCGTTCCGCTCAGGTCTCCGGTTGCAGTTCCCGTCCCGTCGGTATAATTGCGGAATCCACAGCCGGGGAGCGTTGAAGTTCTCTCCACATTCTCCCTGGAGTACTGCGACAGACAAAGACCGGCTGGATCGATACCTTGAGAACCTGCCGTAAACGGCCACCACTCACCAGGATTAGCTTCATTGTAGGTGAAAGTTGCTTCGACTTCCGCCACGACACCCGCGGCTTGAGCAACGTTTCCCACAGGGGCCAACATCACCGCAGGAGTAAGAAGTATTAGAAGCGTGAGAACAACAAAGATAGAAAAGGTCTTACCTAGTTTGACCACAGGTCACCTCCCGTATTTATTATTTTTTTATTGGGTATCTCAGTACTAAACATTAGTACTGGTACTTTAGTTACATGTTACCACCCCCACTCAATCCTGTCAACTTTCATTTAGTTACCATTAGTTACATTTAGTTACAAAAATTTCGTTTTTGATTTTGGGCAATACAGGGAAGCAAAACTCTAAATCCTAAATCCGAAATACTAAACAATATCAAATGACCAAAATCCCAATGACCAAAACGCAAAGCTCTTTAACAGTTCTCCCTCCCCTGGCGGGAGGGAGTTAGAGGGAGGGGGAGGAGTTTTACAGGACAAAGGTTTTGAATTTAGATATTGGAATTTGTTCAGGGTTTAGTGCTTGGGTTCAGGATTTAACCTGCAGGGTATCGGTCCAGGTTGCTTGGCCTCCGGATTTTGTAGTTGCCTGATTCATCAGGCACAATTGCCCAATAAATTGGGCAACTACATTTTTAAACTACGCCTCGCAATGACAGCAGGACTCAAGGCCCCTTTTCACCCTCACCT
>Ga0315555_1001999_pt1 | contig 14576 bp, 13 predicted proteins | sample SalMarSW160380MG_FD_202113 | JGI IMG/M metagenome (GOLD analysis project Ga0315555, IMG submission 202113) | Salt marsh sediment microbial communities from the Plum Island Ecosystem LTER, Massachusetts, United States - Salt Marsh Sediment SW1603-80 ... | reverse complement strand
TTTTAAGGTTTTTAAATTCATAAAACTAAAAACTTGATTTTTTCATTTCAGCTATGTTATTTTTAGCGATCCGTTTACAACCAATCGAAGGAGTCTAGGTATGAAAACATGTCTCGGTATTTTATTTATGATTCTTATACTTTTTTCTTTAACTCCAGCCCAGGGATTCCGGGATGTATACACCTACCCGCAGCAAAGTAACCTAACTGGTGGTCTTGGAATGACCTGGATTGACGGAGAACCTTACACAACAATAACCCTAGCTCCCGAGTTCGCCCTGGGAAAAGTAGGCATCGGTATTTTTCTGCAGTTCCTTATGGATAATAACAATAATTTCAAATTGAGGACGGATGAGTATAAAGGGGGTGCGGGAATTTTAAGGGCAATCCGATATGTCAGATTCGGTCAGAAATATGATCCCTTCTATGCCAGGGCCGGAACACTCGTCATGTCCTCTCTTGCGAACGGTTTCCTGCTGTGGAATTATACCAATGCCTCCAATTATGATAAACGAAAATGGGGTCTGGCACTGGACATCGATTTTGGAAAATTCGGTTTTGAATCCGTGACCAGCAATCTGCTTAATCTGGAAATGGTGGGTGGGAATCTGTACTTCCGTCCCATCAGGATTATCAATCCGGATGTACCTGTCCTTAAAAACTGGCGTTTATATGCAACCTATGTATATGCGGATAAATACGCATCCTGGGAAATTCCGGGAGAGACGAAGCACCTGGCTGCTTATGGACTGGGTACGGATCTTGTTTTTCTGGATACACCGCTGCTCAAATCGGGAATTTATTATGACTACGGAAAGTTTGAGGAGTTCGGTCACGGGCAGGGTGCCGGAATTAATGTGATATTTCCGGAATTTGTCGGCCTTTTTGCCCTGTCTGCCAAGTTTGAAAAAAGATGGTTGGGTAAACAGTTTGTTCCCAACTTTTTTGGACCTTTCTTCGATCTTGAACGTGAACTGGATCCATTTAAATACCCCGATGCCCAGATTAACCGGCTGGAGAATACTGAAAAAGAAGAAGGCTATTATGGTCAACTGGCAGGGCATATCATAAATAAGGTGACATTACGGGGCAGTTATCAGCGATTGAATGGGGTTAAGAGAAGCGGAGAGGTACATCTGGAAGCTCTGGCACCGGACCTGGTTCCCAAATTTGAATTAAGGGCATGGTATGATAAGCGGGGAATTGAAACATTTAAAGATTTCCGAACGCTGGATAACCGCGCGTTACTGGCAGCGGAAGTAGGATATCGCCTGAATTTTTTCCTGGTACTGTCCACCACTTATTACTGGTACTGGGTAAAAACGACTAATGACCAGGGGGTAACCGAATACAAACCGGTGGAACGAATTGAACCGAGATTGTCATTCAGTTATAAATTTTAAATAAACAATTTCCACCCCGCTAAAATACGGGGTTTTTATCATGCAGCTACACTGGTTGTCATCACCCTTGGAGGGGATAATGCAGTTGCTTTATCCCCCATTGTGCCTGGTATGTCAAAATCCGGTGGAGCAGAAGTATAACCGGATAAATCTGTGCCCGGCGTGTGCAGAAGAACTTCACCCGGTATCTCCGGAATTCATCCGGCAGGACATTCTGGAAAGACTTCAACCTTGCTTCCTGGACTCCCTGCTAGTGTGTTTTGAGTTCAATTCTCCCCTGCAAACCCTTATCCATCAGATTAAGTATGGAAAATTTGAAAGGCTGGGGCAACATCTGGCCCGGCTGGCTGCAGAAAAGGTAACTGCTTCTGAATTGTTCCCCGGAGTGCAGATGGTTCTTCCCGTTCCCCTTTACCCGGCACGTCAAAAGGAACGGGGTTTTAACCAGAGCTGCAGTATTGCCCGTGGTTTTTTCACTTCCCGAAAAAACCTGCTGTCAAACCGGGCACTCGTGAGGTCTCGACCCACCCGCTCCCAAACCGAACTGGACCGTGAAGACCGCCGGGAAAATGTTCATGACGCCTTCAGGGTTTTAAAGCCGCAGAATATAGACGGTAAAGAAATCGTTCTGGTGGATGATGTAGTTACCACCGGGGCCACATTGAATGAGTGTGCCCGTGTTCTGAAAAAAAACGGCGCGGCCCGGGTAGCCGGATTAACCCTGGCCACGCCGGTGTCTTAATCAAATAGAGTTTTTAGTGCTGGTTTTTATACATCTCCATCTGCTGCTGCATCATTTCCGCAGCATTGATTTTCTGAAATCCGGCAGGAATTTTAAAAAGATCGTCAGAGAGTGATTGTGCCTGAATATCTTTCATTTCCTGAATATCAATATCGAATGAAGAGGCGGTCATATTCAGTATATCAACCGCCTTCTTTTCGATAAAGAATTTTTCCTCTTCACCAAGCATCTTGCCTTTTTCGAAGGATTCTTGCATAACCGTGATCATATTTCTAAAGGCATCGAATAAAACCTGATTTTCGGAAGTGATCCAGAGGTTAGTGTAATTACCTTCATCATTGATTCCCGTATAAAGGTCACAGGAGTAACCATTGATCTTCCTGGTTTTTCCGGCAGCTTTCATGAAAAACTGGCTTTTCTCTTCGGACACATCAGGATTTTCCATTTCAGGGATCTCCGGGATCATTTCATTTAATCCCTGTTTCAGTTCGTCCAGCGAGGAAGTTATTACCACCCTGGAATCCCATTGAATTATATTCATGGATTTTGTATTAAGATCGTAAATGATACTCTGCTTTTCTCCCTCCTCCTCACTATCGATCCGGAATTTGCTGCCCTTGATATAAATAGTGGAAATACTTTCCTGTATATCGTCTCCTCCCCCATTGGCCTGTGCCATTTGTTTTAACTCATCGGGGGATTTTTTAAAAAGTTCCTGTACTGCGGACCGATAGGCATCGGAGTCGGTGTTTTCTATCTCACCGAGAGAAGGAAATGCATATGCAGGAATTGAAATGTCACGATTGACAATTTTACCTTCAAAACCGGCTGCCCTGGCCAGACTGCCGAACAGAAAAACAGCAATAATGATAAATGAAATCATTTTTTTGTGATACAGCATAAAATACCTCCTTTTTAAGAACATGCAAATATAGAGATCACAGCATTAAAATTCTAATAGAAATTGTTTTCTTAATCCATTATGCCGGTTGGCTATAATTCGTATGGCAACGGATTAAGCAGAGATATCTGAACAAGAGAGACCTGAGCCCGGTATGCCAGAATTTCCACGCCCTGAATAGATGCAAGCCGCAGGAGCCGGTCATACTCGCCGTCTATACGGTCAGCCGGCCTGAAAAGAGAGGCATCTCCCCGTTGTATAACAAAAAATATAACCGAGCCGGCAATCTTCGAGAGCTTCGTGCTATATTCAGAGATGTCGATTTAGGATCTATATATGACCACTTTTGGGGTGGGTTTCTTAGACCCAAATTTGATGACCCTGAATACCCTAATGATTTTGCTATTTGGGTTCGTCATGCGCTTCATGACAAAGTTTTAGTGGAAAGGCTGAGTTTAATCGATACAAAAGATTTTCCCGATCTGGAAAGTTTGAGACAAGAGTTTCATGAAATCATTTAAGAAAGATTGGATGAAATTGATTACTCCCCCAATGCGCCCCACGATAATCAGTTCGAATTTTTTCGTCCCCAAATTGTTGTTTTTGATACCAAAAAGACGGTTTCCAAACCTCAGGATTTTGTAAAGGAATTACCACAAAAGTCCGTAGGAAGTATTTTCTTTCATTTTATCGATGCACGTAGACGCAGGCCCAATGCTATTGATGATTTTCGAAATTGGCTGAAATATTTTGGAAATAAATATGACTCGCTTTGTGAAATTATTAAAGATATCGATCCATTCTTCGCTTCATTAACCAAACTAAGTACAGCAGATCACAAATACGGTACCATAAATTTGGGACAGGATTAACAGGTTCAAATATTAATTTAAATCCTGTAAATCACACTATATATTTATAAATTAACGGCTCAGTCCTGCACTAAAAACTTGCAAGAATAGTCGGCATTATCTTTTTTTTAGTTGAAATTTAAAAGAAAAGGTTCCTCCCCTTAATTTCTAAAATTGTTTATTTTAGAATGACTTTACATAACCCAAAAGGAGGAACCTGTATCATGAAAGTAAGACGAAAAATCGTTCATCGCAAGAGAATTAGCTGGTTATTAGAGCAGGATATTGAAGTGAAACTAGAGGTTTTGAAAAATCAGTTAGATCTGTCTCGCATGTTAATCAATGAGCTTTTGGAAGATGAGGTCAAGGAATATACCGGTGTTCGTTACAGTCATAATAAACCTCATAATGGACAATACGATCGTTGGGGATTTAATCCTGGTAGTGTCAAATTAGCAGGAGAACGCCTTCGGATGGAAGTGCCCCGCATTTATGATCATAAGAATAAAGCTAGCAAGCCTTTGACCATCTATGAAAAATTAAAAGAGCTTCCCGGCATCGATGAGAAATTACTGAAGGCCGTGCTCTTGGGTTTAAGTACCCGTGATTATGAACAAGTCATCAAGACCATGTTAGATAGTTTTGGAGTGAGTCATTCCAGTGTCAGTAACGCGTTTATAGAGCAGAGCCGCCGCCTGGAAGCTTTTGAGAGTCGTGATCTGAGTGATTATGAATTTGTTGGTGTGTTCATTGATGGCAAATACCTGGCCAAGGAGCAGATGATTATTGTATTAGGCGTCACCCTGCAGGGAGATAAGATTCCTTTAGGTTTTATTCAAAGCGCCACTGAGAATTCGACATGTATTAAAGAGTTGTTGAGCAGTCTGATTAATCGCGGATTAAGGTATGAAGATGGTTTATTATGCGTAATCGACGGATCCAAGGGGGTATATAAGGCCGTCAAGGACGTCTTTGACAGTTCTGCGGTTATCCAGCGTTGTATGTGGCACAAACGGGAGAATGTATTGAGTTATTTAAACGAGATAGGGCAAGAGCATTATAGACGTCGTCTGAATAAGGCGTATGGGTGTGATAATTATCAGGAAGCCAAGGATCAATTACAGTCCATTATAAGGGATTTAAAAGCGGTCAATCTCAGTGCCTCCCGATCCCTGGAGGAGGGCTTGGAAGAGACACTCAGCCTTCATCGCCTGGGATTAATAGATACCTTTCGCAGAAGCTTTTCAACCACCAATTGTATTGAAAATCTTAATTCACTAGTGGGGAAATACCTGAACAAAGTCAAACACTGGAAGAGTTCGCACCAAAGATATCGTTGGATTGCCTGTGGGCTGCTGGAGAGTGAGCAACGAATGAGAAAAATCCATAATTACAAAAAATTATATATATTGAAAGAAAAAATTAAACAAGAAGTCCAAAATCAGAAAGTATCAATAAAGGAGGTCGCTTAACCTTTTCTTTAAAAATTTCAACTAAGATTTGGATAAGACCAAACACATAGATTCAAAGATCTATTTATTATGATATATATTGTTAATGATTATTGCTTTTTATCCGTAAATCAGGTCTTAACTCATTGATATTTATCAAATTTGTGTGATCATTAATTGAGTGTCATTGCGAGGAGCGAAAGCGACTAAGTAATCCCCTTATTCACTTGAAAAAAAATGAGATTGCTTCCTGTCTGGTGGCCAGACCTGTCAGGCTGCCAGACTGGCGGGCGCTGCGCTCGCAATGTCACACCGCTTAGTTTCGGAGCTAAAGGAATAATTATTACTGCTGTTTTACAACCTTCATAACAAGTTAATTTATGTTTTCAAAAGCATGAATAAATATCCATGAAAAACTACTTTTTGGACAACCCCCGAGGGGGAATCTCTTTAAAAAGGGGAGATGATTTTTCTGAAATATTCAAGGAAAAATAAATGTGTTTACAATAAATAGCGACAAATTTTCCCTTGGGAAGACCGAAATCTCTGAGGTATACAATAGTAAAATCCCCCCAATCCCCCTTTACGAAAATATTACTGTCAGTTTAAATTTGAATTTTCATTGTTTTATCAATCGTATCTAAGAGTCTGTTTCAACTGACCCTCCCCTGGCCCTATGAATACTTTACAAATGCGGCGTCTTGCACTGTAATCCTCAGTGGAAATTTTATCAGTATATAAACAGGATAACAAGAAGAGCCCGTTCCTTTCAGACAATGACATCCACCTCAGGAATGCCAGGATAATGAGTTCTCTTGTTTAATATTTTCATTTATTTCACACTTTTATTGATTTATTTAAAAAATTTTGGTATAATTTTAACGGACTTAAAATCTTAAATAGAAATGAAAACTATCAATCATAGTTTTCGCGAAAAACTGAATAAGGTATTAGGCGGCTTCGCACACAATTACTGCTATCAGTGCGGTGCCTGTGTACCGGATTGTCCGTCTCACCGGTATTTACCGCAGTTCAATCCACGCACTATCATACTCAACGCGCTTTATGGATTTGAAGAAGATTTAATCGGCGCTGATTCCCTCATATGGAACTGCACTAATTGCTATAACTGTCATGAGAGGTGTCCACAGGAAGTCAGTCCAATAGAAGTGATTATCGCATTAAAAAATATGGCCGTGGAAAACGGGACTAATCCTCCGGTGATCAATAATATTGTGGAACGGGTAAAGAAAAACGGACTCACTGTTTCCCAGACGGATCTTATCATCAAGCGGCGAGCAGAGCTTAATCTTCCCCCCTTCCAGCTGAAATGCATGGATGAGCTTGATAAATTATTTAATCTGAACCAGTCTGCACCTCAAAGTCCTGACGACGCAAAGAATCGATATAAATAGACATCGGGCTGTTTAAAGGAATCATCATAAACAAAATTAATATCGTCCAATTTTAGATTAATTATTCCGGGCTTTTGAACCGGTGTTTAAATTCATGAATCAGGCAGGTTAATACCGAAAAGACGCTTATGAAAGTCATCCCGTTTTGGGGCTGTATGATTCCACTGAAATATCCGCAGATGGAAAAGGCAGTACGCTTTTCACTGGATAAACTGGGGATAGAGCTCGTTGACGAACCGGGCTTCAGCTGCTGTCCGGACCCCATTTATTTCAAGGCGGCGGATAAATTAACCTGGCTGACCATGGCCGCGCGTAATATCTCCCTGGCGGAGGAACATGAACTTGACCTCATCACCATGTGCAGCGGCTGCACCTCCACCTTGTGTGATGTGAACTATCAATTAAAGAGAGATCAGAAGCTCCGTCAAAAAATCAACAGCCGTTTAAAAAATATCAACCGTGAATTCAGGGGAACCATCAATGTGCGGCACCTGGTTACACTCTTGCGTGATGATATCGGCCTTAAGAAAATAAAAGATTCGGTAAAATATCCTCTTCATGATATAAAAGTTGCCATCCATTACGGATGCCATTTGCTGAAGCCCAGCGAAATTATGGGGGTTGATGATCCGGTAATCCCCTCCATTCTCACCGAACTCATTGAAGCTACCGGAGCTGCCGCCATTCCCCATGAGGAGTACCTGCAATGTTGTGGCAAAGCATGCAGGGATTATGAAGTGTCCCTGGGAATGAGCGCGGATGTTTTTCAATCGGTCCTGGATTCCGGTGCTGACTGTCTGGGCCTCATTTGTCCCACCTGTTTTGATTCATTCGACATCGGCCAAATCCGTGTAGCCCGGAAAGTTAAAAAGGATTTTCAAATTCCGGTAATATATTATTTCCAGTTGCTGGCCATTGCCCAGGGAATTTCACCTGAGGAAGTGGGAGTTACTTACCACAAAATAATGACTGAAGATTTTTTGGGAAAATTGAAACGGGTTGAAGTAAACGCTTAAGACACTTCTCATTTAATCCTGCTCATCAGTTCACAAACCGACGTCCAGGCCCGTTGGCGCTGGATACAATATTGCTCCCACATCCAGTGATTGGAATCTACATCCGGTGACAACTCGGGATTAAATTTTAAAGCCAATTGTTCCAGTCCCTGATTCGATACATTATCATCCGTGGCCATAATCAACCGGTACATATATCTGAATTTCTGCAGAAAAATCAGGGCGTTTTTCACAGCCTTCCAGTGTGGCTGCAATTCCTTGTCCAGATGATAAAAACTGTTGATGAGCTGATAGGTATCCGTTTCCATCAATTGATACAGAACCTTGTAGATGAGGACGATCATTTCAATGTCTCTCAGTCCGCCGGTACATTCTTTTATATTGGCACCGCTGTCCTGAAATTCCAGGGTCTTATTATGACGTTCATTAATTTCCTTCAACATCTGCAGTATGTATTCCTCTCCCCGGGCAAAAATAATCCCGTTAATGATTTCGGTAAGAAATCTCTCATGAAAAAAATGAGAACCGTAAAGAAGCCGTGCTTCCAATAACTGGGATTTATCAATATATCTTCCTGCATAGTCACTATCCAGCAGCTTCTTCAGCTCGCAGTAAGGGCACATATATTCACCGAAATGCTGACTGAAGCGAAAATGCGGCAGGGTTCCCCTTTTAATCATTTCAGTATTCATCAGGGAAACGATCTCCCGAAACAGGCCTTTTTCAGCCGGGCTTTCACAATCCACTATGATGATCATGTCAAAATCATCGTCGAAGGCCTGCCCTCTTCCATTACCTCCACAGGCATATATGGTAAAACAACGGGCCAGTCTCGCTGCTTTCTGGGGATTTCTCACCACTTCCTTTAAACAAATTTTATAAAGTTCCCTGAAGTAGATGGAAACAAAGGAGGTGAAATTCTGGTTGATTTCAAGAACACTCTTTCCTTTTAATGTCTCCAGTCCAACCTGAAAAAATTTAATATCATAATAATTGTTTATGGCTTGCTTTTTTTTATTAATATGATGAATATGTGGTAACTGTCGCAAAATCCGCGCACTTTCAGTGCCGATAATCTCAGGTTCCCGAATAAAACAGGTATAATTGGAAAATTCAAAGTAAATATTCTGTATTACCCGTTTGAAATAATGACTGGAACTGCTTACCAATTCCACCAGTTCCGCTAAATTTTTCTGATGAAGCGCAATTTCCCCACGGTAGGTATTTCGATGAATAATTATGTTTAGTTTGTTCAAATTCTCGGCATTAAAAAAATGTAAAATTTTGCAGAACAGGGTGGAATGTTTGCGGTAGAATGACACTATTTTAGGTACAAAGTCAAAATCATTTTCATAGGTATTAAAATAAATTGAGATTATTTCATTTAACAAGCTCAACTGGTTCTCGGGTAACCCTGAGTCAAAAGTTGAACAAAACTTAAAAATGAATTCAGGATTATATCCCGTCCACTGAATTAAAAGATTCAGGGTATCCTTACGTTGGTCGGGTTTCATTCCTTCTATATCTGCCAGCAGAATCTCATTTAGTCTGGGCGGCATATGGGCCAGCATCTGGAAAAGATCATTCCAGTAATATGAAGATTCAAAAAAAAGTAATTGCCGGGAAAAATCCCGGGCGATGGGATGGCCTGAAGATTTTCTGGCATAACGTTTAAATACCGAAATGTGCTTCAGATGATGGGACAAGTCATCAATGAGGGCCGGAATAGTCCCGTGAACTCTATTCACGGCTTCCAGATAATCATGTAGAAGTTGATTCAATCCCTGATAGGGACCGAAATCCTGATATCCCAGTTTGGCAACAACCGTTTGCAAATTTACTATGATGGCATTTTCAGAAACCGGAATATATTCCTCCTGCACTACCAGTAGCTGATAGAGATAGCGGAAGACTTCCAAAAAGGATAAACTTCTTTCCAGATCGCAAAATTCCGACCTGAATGCCGGGTAGATTTTTTTCAGAATTTTTATAATTTTCCAGGGATTGACTTCCTGAATTCCGAAACGTGTCTTATAGGCATAGACAGCGTTTTTTATAATACGAAGTCCATCAAATTTGGGATGGAGATGATTCTTGTCAACGGCACGGGAATATAGATCAACAATTTCTCCCATGATGCCACGCAGATATCCCTCATGATATTTGTTGGAACTTCCTTTGTAATAATAACGATCCGTAACTTCAGATCTGAAACGCTCGAACAAATATTTATCCCCGATAATGAAAGCTGCCCCCAGCATTTCGGTTAAAATGACGAAATTTCCAATCTTCGGTGTCAGCAGTTCCTGGTATTCCGGAATAGATGCTGAATAAATCTGGCTCCCCACATGCTCGGAAAGATGAAAATGAAAATTAGTTGCAAACCGCATCATTTCAATCCCCATCCGGTCGATCACCTTATTCAGCCAGATGCGGTCTTCACCTCCGTCATCGATGATCCCCACATCAATATCATCCTGATCCGAGCGGGTTCCCACGCCGGTTATGACAAAATTTGGTATGTTTTTATCTTCTTTCAGCAGAATCAATAAACTCTGCATATAAGCTGCCGTTATTTTTCGAAATTCCCAGCCGGAATCCAGCATAAATTTTTTATAAATACGTTCCCGGTTCCTGGTTACCGTCAGTTGATAGTCCAGCCAATCCAGGAAATGAAGGTTGAAACGTAATAACTGCAGCGAGCAGTAGCATCCCAGAAAATCCAGAATGGTCCGGCGATTTTCCGGTAATTGGCAGATATAATTCATATCCCTGGCATAGTGACGTCCCAAACCGGAAAGATTGATTTTTTGTACGAGGTTATATTTTGACAGGGCCTTTTGAAAGGCAGGGAGAATGTTATGAATATTTTGTATATTTTTTTGAAAATGATTACCCAGCTCCTGAGCGTCTTTCAGTAAATCTGCAATTTCTTGCGGTAACATGGTCTCTGTAATCACATTTTATCTGAAATATGGATTTTCAGGACAGGTATTATTTTTTTAGAAATAATAACCGTAAGCAAATGGTTTCCCGATTAACCGTCAGACTTCAGACTGGAATTCTGATCTGCTCAGTTTGCTGGTGGAGAGCTTATATCCCAGCTTCAATGCATCTTCATATATCTTTTCAGTTCCCTTGGGGATTCTGGTGGTCAATGCCAGATTAATGGCCCTTGGTGATACAATCTCGATGAGATCTGCAACAATTCCAAGCGCAACGATTGCTGCCATTGGTTCATTGCCGAAATGTTTTACCGCTGTTGTTACAATGGGAAAATCATAAAGGTGCTCATGGTCCATGGATACATCCGGAACGCGGGATGCATCGGTAACGATTATTCCATCCGGTTTCACATCATTACAATAACGGTAATAGGCCACCTGGTTAAAGCAGAGTAAAAGATCGGGTCTTTCCACCTTGGGAAAAAATATTTCCTGATCACTGATAATTACTTCAGAACGATTTGCTTCTCCCCGCGCTTCTTCACCATAAGACTGACTTTGTACTGCATTCAATCCGTCGTAGATCGCTGCTGCTTCTGCCAGAACCTTTCCTATTAATATGAGCCCATCACCAATATCACCACTTAACCGGATTTCATAACGGATACTCATGTTCATTCTCCCAAATGAAAAACCGGGATAACCGCTTCCGATCTTTCATTTTATTTAGGATGTTTTTTTGATATTACTCTTTTCTTCAATCCTTCTGACGCTGTTACTTCCGCACTTCGGACAGGAACGCTCCTGGGGAACGCCAGGTGTAAATTTATCCTGATATTCATGTCCACAGCGCAGACATTTGAATTTACCCTGTTCTGCCATCTGCCGCCCTCATTTATTCTTCCGATTTGATAAGCCATGAATCTTTTCCGGCTGGAAGATCGATCCGGCCGGTAGGTTCTTCAGGCTGTCTGTAAAACTTCCTGTTGTTTCAGCTTCCTGGCTTTTTCTTTTTCGTCTTCTTTTTCCAGGATAGCCATGGTCTCCTTAACCTCCTGTTCGGTTACTTTCTTGCGCATTTCCTCCAGCTCCTTCATCACCCGGGAAAATTTCTGACCTTCCGCCGCTGAGATCCACTCCAGTTGCAGGCGCTCGGGACGAATTCCCAGTCTTTCCAGCTTGTTCCAGAGCCGTTCTATACGCCGCTGGGTCCAGGTGACTGCATTAATATAATGACAATCAGCAAAATGACAACCCGAAACCAGTACCAGCGGTGCCCCCTTACGAAGGGCATGCAAAACAAATTTTTCATCCACACGGCCGCTGCACATGGTCCGGATCAGCCGGACATTGGTGGGATATTGCAGACGTGAAGTACCGGCCAGGTCTCCACCAGCATAGGAGCACCAGTTACAGGCAAACGCCACGATTTTATTCATGTTGTCAGTTTCAAGAATAGAATCCACCTGCGCCATAATCTGGCGGTCCGTGAAATGCCGCATGGTAATAGCATCAGTAGGACATTCAGCGCCGCAGGTTCCGCATCCGGCGCAGGCCGCCTGAATAACTTTGGGATAGATACCCAGCTTGCGATCCGCTTCAGTAATGGCATGATAGGGACAGACCTTGGCACAGCGACCACAGTAGTTGCACAGATCGGTATTAATCATGGCGGTAATCGCTTCTATTTTTACCCTGCCGGCATTAAGAATAATACTGGCCCTGGCTGCAGCTGCACTCGCCTGGGTTACACTGTCCTTTACATCCTTGGGTGCTTCCACACAACCGGCATAAAAGATACCCCGGGTGGGTGCATCTACCGGCTTCAGCTTGGGGTGGGATTCCAGTAAAAAACCATCACTGGTGCTGGAGAGGGTCAGCATCTGCTGTAGGCTCTTCATGTCTTTTCTCGGTTCCAGCCCCACCGATAAAACAACCATTTCCGCTTCGTGAACCTCAACTTTTCCGGAGGTGGTATCTTCTACCGCCAGGAATAAACTCTTGGTTTGCGGATCTTCCCATACATCTCCCGGAATACCGCGGATGTATTGGACTCCTTTTTCCTTACTGCGTTTGAACATGTCCTCGAAACCCTTTCCGAATGCCCGGATATCAATGTAAAACACCTTGCTTTCGGTATCTGGATAATGATCCTTTAACAGCAGGGTATCTTTGATGGTGTTCATACAGCAGATATTACTGCAATAGGGATTCCCGCGATTTTCCGACCGGGAACCCACACACTGGATAAAGGCAATTTTTTTCGGTCGCGTATGATCCGTTGGTCGTACAAAATGACCATCGGCAGGTCCGCCGGCACAAATCAGCCGTTCAAACTCCATGCTGGTAATGACATTTTCATAGCTGCGGTAACCGAATTCATCCATTTCGGTAGGATCATACACACTCATCCCGGTGGCCACCACAATTGTTCCCACTTCCAGGTTCAGGATTTCATCCTGCATATCAAAATTAATACATTTTTTTTCGCAGGCGTCCTGGCATTTTCCACAGGCAATGGGATTATTACCCAGGCAGTTTTGCATATCAATAAGGTAGGCAGACGGCACGGCCTGGGGAAGCTGTATATAAATGGCTTTACGGGAGGATAATCCCTGCTGATATTCATCCGGCACCGATACCGGACAGTCAACCACGCAATCTCCACAGGCGGTACATTCGTCCTCATCTACATAACGCGACTTTTTCCGCACCTTGACGTTAAAATTTCCAATAAATCCGGACACATGCTCAATTTCACTGTAAGCTAAAAGCTTTATTCGGGGATGTCGACCGACATCCATCATCTTCGGTCCCAGAATTCATATGGAACAATCCATGGTCGGATAAGTCTTATCCAGTGCCGCCATTATACCACCGATGCTGGGTTCTTTTTCCACCAGGTAAACCTGATGCCCTGCATCTGCCAGATCCAGCGCCGTCTGAATGCCCGCCACGCCTCCACCCACCACCAGCGCGCTTTTTGTCACCGGTACCTCTGCCTCAGTTTGCGGTTCCAGAACCCGGGCGCGAGCCACTGCACTTTTTACCAGATCTTTGGCTTTGGCAGTAGCTGCCTCTCTTTCGTTCTGATGCACCCAGCTACAGTGTTCCCGGATATTGGCCATTTCATACAGGTAGGGATTTAAACCTGCATCCGCCACGCATTGCCTGAAGGTGGGTTCATGAATTTTAGGTGTACAGGAAGCCACAACCACACGATTCAGTTTGTGTTCCATGATGGCCCGCTTGATTTCATTCTGGCCCGGATCAGCACAGGTGTATTTGTTGCGTACCACTACTACTACATCATCCAGCGTCTCAGAATATTTTGCCACCTCAGCGCAATCCACCGTGCCGGCAATATTCAGACCGCAATCACATACAAATACACCGATTCGTAATTTTTCTTCATTCATGGATTAGTTCTCCCGGTTAAGCCCGTATTATTTATTTTAAAGGTAAAACCCGTTTTTTAAATGGGACCCTCCGGATATTGGGTAAATTCGGAAATGGAATCGATCATCTTCCGGACGCGCTTATCATACGGATTTAATTCCAGAGCTTTATTAAGACTGTAGAGCGCCTCATGGTGTCTTTCCAGATTGTTATAAGCCTTGCCCAGGTGATAATAAGCCGCTTCGTGATCCGGATGAACTTTCAGAAGCCTTCGCAGTACTTTTATGGCCTCTTTATTCTCTCCCATGGTTAAATAAATGATTGCCAGGTCATATAAGGTAATGAAGGACTGCGGGTCCCTCTTCAGTGAATTCAGCAAAGATTCGATTGCCTGGTGTGTATGGCCTGCCCGGTAATTCATGAGGCCCAGCCAGTAATATGCCATGCTGAATTC